>Ga0070734_10000561_pt1 | contig 73024 bp, 60 predicted proteins | sample Coa_R1_8_FD_66444 | JGI IMG/M metagenome (GOLD analysis project Ga0070734, IMG submission 66444) | Surface soil microbial communities from Centralia Pennsylvania, which are recovering from an underground coalmine fire - Coalmine... | ecosystem: Environmental > Terrestrial > Soil > Unclassified ...
GCGCAGCGCGAGGTGGTCGCGCCGCGCGCCGGCGGCGTGGCGGTCGACGGCCTCGTGGGCGAGGTTGAGCCCGCGCGCGCCCGGGAGGCCGTCGAGCGCGCGGCGCGCCGCAGCCCACGAGAAGCTCGCGCACGCCTCGGCATAGTCGGCGAGGTTCGGCGGGACGCGCCAGCTTCCCGGCGCCTTGGTGATCCGCGGCCGTGGCTCCATGTCGCCCATCCGGACCGCCCTCGCAAGGACTCTGCCAAGCCGTTCGCCGGCCGCCCGGGGGGCCGCCTTCCCAGGGCTGACACGGCCCGCGCGCCGTCCCTCGCGGGCCTGGCAAGGGGCCTTAGACGACCTGCACCTCGCGCTGCTCGAAGAGGTGATCGAGCCAGAGCGAGGTGAGCTTCTCCGCGGCGGAGTTCTGGCGCAAGCGCTGGTGCAGGAACGCGAAGTCGACGCAGTCGAGCGGCTGGTCCTGGTTGAAGCAGCTGAACACGAGCGACTCGCGTCCGCTGGCCGGGTCGACCTGGCGCTGCAGGCACTGCGCGCAGACCTCTTTGAGCATGCACTGCATGGGCGAGTTGATCGAGCCGATCGCCACGTGCGCCGGCCGCAGCGCGTCGCCCAGCACGCCATGGCGCGCGCGGCGCACGGCGTCCATCATGCGGTCCGAGCCGATGCAGATGACGCGATCGACCGCCGCGAGCGGGATGGAAGGCGCCCCGAGGCGGCCGTGGGCGTAGCCGTCCATGGCCTCGACGATGTTGCCCACGACGCTGCGGTCCTGGGGCCGGTGCGCCGCGATCGGCGGTCCCTCGTCGACGCTCCACACGACGACGTCGCAGGCGTCCTCGATGTACCGCCGCTTGAAGAGGTCGCCCGCCCGGCGGTAGCCGGCGAAGTAGAGCACGCGGTTGCCGTTCGCCTTGAGCGCCGCGGCGATCGAGAAGAGCACGGCGTTGCCGAGACCTCCGCCGGCGAGCAGGACCGTCTGGCCGCGGGGGATGTCGGTCGGGGTGCCGGTCGGCCCCATCAGCACGATCTCCTCGCCCGGCTCGAGGATCGAGCACAGCCGCGAGGAGCCGCCCATCTCGAGCACCACGAGCGAGATGAGCCCGCGGGCCGGGTCGGTCCACGCCCCGGTGAGCGCCAGCCCCTCCATGGTGAGCCGGATGCCCTCGACGACGTCGGCCGTGCCCTCGTAGTTCTGCACCCGATAGAATTGCCCCGGCCGGAAGTTGCGCGCCGCCAGCGGCGCGCGCACGATCACCTCCACGATGCGGTCGGCGAGCCGGATGGCGTCCACCACCACGGCGCGCAGGCCGTCCTCCAGCACCTCGGCGAAGCGCACCCACGCGTTCTCCCGCTCGGCCTGCTCCTCGAGGTCCTGCCCCGCGATCTCGCGCGCGAACAGGCGAGCGATCTCGCGGTGGCCGAGGCGGGCCGAGGCCATCGCCTTCACGACGTTGCCCGCGAATACGGGGTGCGCGTCGCCGTAGAAGGTGACGTACCGGCCGTCCTTCTCGTAGGAGGTGAAGAAGCCCACGCCGCCCTCGGGCACCGGCTCGAGGTGGCGCGTCCCGCCGGGCGCCTCCACCAGCCGGTGCATGGCGAAGCAGCCGCGGCGCGCGTCGACCGCGAAGGTGCCGGGGTGCTCCTTCTCGTAGACGATGTTCGGGCTCGTGCCCGCGGCCACCACGACCGTGCGCGCCGGCAGCTCGATCGTCTCGCCCGTCTCGCGCCAGCGGCCGTCGACGAGCCGCATGCGGGCGCAGCGTAGCGCGCGCACGTGGCCGTCCGCGTCGAGGAGGCAGGCAGCCGGGCTCAGGGACTCGACGAACGCGATCCCCTCCTCGAGCGACTTGTTCACCTCCTCGTGATTGAGCCGGTAGGCGGGCGAGTCCTGCAGGCGCTTGCGGTAGACGATGGCCACGCCGCCCCACGCGCGCACCAGGCGCGCGAAGTCCGGCGGCCGCCCGGCGGCCTTCGCCGCGGCGCGCTCCGCCTGCACCATGCGGCCGTGGTCGAGCCACGTGCGCACGGTGCGCGTCTCCTCCGCGTCGAGACGGGCCCAGACCGCGTCCTCGCCGATCCGGCGGCGCAGGCGCTCGAACCGCTCGAGGGCCTTCTCGACCTGGGTGACGTAGTAGGCCTGCAGCTCGGTGGCGGCGTCGATCGCGGTGAGCCCGCCGCCGACGACGACCGCCGGGAGCTCGACTTGGAGGTTGGTGAGCGAGTTTCGCCGGTAAGCCCCCTGCCCTTGGAGCGCCATCAGGAAGTCCGACGCCATGCGCACGCCGCGCGCCATGCCGTTTTCCATCGGCACGACGGTCGGCCGGCCGGCGCCGGTGGTGACCGCGATGTGATCGAAGCCGAGGCTCCAGGCGTCGTCGAGGGTGAGCGTGCCGCCGAAGCGCACGCCGTCGAGCAGGCGGAACTTCTTGCGGCGCATGAGCACGACGTAGTTGACGTCGAGAAAGTTCTTGTCCCAGCGCACGGTGATGCCGTACTCGGCGACGCCGCCGAAGCCGAGCGTCGGCCGCTCCGAGAGCGGGCCCGTGATCTCGTCGAGGTCGCGGATCGGGCGCGGCACGCGCCGCTTGGCGCCGCGGAGCTGGGGCGCCAGCGGCTCGACCTTGAGCCCCTCGATGCCGACCACCCCGAAGCCCTCGTTGAGCAGGTGTTGCGCGAGCGTGTAGCCCGCCGGCCCCATCCCGACGACCAGCACGTTCTTGCCGTTGTAGCGCAGCGGATACGGACGGCGGGCGTTGAGCGGGTTCCAGCGGGTGAGCAGCGAGTAGATCTCGAAGCCGTACGGAAGCCGCAGCACGTCGGTGAGCACGCCGGTCTCGACCTGCGGGATGTTCACCGGGTCCTGCTTCTGGAAGATGCACGACTTCATGCAGTCGTTGCAGATGCGATGGCCCGTCCCCGCGACCATGGGGTTGTCGATCATGATGACGGCGAGCGCGCCGATCGGATGGCCGTCGCGGGAGAGCGCGATCATCTCGGAGATCTTCTCGTCGAGCGGACAGCCCTCGAGGGGGATGCCGAGCGGGTTGCGCTGGACGCTGCCGTCCTTGGCGTGGAGCCCGGTCGAGCACGAGTCTCGGCCGCGCTCGTGGCACGTGAGGCAGTAGTAGGCCTCGCGCAGGTTCTCGCGCGCCGTGTACCGGGCGTCGGTGAGGTCGAAGCCGTCGCGGTGGCGGCGGTGCCCGGGCGGACCGGTGAACAGCTCGGGCAGGTCCGGGCGCGGGCGCACGCGCGGCACGAGCTCGTCGTAGTCGACCTTCCCCGCGACGCGGAAGCAGGTGAACCGCCGCCGGCGTTCCGCCAGCGCGGGGTGGAAGGCGAGCGCGCGCACCCACGACTCGACGACCGCGAGCTGCGCGCCCGCGACGGGATCACCCGCCCGCGCCTCGAGCGCCGTCGTCACCACCGCCAGCTCCCGCTCGGGATCGGCGGTGAGCGCCGCGTCGGGCAGGACCGCGTCGGCGACCTCCCGGTAGGCGAACTCCAGCTCGACGGGGTCCGCGGCCGCCAGCGCCTCCGTCGCCGGAGGCGTCTTCAGGACGCGGCGCTCGACGAACTGCCGCTTCCACTCGAACACGACGCGGTCGCCGCGCGTGCGCTCGCAGAGCGCCGCGTGCGCCGCCTCGACGTGGAAGAGTCGCGCGACGAACGCGTCGACGTGCGGCGCCACCCGCAGCAGCAGCGCCGATTCCGCACGCCGCTCGACCCCCTCGCCGCCCGTCGCGCGATAGCGCTCGAAGGCCGCCCCGAGCTCCGCGTCCGCGTCGCCCAGCGCCTGCAGGAACGCCCGATCGAGCGCCTCGAGGCGGCGGACCCGGTTCAGATCGGCGTACTTGAAGCCGGGCACGCCGAGCTGCAGGTTCCACGCCCGCGACTCCTGACGGAGGCTCTCCGGCAGGTGCTTCAACGCCATCCCGTCACTCCTCCGCCCCGAGAGTGCCGGAAACGCCGGGGCACCGCCAGCCGACGGGCGCCCGGCAGCGGCCCCCCTACCCCTCCTCGTCCTCCCGCACTATGATCGCGCCGATGGGCAAGCGCATCGTGCTCTTCCTCCTCGTCAACTTCCTCGTCGTCCTCACCGTCTCGATCCTGCTCGACGCCTTCGGGGTGCGGCCCTACCTCACGCGCCAGGGCATCGACTACCGCGCGTTGCTCGCATTCTGCCTCGTCTGGGGCATGAGCGGCGCGCTGGTCTCCCTCGCCCTCTCGCGCGTGATGGCGAAGGCGATGATGGGCGTACGGGTGATCGACCCGAGCACGCCCGATCCCGGCGCACAGGGCCTGCTCAACATCGTGGGGCGGCTGGCGCACGGGGCCGGGCTGCCCATGCCGCAGGTCGGCGTCTACGACTCCGACGACTTGAACGCCTTCGCCACGGGCCCCAGCCGGTCGCGTGCGCTGGTGGCCGTTTCCTCGGGTTTGCTGCGGCGCATGGACCGCGCCGAGATCGAGGGCGTGCTCGGGCACGAGCTCACCCACGTCGCCAACGGCGACATGGTCACGATGACGCTGCTCCAGGGCGTCGTGAACGCCTTCGTGATGTTCCTCTCGCGCGTGCTCGCCTGGGCGATCGCGAGCAGCCTGCGCCGCAACGACGACGAGGCACCGTCGTTCGGCATCGTGATCGCGGTCCAGCTGCTCCTCGAGGTCGTGTTCATGATCCTCGGCTCGATGGTCGTGGCGTGGTTCTCACGCCAGCGGGAGTTCCGCGCGGACGCCGGCGGCGCGCGGCTCGCCGGTCGCCAGAGCATGATCGGCGCGCTCACCGCGCTCGCACGCAACCTCGAGGCCGGCCCGCCGGCCGAGCCGGCGCACCCCGCGTTCGCGGCGCTGGCGATCTCGAGCTCCAGCCGGTTCGTCCGCCTCTTCGCCACCCATCCGCCCCTCGAAGAGCGGATCGCGCGCCTGCGCGCCGCGGCGTGATGGCGCGGCGGCGCGCCGGTGAGGTCCGCCGCTGGTCGCGCGCCGTGACCGAGCGCAGCAACGCGCTCGACCTCGAGCCGGGTGTCTTCACCTGGGACGATCCCCGCCGGATCGCCCGCTCGCTCAAACGCGCCGCCGAGGCGAGCACACGGCGCAAGGCCGAGCCCTATCGCTCCGCGATGTCGATGCTCACCTTCTACGTGAACCGCGCCGGCCACGGCCTCGCGCCCGACCGGCGGCGGATCCTCGAGCGAGCCAAGGACGAGCTGCGCCGCCTCTTCGCGAACGCGTGACTCACGCCCCGAGGCAGGCGGCGACGCCGCGCGTGCCCTCGGCGGCCAGCGCCTCGTACTTGCGCCACAACGCCTCCACCACGCGCTCGACGCCGCGGCTGCGCGTCCGGCGCGCCTGCGGTCCCGCATTGTACATGGCGTAGGTGGCACGCACGAGGCTCGGCGCGTCGCGCCCGCCGTGCGCGGCGTCGCGGAGGTAGTAGAGGAGGATCTCCGCTCCCGCGCGGGCGTTGTACGCGACGTCCCAGTGAAGCCCCCGCGGCGCGTAGAGCCCGCGCCACACGTGCACGTTCACCTGCATGATGCCGACCGACCCGACCGCGGACTTGAGCGGCACGATCCTGCCCCGCGCGCGCACGAACTGCCGCCAGCAGCTCTCCTGCCAGGCCGTCGCCGGCACGAGGCGGCGGTGGATCGCCCCGAGGTCCGCCGCGATCCCGTCCCCGAGGGCGTCGGCCTGCGCGCGCTCGAGGACCGCCCGCACGCGCGCGAGATAGGCGTCGAGGTCGCCGCCAGCCGGCAGCCAGGGGGCGAGCCCGTCCCCTTCCGCGGCCCACGCGGTGCCGACCAGCCACGAGCCGAGGCCGCCGGACGGCGGCGCGTCGGGCGCATCGACTCCCGGCGGCACGTCGGGCGGCGGCAACGGCGGGCCGAAGCCGAAGAGCCGACGCAGCTCGGGATCGACGTCCTCGCTGAACGCCACCGGATCCTCGGGCGCCGCCGGGTCGATCATGCGGGCGAGCCGGCGCAGCCCGTCGGCCGAGAGGTCGAGCCCGACCTCGGGACCGAGGGCGGTGAGCGCCGCGAGCGCGTCCCCCGCGGTGATGAAGCTCGTGTAGCGCAGCGCCGTCGCGGCCGGGAGCCCGGCGGCCTCGTGGCGGAGCACCGGCGCGAGGCGCTCCCACGTGCGCACGAACAACGCCGGCACCGGGTCGGGCGCGCCGGGGCTCGAGGGCGCCAGCGCCTCGAGCAGCTCGTAGCGGGCGTCGAGCAGGACGGCGAGGATCGCCTGCCGCAGCTCCCCGCTCGCGTCGCCCGCGAACCGCTTCACGACGAACGTCAGGAAGGCATCCCAGCGCTGCCAACGCTCCTGCCAGCGCCGCAGCTCCTCGGGGGTGAGCGCCGGCTCCGGCGTCGCGGCGACGGGCCGCGGCTCGACCGTGAAGGCGAGCGTGACCTCGACGGCGTCGGGCAGCACGCGCGGGTCGCGCACCGCGAGCGAGGCGAGCAGCCGCTCGATGCGCTCCCGGCTCCCGGGCAGCACGAGCGGCAGCCAGTCGCGCAGCTCGGCGAAGGGCTGCTCGAGGTCGATGCGCACGGCCTCGAGCCGCGGCTCGACGTGCCCCTTCACCAGGTCCCAGAGGACCCCGGTGGTGAGCCCCTTGTGGTGTCCCTCGTCGTAGAGGTTGGAGTCGACCACGGCGAAGCGCAGCGTCCGGCCGTCGAGCCGCGGCTCCTCGAACACCTCGACGGAGCCCTTCCAGCTCCACGGCGCGAGACAGAGCCCGCCGAGCCTCTTGCCGAGCCGCGCCTCGCCCGCGCACTCGACGCGCAGCCGCCCGGCGGCGAGCCCGACCGTCGGCTGCGCGAGCCGGATCCAGGCGCAGCCGCTCCCGTCGTCCCAGGCGAGCGTTCCGTCCGGACCGGTGAACACCTGGGAGAGCACGGCCTGGCGGATGAAGGCCGCGTCGAGGCGCACCGGCACCGTGACCTCGACGGCGCCGGCCGTAGCGGCGAGCCCGAGCGTCCCGACGAGGAACGCGACGAAGCCGCGCATGGCGGCCATCATGCCCCGCCGGAGACGACCCCGCGAGCACCGGCGCCACCCTCGCGAACGACCCCGTAGGTACGACGGAAGACGCGCAGCAGCGCGATCAGCACCGAGATGATCGCCGGGCCGGCGAAGAGGCCGAGCGGTCCGTAGGCCGCGAGCCCCCCGGCGACGCCGAAGAACAGCGCGACGGTCGGGAGCCCGCTGCCGTGGCCCATCGCCAGCGGCTTGACGACGTTGTCGATGACCGCGACGGCGAGCGTGCACCAGGCCGCGAGCGCGATCGCCACCGGCCACCCCGCGGCCCAGACGAGGTAGCCAGCGGCGGGAATCCAAACCAGCGCCGTGCCCCCGAAGGGCAGCAGCCCGAGCGCCATCGCCAACGTCGCGAGGAAGGCCCAATAGGGAACCCCCGCCGCCAGGAGGCCGAGGCCGACGGTCGCGCCCTGGAGAACGGCGCTCAGCATCAGGCCGCGCATCACGGAGGAGAGCGTGCCGCGCAGCGACTCGAACACCGCAGCCTTGTCCTCCTCGTGCAGCGGCGTGAGCGCGCGCAGGCTGGCGGCCCAGGCGTCGCCGTCGCGCAACGCGTAGAAGAAGACCAGCAGCGCGATGCCCAGATCGAAGACGAACTTGACCGCGTTGCGCGCGACGTTGGTCAGGTGCTTCACCACGTAGTCGCTCGTGAGCTGCGCCGCCTCCATGGCCAGCCGGGGCAGCGCCTCGTCGAGGTCGTAGCCGCGCTCGGCAAGCCGGCGGCCGAGGGCGGCCACGTGCCGCTCGCGCAGCAGCCAGTCGTGCATCTGCTGCACGCCGCCCTGCGCGGCGAGTGCCGACACGCGGCCGTAGAGCGCGCTCGCCTCGCTCGCGAGCCGCCCCGACATCCACAGCGAGGGGGCCACCACGAGCACGCCGACCGCGACGCTGATGAGCGCGGCGGCGAGCGATCGGCTGCGCACGAGCCGCGTGACCTCGACCTGGAGCGGGTGCACCATGAACGCGAGCAGGAGCCCCCAGGCGATGGGCGTGAGGAACGGCAGCACGAGCCGGTAGAGCTCGTAGGCCATCACGGCCAGGAAGCCGAAGAAGAAGAGCTGGACGATGCGCTCGCGATCGGTCGGCACGCCGGGTGGCCCGTGGGGGCCACGAAGCTCTTAGCACGGCGCGGCGGTCACCGGGGAGCGGGGCGGTAGGCGCACCAGGGATCGGTCGCGAAGGCGTTGCCGGTCAGCGCGAGCGCGCGCGAGCGCGAGCCGCCGCAGATGTGGCGATACTCGCAGCGCCCGCAGCGCCCGAGGAGCCGGTCGGGATCGCGCAGCGCGCGGAAGAGCGGCGCCGACCGGTAGATCTCGGCCAGCGGACGCTCCCGCACGTTGCCGGCGCAGAGTGGGAGGAAGCCGCTCGGGAAGACGTCGCCGGTGTGGGAGACGAAGGCGAAGCCGTTGCCGGCATTGACGCCGCGGGGTGCGAGCCCGACCGTCTGCCCGGGCCCCTCCGAGCGGCGCAGCAGCCGCGGCATGGCGCCGTCGACCCCGGCTCCCGGCGCCTCACGCTGCGCGACGTACCGCCGGTAGTGGGGCGCCTCGGTCACCTTGACGACGAAGTGCGACCTCTCTTGCACGGCGTGGAGCACCGCGAACAGCGCCTCGCACTGCGCCGGCGCGAGCCCCGCGAGCGCGGCGCCGCGCCCCACGGGCACCAGAAAGAACACCTCCCAGAACACGATGCCGAGCCGCGCGACCAGGTCGGCCATCTCGCCGAGGAACGGCGCCGACGCGCCGCACACCGTCGTGTTGATCTGGAGCGGCAGCTCGTGCGCGTGCGCCCACTCGACCGCCCGCATGGTCCGCTCGAAGGCACCCGGCACGCCGCGGAAAGCATCGTGGAGCGGGGCGTGCGGGAAATCCAGGCTGAGCGCCATCTGATCGAGCCCGGCGTCGCGCAGCGCGCGGATCACGTCCTCGTCGAGGGACGGGACCGCGGCCGGAATGGTCCCCATCCGCAGGCCGCGCGCCTTCCCGCTGCGCACGAGGTCGAGCAGGTCGGGGCGACGCACGGGATCGCCGCCGCTCAGGATGAACACCGGCGTGCCCATCGCGGCGACCTCGGCGAGGAGCCGCTCCCCCTCCGCGGTGGTGAGCTCGCCCGGATCCCGCTCGGGCCGGGCCGACGCGCGGCAGTGGGTGCAGGCGAGCTCGCAGGCACGCGTCGTTTCCCAGATCACCAGGAACGGCGCCTCGTGGAAGTCGACGGCGGCGAAGGGATGTGGCACACCTCGTTGCCTAGCATGCCTCGTGCCGGAGCCATGCGCCGCGAGTTCGGCCCGCGCGGGCGGGCGCTTCCCAGAAGTGAGGACGCCCGCCGGGTGATCGGCGTAGTCCTCGCAGCCGCGCTCGCCGTGGCGGCGCCGGCGCGCGCCGCCGAGCTGCACTTCACGCGCGACGGCGACGAGGTGAGCCACCTCGCCGTCACCGCCCTGATGCGCGTCTGCCCGGTCGAGACCATCGAGGTGAGCGACCCGGACTACGGGGCGCGCCGGCGCTACCTCGCGTGCCCGTTGGCCGCCGTGCTCCGCGCCGGTTTCGGCGATGCGGCGGCGAACCTCACCGACTCGGACGTCGTCGTGCGTACCTGGAACGGGAACGACCGCACGATCGCCGGCGAGATCGTCGCCGGCGGCACGGCGTACCTGGCCTTCGGCGACGCCGCGCTCTCCACGGGGGCCGAGCCGCGCTTCGCGCCGCTCGGCCCCCGGCACACGGACCCGGGGCCGCTCTGCCTCGTCTGGACGGGCACGGCGGGCGGCCGGAGCGCCACGCCCTGGCTCCGGCAGGTGGTCGAGCTCGAGCTGTCGAGCTTCCGGCGTACGCATCCGCACACCATCCCTACGACCGCCCCATCCGGCTCCCCGGCGTGGGCGGGGTTCGAGATCTTCCGCGGCGAGTGCGTGGCCTGCCACGCCGTGAACCGCGAGGGCGGCGACGTGGGGCCCGACTTGAACGTACCGCGCAGCATCGTCGAGTACCGGCCGGTCGAGCAGATCAAGGCGTACGTCCGCAACCCGGCGAGCTTCCGCTACGGGAAGATGCCCGCGCACCCCGATCTCACGGACGCCGACCTCGACGCGCTCGTCGCCTACTTCCGGACGATGGCGAAGCTCAAGCACGACCCGGGCGGAGCGCGATGAGCACGGTGCCTCCCCGCACGCCCGTCTTGGTCGGCGTGGGCACGGTGAGCCAACGCGAGGACGATTTCGCCCGCGCGCAGGAGCCGGTCGCGCTCATGGTCGAGAGTCTCGAGCGCGCCGCGGCCGACGCCGGCGCGCCCGCGCTGCTTTCCGGCGCGGACTCGATCCGCGCGCCGCGCGGGTTCTGGGACTACCCCGATCCGTGCCGGATCGTCGCCGAGCGTCTCGGCGCGGCGCGGGCCCGCATGGAGGTGGCCGAGGTGGGCGTGCTCCAGACCACGCTCCTCGCGCGTGCGGCCGACGACATCGCGAGCGGGCGGGCCGACGTCGTCCTCGTCACCGGCGGCGAAGCCCGCTACCGGGCGCTCCGTGCGCGCCTCGTGGGAGGCGATGCGCCGCGCACGCGCCAGCGGCCGGACGTGACGCCGGACTCGGTGCTGCGGCCCGCCGGGGAGATCCTGGATCCGGTGGAGATGCGGCACGGATTCGTGATGCCCGTCGGCCAGTACGCGATGATCGAGAACGCGCTGCGGGCGGCCGACGGGCTCGGCATCGACACCCACCGCCGCGCGCTCGCCGGGCTCGTGGCGGCCGCGAGCCGCGTCGCCGCCGGCAACCCCGACGCGTGGACGCGCGAGCCCGTCGGCATCGAGGACGTGCTGCGCGCGCGCCCGCTCGCCTTTCCCTACACGCGGCTGCACACCTCGGAGTGGAACGTCGACCAGGCGGCGGGGCTGATCCTCTGCTCGGCCGAGCGCGCACGCGCCCTCGGCGTCCCGCGCGCGCGCTGGGTCTTTCCGCTCGCCGTGGCGGAGTCGAACCACATGCTGCCCGTGAGCCGCCGGCGCCACCTGCACCGCTCGCCGGGCTTCGCGCTCGCCGGCGCGCGGCTCCGTGAGCGGCTCGGCCGCGGCGCGGCCGACGTGGCGCACGTCGAGCTGTACAGCTGCTTTCCCGCCGCCGTGCGCGTGCAGGCGCGCGAGCTCGGGCTCGACGAGAAGCGCCCACTCACGCTCACCGGCGGCATGGCGTTCGCCGGGGGGCCGCTCAACAGCTTCGTGCTCCAAGCGCTGCCCGTGATGGCGCGGCGGCTGCGCGACGATCCGGGCAGCGTCGGGCTCCTCACCGCCGTGAGCGGCATGATCACCAAGCAGGGGGTGAGCGCCTGGTCGACGGAGCCGCCGGCGGGGGGCTTCCACTCCGACGACGTGAGCGCAGAGGCCGCGCGGCACACCGCGGCCGTCGAGGTCGTTCCCGGTGCCTCGGGTCGCGCGACGGTCGCCTCCTACACCGTGCTGCACGAGGGCGCGGCGCCGCCGCGGGCGATCCTCCTCTGCGAGCTGGAAGACGGCCGGCGCACGCTTTGCGAGAGCCCGGACCCCGCGCTCGTCGAGTCGCTCGAACGCGAGGAATGGTGCGGCCGGCCGGTGCGAATCACCACGAACGGCGACGTCGCGACGTGAACGGCCCCTCGGGCGCCTCTAGAGGCCGAAGAGCTGGAGGAGGGTCGACAGATTGAGCCGGCCCTTCAGCATCGCCGCCGCGGGCGCCGGGAGGCCGATCACGCCGTCGAGCAACGGGTTGCCGCTCGGCTGGGCGCAGAAGGGGCCGGCGAGCGTCGTCTGGAGGGTCAGGAGGTCGAAACGCTGGCCCTGCGTCTCGAGAACCCGGGCCGCCGGCTGCCCGAAGGCGCCCGGGCTCGGCTGGCCGGCGCAGAGCCGTCCGTCCGCGGCGCTCAGCTGCGACGCCTCGGTGGTGAGCGTCGGGACCGACGTGACCGCGCCGGTAAAGGCGCTCGGCGTGGGCAGGCAGTCGATGCTGGTCCCGTTGCTCGCGGCCGTGCACCGCTGCCCGGCGCGGCCGCCACCCTGGCAGACGCCTTTGATGCACGCGGGACAGCCCCCGAGGTAGACACGCGTCGACAGTGCGGCGTGGACCGTGACCGAGAACTGCGCGAGGTTCGCCTCGCCGCAGAAGTCCTGCAGTGCGACGTTGACCGCGCACGCCGGGACCGGGCTCGGGATCGGCAGCGGAGGTCCGAAGAAGCAGTTCGCATCGAGCGCGCAGCTCCCGAGGGCGCCGCCGCAGCTCGCGTCGGAGACGCACGTGCCGCGACCGTCGGTCCCTCCGCTCCCGTTGAGGCAGTGGCGGCCCGGCCCGGCGCCGAGCGAGCAGTCCGCCGGGCCGCTCCCGGCGCTCGGGCCGGCGATCGCCGTGAAGCCGCTGAGGCCCACGACGTTGAGCACGACTTCCGAGCCGGTGGCAAGGCGGAAGGGCACGACGGAGGAGCTGCCTCCGCCGAGGTACAGGCAGTCGGTGCCGAGCTGGGCGAGCTGGGCGCCGCTCGAGCTGAGGAGCTTGCCCGAGAACGGAGCGGTGGGCGGCGGGCTCAGGAATGCGCCGCCACAGCTCGTCGACGCCGCCACGGTCTCGATCGGCAGCTTGACCAGCGGCGGCAGCTTGAGGATCGGGTTGGTGCACAGGTTCGGGATCGTGGTCGACGTGGAGGATGTCGTGGTCGTGCTGGTGGTCGTGGTGGTCGACCCGCGGAGGGTCGTCGTGGTGGCGCCGCCGCAGTGGCTGAAGTCGATGGTGCAGTCGGGGCGGCAGGCGAGGAAGCCGCCCGCGGCGGAGCCCCCGGGGCAGGAGGCGCCGCAGAAATCGGTCCCGTCGCACTGCTCCGAGCCGTCGCAGACGCCGTCCCCGCAGACCGGCGGCGCGCTCGTCGTGGTCGTCGTGCTCGTGGTGCTCGTGGTCGTGGTGGGCGGCGGCGGCGCGCAGCCGCCGCTCGCGTCGCACGCATCGCAGCAGCTCGACACCATCCCCACGCACGCGGTCCCGCCGCCCGGCGCGCGGCACTTGGCGGCGCTCGGCTTTATGCTGCACTTCGTCTTGCCGCTTGCGGTGGTGCGGCAGCAGGTGACCGCGCCCGGCCGACCGCAGGTCGACTTCGCTGCGCAGCGTAGCACGCCCGACGCACAGCTCGCCGAAAGGGTACCGCCCGCGACGGCCGCCTGCACCACCGCGGAGACGCAGCGTTTGTAGACCTGCGGGCTGACCGCGTCCGCGCAGTCGCACTGGGCGGCTACCCGGCCGCGGACGGCGGCGAGCGCCGCGGCGTCGCCGCAGGCCGCGGCGCTCGCCCCACGCGGGGCGAGCGTGAGGAGGGTGAGAGCCAGGGAGCCGACGAGACGGGTCATGTGTTCTCCTGATCACGGTGGAAGAGTCCGAGCGACGCGAGCGACACGGTGGCACGCGCGATGCCTCCCACGTCGAGCGGCAGGTCGTGGTCGAGCGTGTCGAGGACGACCTTCTCGATCCCGCCGAGGATGAAGCGGGCGACGACCGCCGGGTCGCACGGCCGAATCGCCCCGGCCGCCAGCGCCGCGCGGAGGTCGCCCTCGATCAGGGCGAGGAGCCGATCGTCGATCTGCCGCAGCGTGGCATCGACGAGGCCGTCGCTCCCCCGGCTCACGCGCAGGACGAGCCGCGCGGTGTCGCGGTCGACGAATACCGCCTCCAGCGCCGCCGCGCAGCGCGCCTCGATGAGCGCCAGGCCCTGCTCGCGTGTCGGCAGCGCCCCCGCGACGAGCTCGAGGCGAGGCCAGCGCTCCGCGGCGTCGATGACGCGCCGCGCGATCCGGTCGGCGAGCGCCACCAGCACGTCCCGCTTGTCGCGGAAATACTGGTAGAGCGTGGGCCGGGCGATTCGGGCGCGCGCGCAGATGTCCGCGACGGACGCGGCATGGAATCCCCGGCGGGCGAATACCTCGAGCGCGCAGTCGAGGATCTGCTGGCGGCGGCAATCGGCGGCGAGGTAGGTGCGGCGGGCGAGAACTGACATGTCAGTTCTCCGCCCCATAGTGACACTCCGCCGGCGGTGTCAAGAAAAAAATCGCGCTCGGCCTACCGTGCCTGGAGGTACGCCACGATCGCCCGCGCTTGCGGCTCGGTGAGCCGACCGCGGAAGTGCGGCATCACGGGCTTCTGCTCCGCGAGCATGTGCCACACCCGCGTGCGCAGGTATTCGGCGTCGTGCACCGCCAGGTACGCGCGGTCGAAGACGACTCTCGGCAGGCGCAGATCCATGCCGGGCTCCTCGAGGCCCACCCCGCGCCCGTCCTCGCCGTGGCAGCTCGCGCAGTAGCGCTGGTACGTCTCGTACCCGGGCGAGAGCTGGCGGACGAAGGCGACGAGCGCCTTGGCGTTGTCGTCGTCGCCGACGCCCGGGATCGCCGGCATCCCCTTGCGTCCGTGGCGCACGGCGGTGAGCAACGCCCGGTCGCCGTAGGCCCGCTGGAAGTCGGGGCTGGCGAGGTCGCGCGGCCGGCTCACCCCGGGCGGGAGACGTGCCGGAGGGTGCCCGAAGGGTCCGTGGCACACTTCGCACCGATCCACATAGAGCTCCTCGCCGCGCTCCACGAGCGGCCAGTCGATCTGCGGGAGCCGCTCGAGGTAGGCCACGATCGTCTCGACGTCGGCGGCGTGCGCCTCGAGCCGCGGGGGGTCGAGGGCGAGCGGGAGCGTCGCGCCGTCGAGGATCCGTCGGACGAGCGTCGCCGCATCGTAGCGCGCGAGGAACCCCGTGCGCAGATCGCGCGGGGGAGGCAGGAACAGCGACGCCTCCGGCCCGTCACCCCGGCCATCGGGGCCGTGGCACGACGCGCAGTGCGTGCGGTAGAGACGCGCCCCGTTCTCGGCCCCCTCGGCCCCGGCGATCATTGCCAGCAGCGCAACCCCGATACCGAGCCGCGTCATCCGCATCGTCGGTCCCCTATCACGCGCTTCCGACGCACGCGAAACCCGACACGCACGATCCGGGTCTTTTCCCCGTCCTGGGAAGGAGCTTCGCCTCGATCTGTCATCTGAATCGGCACGCAACTTGGATCGTCTCACCCGCGTATGCTGGTCCGCGACCTCATGCAGCGGGACGTGCTCACGCTCGACGCGGCCGACACGCTCGACCTCGCCGACGACGTCATGCGGCTCGGCCGCATCCGCCACATCCCGGTGGTGTCGGGCGGAGCGTTGGTGGGCGTGCTCTCGCAGCGCGATCTCTTCCGCGCCGGGCTTTCGTCGCTGCTTCAGCTCAAGCACGCGGCCGAACGCGACTGGCTCTCGGCCATCCCGATCAAGGCCGTGATGACGACGTACGTCTTCACGGTGGAGGCCCACGCACCGATCCAGGAGGCGGTGGCCATCATGCTCGACAAGAAGATCGGTTGCCTGCCGGTGGTGGAGGACGGCCGGCTCGTCGGCCTCTTGAGCGAGAGCGACTGCCTGCGCCACCTCGCGCACCTCCTCGACATCGCCGCCGAGAAGGACGTGCTACCCGAGCTGCCACCGGCGTGAGAGCAGTGAGACGCCATCCGATCATTCTCGCGACGCTCGCCTTGGGTGCCGTCGCCCCGGCCTGGGCGGTGGCTCCGCCGGCTCCTCGGGCCGCCCAGCTCGACCGGGCGCAGAAGCGCATCGGCCAACTGGCCGCGCAGACCAAGGGAGGGCCGCAGCAGCGGCTGCTGCTCGAGCGCGAGCAGATCCGCCGCCTCGGCGACGACGTGGCGGCGGGTCGGCCCGTCGACCCGCGCGACATCGATCAGGCCCTGCTGCGCGCCCGGGCCCTCGGCCTCTCGCCCCACCGGCCGACGCGATGAAGGATCCGGAGACGACCGTGCGCGATTTCTGCGCCGCCTGGTCGGAGCGCGACGTGGAGAAGCTCCTCGCCTACTTCGCCGACGACGCCGTCTATCACAACATGCCGCTCGAGCCGGTGCGCGGTCGGGCGGCGATACGCCAGGTGCTCGAGCTCTTCGTGCCGCCCGCCTCGACGATCCGCTTCGAGATGCGGCACATCGCCAGTCGGGGCGACGTCGTGCTCACCGAGCGGGTCGACCACTTCGTGGTCGGCGAGCGGAACGTGGCGCTGCCCGTCGCCGGCGTCTTCGAGCTCCGCGACGGGAAGATCCTCGCCTGGCGCGACTACTTCGACATGGCCGCCTACCAGCGGCAGCTCGCCTGATCGCGTCCGTCTATCCGGTCCGCAGCGCCGGCACGACCTCCTTCGCGAAGGTGCGCAGCAGGCCCCGGTCGTACGGAGCGGGCAGCGAGACGACGAAGTGGCGCACGCCGACAGCGACCAGGGCAGCAAGGCGCTTGCGCACGTCGCTCGCCGGCCGCCCCGCGATCTGGCCCGGGGACAGGTTGATCGACTTCTCGACCGCGGCCGGGTCGCGGCCGACCTTGCGGCAGAGCCCGTCGAAGTCCGTGCACAGCTTGCTCGCCTGCGTCGGGTCCGCATCCGGGACGTGGAAATTCCAGATGTCGGCGTGCCGGGCGGCGAGCGGCTGAATCACCTTCGGCCCCATGCCCCCGATCAGAATCGGCGGGTGTGGGCGCTGCACCGTCTTCGGATCGAAGGGCGCGTCCTTCAGCTGGTAGTACTTGCCTCCGAACGTCGTGGCGTCCTGCGTGAAGAGGGCCTTGACGGCCTCCACGGCCTCGACGAGCCGCCGGGCGCGCCGCCCGGCGGTGTAGAAAGGAATGCCGTACGCGGTGTGCTCGGCTTCGAACCAGCCGGCGCCCATGCCGAGGATGAGTCGCCCGTCGCTCACGTGGTCGACGGTCGCCGCCATCTTCGCCACCAGCGCGGGCGCGCGGTAGGTGTTGCCGGTCACGAGCACACCCACCCTGAGCCGGCTGGTCCGCGCGGCCAACGCCGAGAGAAGCGTCCACCCTTCGAAGCACGGCCCGGGCTTCCCGTCGATCGGCATGAAGTGGTCGAACGTGAAGGCGGAGTCGAAGCCGAGGTCGTCGCACTCCTGCCAGACCGCGAGCATCTCGCGATAGGTGGTGTGCTCGGGCCGCGGCTGCACCCCGAAGCGCACGCCACCCGGCCTTCCGCGGTCCTGCGCGCGGGCGCGGGCAGCGATCCGCACGCCGAGGGCGCTCGCCGCCGCCAGCCCGCCCACGCCCTTGACGAAGCCCCGCCGAGACAGCCTGCCCGTCGCCATCGCCCACCCTCCGCGACCCACCGAGCGGTAGCCCGGACGGCCCACGAGGGCAAGAGGGGGCGGGGAGCGCGGCTACCCGCGCGCCGGCGCGTCGCCGCGGCCGAGCACGTCGCGCACCACCGTCTCGAAGGGCACGGCGGCGCCGCCCAGCGCGGGATCGGCGAGCGCCGCCGCAAAACCCCCGACGAAGTCCTCGCCCCCGCCCACCAGCACCAGATGGGGCGGCGGGTCGAGCAACGCCAGGCGCGCCACCACGCCGAAGCCGTCACGCGGCGGCAGCTCGAGGTCGATGACGGCAAGGTGGGGCCGCACGACGCCGAGCAGATCGGTGGCCTGCTTCGTGTCCCAGGCGATCGAGACCGACATCCCCTTGCGCGAGAGCGCCTGGCGGAGGCTGATGAGCGCGTCGCCGTCGGCGCCGGCCGTGAACACTCGGCTGCCGCTCGCCGCGTGCTCCGCGAGCGCCGCGACCACTGCCTCGGCGTCGATCGGTCGACCGGCCGGCTCGACCATGCCCAGCCGCAGCGCGCGGCCGCTGCCCGGCACCACGACGCACCCCCAGCAACGGACGTCGACCCCCGCGGCGCGCACCACGGCGAGCGTGTCGAAGGCGCCCGGCGCCGCGAGGTTGACGAGCACGCGGCTCGGCGCGAGCTGCGTGAGGCGGGTGGCGGCATCGGGGCCTGGCGCAACGACCGTCACGGGCCGGTCCTCGGCGCCGGCGCGTTCCCAGGCGCCGTCGGTGTCGAGCACCGCCACGAGCCGCGGCCCCGCGGCGCGCTGCGGGCTCGCGCCGAGCCGGCGCGACGCGGTGATCGGCACGACGCGTCCGGCCGGCGCGATCGGCCGCTCGCTCGGCGCGGGGCGCGGCGGCTCCACGCGCGCCGTCCCCGCCGCCTCGAGCTGCGCCCGCAGCTCGCGCTCGCGGCCCGCGGCCGCGTCCCGCTCGGCCTGGGCGACCCGCAGCGCCTCCTCGAGAGCCGCCGCCCGCGCCTTCGCCAGCTCCGCCTCGCGCGCGAGCCGGTCGCGCTCCGCCACCTGCTCGCCGGCGATCTCCTGCGCGCGGGCGAGGCTCGCGCGTAGCCCCTCGACCTCGGCGCCGAGGCGCACGGCGCGGGCGTCCCGCTCCGCGACCGCCGCACGGGCCGCCTCCGCCGCCGACGCCGCGGCGGCACGCGCCTCGTCGGCCTGCCGCGCCGCCTCCAGCGCCCGCCGCAGCTCCTCCTCGCGCGCGCTCTCGCCGCCCGCCATCGCCCGTTCGAGCTCCGCGCGGCGTTGGCCCTCGCGCGCCATCGCATCCTCGGCCTCCGCCAGCCGACGGCGGAGCCCGTCGGCCTCGGCTGCCGTCTCCGCGAGGCGCGCGATCTCCGCGCGCAGCCCGTCCGCCTCGGCTGCCAGCCGGTCACGCTCTTCGCGCAGCCCCTCGCTCGTGGCGCGCGCGGCGTCGAGCGCCGCCTCGGCCGAGCCGACCCGGCCGCGCAGCCCCTCGACTTCGGCGGCGAGCGCCTCACGCGCTCGCTCGGAATCGGCGAGCGCCGCGTCGCCGGCCGCCGCGTGCGGCGCATTCAGGCCGGCGGGCCGCGCCGCCGCCTCCCCGGCGGCCGCGGCGGCCGGCGCTGCCGGCGCGGCCGTGGCGCTGCCGGCGCGCTGGCGCACCGCGAGGATCATCTTCGCAAGCTCGCGCAGCGGCTCCTGGAGCGCCCGCACCCCGCGGTCCTCGAACACGTGCGGTCGGGTCGCGACGAGGACGAGGCTGCCGAGCAGCGCACCGCGGGTCGCGAGGGGGAAGCAGCCGACCGCGCGCATCGCGGCTGCGTCGTCGAGGAGCGGTGGGACGTAACGATGCTGCGCGGCGTTCTCCATGACGTAGACGCGCCGGTTGAGCAGACCGCTGAGCGGGATGTCCCAGCCCGATGGGTCGTTGCCGCGCACGGCCCGCAGCCGCCGGCAGCCCTCCTCCGAGAGGCCCGTCTCGACGGCCAGCCGCAGGAGCTGACGGCGCTCGTCGTACAGGCAGAGCGCGCCTGCGACCGCGCCGACGGCCTGGACGGTGGCCTGGAGCGCGGGCTCGAGCGCGTCCTCGGCGGCTGCCGCCTCGGTCGCGATCTCCTGGAGCTGCGCCCCGAGCCCCGCGAGCGCAACCGGCTCCCAGCGCCGTGCGCCCGCGCTCTCCGTCCGGGCGGTTGCCTGTGCAGCCTTGAACATGACGACCCGCGCGATTTTTGCAACGGCCGTGCCGACGCCCGCGCCCGCGGGCGTCCGTGCCGGCACGCGGCGCGCCGGCATGACGGCGACCGAGCGTCACTGCCGTGCCGCTCCCGCGTGCGACGGCGGGTCGCTTGCGCCGGCAGAGGCCCGAGCGACCTCCGCGGCGCCCAGCGCGGCGGGACGAAACGCCGCGCCTCACCCGCCGGCGCGGAGCCCCCGCCCCGTGACCAGCGGCAGGTCGAGCGCCGAGAGCAGCCCCGGCCGGGCGCGGCACACCGCGGGGATCGCGTTCACCAGGCGGGTCGCCGTCAGCAGCACGCCGCCGACGGCATGATCGCCGTGCTCGTCCTCGAACTCGAATTCGCAGCGCATCGCCGGTGTGCCTCGGATGACGACACGGTAGCTGCCGCGGCCGGAGGGCCATTCGGGTGCGAGCGCGTCGTCGAGCCGCGTCACGTGCTCCACCACGAGCGCCGGCCGGCCGCCTATGATCCCCGCGACCTCGAAGCGAAGCGCGGCCGCGGTGCCCGGCTCGACCGTGCGCGCGCCGATTCGAATCGGCCGGATGGCCGGCCGCCGCTCGTGCCTCTCGCGGATGTCGTCGAGCACGACGCCGAGGCCCTCGGCGAGCAGCCGGATGGTACCGCCCCAGGCGAACGCGAGCGTGCCCGGGGTGAGGAGCAGCGGCGTGTGGTCGAGGGGCTTCCCGAAGCCCATGGTCTCGAACAGCACCTGCGGCTGGTCGTAGGTCGCGTAGTTGATGATCTCGAGGATCCGGATCTCCTCCCAGCGCTCGCAGAGCCCCGAGAGCGTGAGCGGCAGAAGGTCGTTGGCGAAGCCCGGATCGACGCCCGAGGTGAAGAACGACGTGCCGCCGCGCCGGCACGCGTCGGCGAGCCGGTCGTGCACCTCGGGGAAGAACGACGCGGGGTGGACGAGCGGCACCACCGAGCTGGACACGACGTTCTTCCCGGCGGCGAGGATGCGGCAGATATCCTCGATCGCCTCGAAGGGCCGCAGATCCGCGGTCGCCGTGTAGCAGACGCAGTCGGCGTCGAGCGCGAGCAGCGCGTCCGCGTCGGTGGTGGCGCGGACGCCGGTGGGCGCCCGGCCGCACAGCTCGCCCGCGTCGCGTCCGGCCTTGGCCGCGCTCGACACCCACACGCCGGCGAGCGCGAGCTCGGGATGGCCGAGTATCGCGCGCAGCGCGAAGCGGCCGACATTGCCCGTGCTCCACTGGATGACCCGGTAGGCCACTGCTCAGTCGAACGGCCAGTTGGTCGACTCGGTGCCGCCGTCGACCTCGACCACCTTTCCCGTCACCCAGCCCCCGGCCGGCGAGCAGAGCCAGAGGGCCGCGAGCGCCACGTCCTCGACCGTGCCGATCCGTCCCATCGGCGTGAGCGCCTCCATCCGGCCGCGGATCTCCGGGCTCAGGAACGGCCGCAGCGCCGAGGTGTCGACCGCGCCCACCGCGAGCGCGTTCACGCGCACGCGCGGGGCGAACTCGGCCGCGAGCTGCCGGGTCATGAAGGAGAGCGCCGCCTTGGCGGTGCCGTAGCCGACGAATCCCTTGCGCACGATGCGCCCCGCGGCCGAGGACACGTTGAGCACCACGCCGCCGTCGCGCGCGAGCATGTAAGGCAGGCAGGCGCGCGTCGCCAGGAAGGCCGAGGTGAGGTTGAAGCGGAAGCACCATTCCCACGTGGGGAGGTCCATGTCCAGAAACGGCATCGGCGGGAAGCCGCCGGCGTTGTTGACCAGCACGTCGATCCGCCCGAGCTCGTGCACGGCCCTCTGCGCCGCCGCCTCGATCTGCGCCGCGTCGGTCACGTCGCAGGACACGGCGAGCGCCTGCACGCCGAAGGCGCGGGCGCGCGCCGCGGTCGCCTCGATCTCGGCCGCCGTGCGCGCCGCGCAGACGACGTGCGCCCCCATCTCCGCCAACGCGAGCGCGATCCCCTGCCCGATGCCACGCCCGGCGCCGGTGATGACCGCGACGCGGCCCGGCATCCGGAATCGATCCAGCAGCGCCATGACGGCCCCGGATCGTCCGAAACCGAGGCGAAGTCAAGGCGCGACCGGTTACGCTCCGCCGTTTCGATAGCCACACGCGGGATCGGCGAGCGGCATCGCCGTGGGCGCCTCGCCGTACCAGGGATAGCCGCGGCAGACGAGCGGACGCTCCTCGTAGGCGGTGCAGCGGCCGTCGGCGTCGAGCCGGTCGCACGTATAGAGGTGGGCGTCGACCGGCAGCCGGCTCGTGTAGAACGGGTTGCGCTCCATCGCCTCGGCGCGGCTGAGCGGCCGCCAGTGCTCCGCCGCGAACTGGTGGTCCGACGGAATGCCGAGGACGCGCGTGAGGACGGCCATCCGCCGGACCTCCTCCGGCGACTGGGCGAGCAGGATCACCCGACAGCAGGCGCCGCAGCCGTTGCACGCGCCGTCGGCCGTCTACGACTCCCCGAACCGCTCCGCCGCCTCCGAGCGGGCGCGACCGCCGCCGAGGCGCCGCAGCGTCGGGCGGAGCGCGCGCGCCCGGCGTGCGCTCCGCCCCGGCGCCCCGAGCAGCCGGCGGGCGGACTTGCGCCCCGTCGCCGCCGCCGCGAGCCGCGCCCCGCGCACGAGGTCGTAGCAGCGGCCGCGCCAATCCACGCGGCCCTGCACGAAGTTCCAGAAGAGGATCGCCGGGGCGAGCGGCAGGAGCACGAACTGCGCCCAAGCGAGCCGCAGCGGGATGGGCGCCCCGCCCGCGCGCCGGTCGAGCGCGCCCAGGCTGAGGCTGACGGCGACCACCGCCGCCGCGGGAGCGAGCGCCGCGAGCGCGTGGGCCGTGGCCAATGCAACGACGACGCCGCCGAGGCCGAAGAAGTACTCGGCGCCGAACAGCCACTGGCGCCGCGTGAAGGAGAACGGCAGGCCGCTGCGGAAGGTGATCCAGCGCCGATAGATCGGCAGGTATTGTCGAAGCGTCATGCCCGACGTGAACACGTGCAGGGGATGGGCGCTCATCACGTTGCGGTAGCCCGCCGCGTGCACGCGCTGCCCGATGTACATGTCGTCGACGATCTGCCCGCGGGCGCAGCCGACGCCGCCGACCACGACCAGCGCCTCACGGCGGAAGACCATGAGCTGCCCCATGATGAAGGGCAGCTCGCGCCGCGGGCCCGCCGCCAGCGCCGCCCACGCGCCGTACATCACGTTGAGCATCAGCGCGTAGAGCACGTCGCCCGCGGCCCGCTTGGGCTGGTTGACGACGACCGGCGCGAACGCGGATCCCGCCCCTGGCGTGGTGAGCAGCGTCTCGACGGTCACCCGCAGGACGTCGCGGTCGGGCCGGGTGTCCGAATCGCCGAAGGCGACCAGCTCGCCGCGGGCGAGCGCGCTGCCGACGATCATCGCGTGGAGCTTCCCGGTGCACCCCGGCGGCGGCGCGCCCACGACCCGCACCTCGGCGCGTCCCGGCCGCCCGCTCGCGCGGTGCGCGAGCACGGCGCGGCGCGCGACGGGGAGCCCCGGATCACGGTCGTCATCGAACAGGAAGAGCGTCTCCGTCTCGCCCGGGTAGTCCATGTCGAGCGCGGCAAGGAAGTTGTCGGCGGCGCCGGCGTCGCAGCCGCGCACCGGCCGGATGACCGTGATCGACGGGTAGCGCGCCACCTGCCCGCGGGCCAGACCCCGTCGGCGCAGGCTGTGCGCGAGGCGCAGGTAGGTCCAGCCAACGTGCGCCAGCACGCCCACGCCGAGCACGGAGAGCACCCCCGGAACGTTGCACAGGTTAGCGATCACGAGTCCGCTCCCTCACCCCCGAACCCCACCGCCGCACGGGTATTGCCCCCACGTTCGATACCGACCGCTCGGCATGGGTCACGGCGCGCCTCACGGTGGCGCGAGCCCTCCGGCGCCCGCACCCGGAAACCGACGACCTGGACCGTACGTTCGGTTGTACGATTTCCCCCCCAACGGGTCAAACCACCGTGCCGCGAGACGATCGAGCGCTCGCCCACGAACCGGGGCCTGCGCTCCTCGTGAGCGCGGGGCGGGCTTGTGGTAGGAGCGCCTGATGTTCGGGGCCTGGGGACGGCGCCTCTACCGGCGCCGCTGGCTGGCGCTCGTCGCAAACGGCGGCATCGTCGCCGGGGCGATTGCGGCGCTCTGCGGCGGCGGGCGGCTCACCACGGGCGCCATCCGGGGCATCGAGTCCGAGCGCGCGCAGCGCCTGGCCGAGGACACCGTCGGCCTCCCCGGCGCGTCCTCGTTCACGATCGTCTTCCACTCCGCGACGCTCACCGCCGCCGATCCGCGCTTCGAGCAGGCGATGCGCGCGGCCCTGGCGCCCCTCGAGCACGACCCCCGCGTCGCGGCCGTCGAGTCGCCGCTCGACGAGCCGCCGCCACTCGCCGCTCGCTTCCTCTCTTCCGACGGCCATCGCGCGCTCGCCGCGGTGACGCTGCGCGACCCCGTGCACGAGGCGGCACGGGAGTATGCATCGCTGCGCGCGGCGATCGAGCCGGGGCCGCTCGACCTCACCTTCACCGGCATGCTCCCCTTCCTCCACGATCTCGATGCGGTCCTCGAGCGCGACCTCCACCGTGCCGAGCTGGTCTCGCTGCCGCTCGCGCTGCTCGTGCTCCTGGTCGTCTTCCGCACGCTGGTCGCCGCGATGCTCCCCGTCGGCGTCGGCGCGCTCGCGGTCCTGACCGGCGTGGCCGGGGTGCTGGTACTCTCGCGCTTCGTCGACATGGCGCAGTACACGATCAACGTCGTCTCGCTGATCGGCCTCGGGGTGGCGATCGACTATTCGCTGTTCATCGTGAGCCGCTACCGCGACGAGCTGGCCGCCGGCGCCGGCGTCGAGGAGGCGATCGCCCGCGCGCTCGAGACCGCGGGGCGCGCCGTGGTGTTCTCGGGGCTCGCCGTGGTCGTCGGCCTCTCCGGCCTGCTCTTCTTCCGCGGTTCCTACCTCGCGGCGATGGGCGTGGCCGGCGCGCTCGTCGTCGGGCTCGCGGTATTCTACGCGCTCACCTTCCTCCCCGCGCTGCTCGCGATCCTCGGACCACGGATCGACCTCGGCCGCATTCCGCTGCCGCACACTCGCACCGAGGAGGCGTGGCGGCGGATCGCGGCGGGCGTCATGCGGCGGCCGGTCGCCGTCCTCGTCCCGACGCTCGCCGCGGTGCTCGCGACCGGGGCACCGTTCCTCCACCTGCGTCTCGCCGCGGCCGACGTGACCGCGCTGCCGCGCTCGGCCGAGGCGCGGCGCGGCTACGAGGTGCTGCGGCGGTGGTTTCCGGCCGCCGCTGCGACGCGCATCCTGGTGGCTGTCCGCTTCCCCACCGCGCCGGCCTTCACGCCCGAGCGCGCGCGCGCGCTCGCCGCCGCATCCCGCCGCTTCGCCGCGCTGCCCGGGGTGAGCGGCGTCGAGAGCGCCGTCGACGTCGACCCGCGCCTCGACGCCGACGCCTACGCTCAGCTCGCTGCGACCCCCGCGGCGCTCCGTCCCCCCGCCTTCAACGCCGCGCTGGCGCGCACCGCGGGCGGACACGTGGCGCTGCTCTCCGTGCTCACCGCCGCCCCGACCGTGAGCCCGGAAGCGGCGGCGATCGTGCGCGCGATCCGCGCCCATCGCCGCGTCGGGGACGGCGCGCTGCTCGTCGGCGGCGAGACCGCCAACGACATGGACTCGACCGACTTCGTGCTCGACCGCACGCCGCGCGCGATCGGCTTCGTCACCGCGATGACGTACCTCGTGCTCTTCGCGCTGCTCGGCTCGGTCGTGCTGCCGCTCAAGGCGGTGGCCGTCAACGCGCTCTCGATCGCCGGCTCCTTCGGGGCGCTCGTCTGGATCTTCCAGGAAGGGCACTGGAGCGGGCTGCTCGGCTTCGAGCCGGGCCCGATCGAGCCCACGCTGCCGGTGCTGCTCTTCTGCGCGGTCTTCGGCCTCTCGATGGATTACGAGGTGCTGCTGCTCAGCCGCATCCAGGAGGAGTACCGGCGCTCCGGGGACAACACGGCGGCGGTCGCCGAGGGCCTCGCGCGCAGCGGGCGGCTGATCACCAGCGCGGCGGCGATCATGGTCGCGGTGTTCACCGCGTTCGCGCTCGCGAAGGTGGTGCTCCTCAAGGCGATGGGCCTCGGGATGGCGATCGCCGTCGCGCTCGACGCCACGCTCGTGCGCGTGCTGATCGTCCCCGCCACGATGCGCCTCTTCGGGGACCTCAACTGGTGGGCGCCGGCGCCGCTCGCACGCCTCTGGGCACGCGCGCGCGGCGTCCGCCTCGTGCGCTGACCTCGAGCAGGACCGACCGCAGCGCGCGCGGCGGCACCGCGAAGCGCACCACGCCGTCCGCGAGCGCGACCGCGTGCTCCGCCGGCTCCTCGTCGAGCCGCACGCCGTGCGCGGCGCGCACGGGGAAGCCCGAGCGGAGCTCGGCGGTGTGCGTCTCGTCGGTCGGGTTGAGCACGCGCACGACGATCCCACCCCCGCGCTCGGCGGGCTTGAGCGCCGAGAGGAGCAGCGCGGGCGGCGCGAGCGCGAGCAGCGCGCGCCCGGCGGCGAGCGCCGGCGCCGGGCCCGCGACGACGCCCCGCAGCCCGACCTCCGCGTCCCACGCCGCGGCCGGGTCGACGCCCGCCAGCAGCGCAAGCCGCGCCGCGAGCGGGCCCGGGACCTGCGCCCCCGCCACCGGCATCGCCGGGCCGACGGGCGCGGGCCGCGTGCGCAGATCGAAGCGCGCAAGCCAGCCGACGGCGCGCAGCAGCGTGACCGCGATCGTGCCGTCCGGGGTCACCTCGGCCTCGGGCAGGCCCGGGGCGACGACGGTGAGGCCGTTCGCGCTCACCCAGCCCTGGTGCGGGAACGTCGTCGGCGCGCGGTGGAGCCAGCGCGAGTCGTCGCGCGGCGCCGTCGTGCGCTCGGCGACGTCGAAGGTCGAGGCCGCGTGGAAGGTGCCGACCGGACGCCCCGTGGGGAAGAGCAGCCGCAGGCGATGGTCCCGGGCCGCATTCTCGACGCGCACGTCGAGGTCGACGCGCGGCACGCCCGGGGCGACGCGCGCCTCGACGTAGACCGCGAGCGGGACGGTCTCGGCCGCCCGCCGCTCGCGGGTGGCGTCGAGCGCCGTGGGGACCGCGAAGACGCGCGTCACCGCGAGCCGGGCGAGGCCCGACGGGTGACGCGAGCGCCACCACGCGACCGAGGTGAGCGCGGCGCCGCCGTCGCCGTCGATCGGGTCGAAGTCGTAGGTGTCGCCACGGTCGCCGCGGTCCTCGACCGCGACCAGCCCGCGCCACTCGGTCGCCCCGAGCCGCACCGCGAGCGTGCCGTCGTCGGAGACCGCGACGCGCACGTCGCCCGCGGCGATCTCCCGCCCGTCGTCGATCGCGTCCGACGCCGGCTCGGCCACGGTGACGCGGAAGCGCCGGCAGCCGAAGGCCGGCACGTCGGCGGCGACGAACTCGAGGTCGCACGGCGCCTGGCTCGGCAGCCAGCGCGTGCGCCGCGGGTCGTCGGAGGCGACCACGCGCACCGGCTGGCCGCCGACGGCGAAGCCGGGGGTCGAGCCGGCGGCGGCGAGCAGCAGCGGGGCGAATTCCGGGCGACCGAGCGGCAGCCGCAGCGCCGGATAGGCGTCGAGCGGCACACGCACGACGTCGGTGCGGGGGTGCGGCGCGGGATTGAATACCGCGATCTCCTGCTCGACCGTCCACGGCACCTCGCGCGCCGCGCCGAGGCCGGCCAGGCGCTCGAGCAAACGCGCCACGGTCTCGGCAGCGAGCCCCTCGGCGTCCTCGAAGCGCGCGTCGACCTGCGCCGCGACCGCGTCTAGGGCGCAGCCGCAGAGCGAATCGTGGGCCTGGTTCTGGAGCAGCGTGCGCCAAGCCAGCCGCAGCGCCGTGCGCTCATCGGGCAGACCGAGCGCGCGCCCGAGCGCAGCCCAGGGCTCGGCCCATCCGGTGAGCAGCGTCTCGCAGCGGCGGTTGCGCAGCTTGAGCGGCATCCGGGCCGACCACGTCCCCGCGAGCAGGCTCGCCACGCGACCGCCCGCCAGCTCGCCGCGCAGCGTGCCGCCGCAGCGCCCCGGCCGGCCCACCGCGTGCTCGAGGAGCCCACGCTCGACGATGCCGCCGGTCGTCTCGGCGAGCGCCGCGGCGACCTCGCCGGCGTGCGCATCGGGCGGCATGTGATCGAAGCCGTTCATGAGGAGCACGGGATGCCCCGCCTCCTCCGCGAGCCGGGCGGCGAGGCGCGCGAGCCGGCGCGCCGCTTCGTGCGCGTCCTCGGGCAGACAGGCGGCGTTGAAGTACCCTTCGCGCAGCAACGTCGCCTCGACCGCGCTGCCGTCGGGCGCCACCCAACGGTAGACGGAGCCGAGCTCGTCCACCTCGTCGCCGTTGCCCCGCCAATGGACGAAGGTCGCGATGCCGAAGCCGGCGAAGAGCTGCGGGAGCTGCGCCGGGTGACCGAAGGAATCGGGCACGTAGCCCACGCGCGAGGCGGGGCCGAGGGCGCACACGACCCGCCGCCCTTCGAGCAGGTTGCGCACGTGGGTCTCGCCGGCGGGGAGCAGCGAGTCGGGTTGCACGTACCATGGTCCGGCCGCCAGCCGGCCCGCGCGCAGCCCGCGCGCGATCTCGCCGCCACGCTGGGGGCGGATGGCGAGATAGTCCTCGATCAGCACCGCCTGGCCGTCGAGAACGAAGCGGAAGTGGGGGTCGGAAGCGAGCAGATCGAGGACCCGGTCGACCGCGTCGACCAGCCGCGCTCGGTACGCCTGGAAGGTCCGGTACCACTCGCGGTCCCAGTGGAAGTGCGAGACGAGCACGCAATGCATGGGACAGCCCTCGTCATTGTGTCACGCGCCCGCGACCCGGGCGAACACCCCGAAGCTCGCCGGTGTGACACTCGGCGGGGCCCCGACAACGAGGCCGTAGGAGAGGTTCGCATGAAAGCCCTGCTGGTTGCGGTGCTGGGCGCCTCGGCGTCGTCCGCGACGGGCGCTCCTGCGTCCAGGCGTGCCCCGCGGGCCGGGATCGTCCGTCGGCGCCGCTCGGCGATCGGGACGCGACGCGCTGACTCCTCGTCCCTTCGGGCAGGTGCTTCCGACGGCGCTGCACGACACTTGCAGCGGGCCCGATCGAGGGAGGTGTGTACACGGCGCGCGTGCTGGCACGGCGGTTGCCAAAGGTCCCGTGCCAGATGTCGTCGAGGATCCTCTAACGGCGGGCGGCGCGGACGGCGTGGCCATGACCGATAGCCCGCCGGCGACCTCGGCGCCGGCGCCCCCGATCCCGCTGAGCCTCCGGCCCCCTCCGACGCTGCGCTGTCCGCGCTGTGGCCGGGCCGATCTCACCCTCGAGCCCCGCCGCGGCACGCTCGACCGCATCGCCGCGCTCGTGTTCTGGCGACCGCTCGCCTGCCGCGGGTGCCGTCGGCGCTTCCGGCGGTTCGTCCCCCGCTCGGAGCTCGACCGCCTGCGCCGCGCCAGCGCCGCGTGAGCGTCACCGGCATGCGGCGCACCCCGGTGTGCTTGTCGCCGCGCGTCCACTCGATCGGCCCCGCGAGCGCCGCCGCCCGCGCTCAACGTCCGGGCTGGAGACTCGCTCCCGCCTCGGGCAGGATCGGCCGAAGCGGAGGTGCACATGATGGGCAGGGTGGGCCGATGCGCGACGATCGGGCTGGCGGCGCTCGCGGCGGTGGCGGTATGGGCGGAGACCCCGCGCCAGCGCCGTCGGCTCTGCAAGCTGCAGTGCGGGCCGACGATCGACCGCTGCGTCGCCGGCGGAAGGCGGCGCAGCCGCTGTCGTGCGCAGACGCTGCGGCGCTGCCGCCGCCACGGACTCACGGCCTGCACCACGACCACCACCACGGTCCCGACGACCACCACGCTCCCGGGCGTCTCCGTCCTCCAGCACCATCGCAACGCGACCCGCGACGGCGTGTACGTCGACCCGGCGTTCACCCGCGCTGCCGCCGCGGCGCTGCACGTCGACACGGGCTTCAACGCGACGACGCAGGGGCAGACCTACGCCCAGCCGCTCTACTTCGACGGCGCGCCCACGAACGAGCCCGATCGGGTGTTCGTCGCCACGGAGGAGAACTGGGTCTACGCGCTCGACGCGATTACCGGCGCCACGGTCGCGTCCACGCAGCTCGCCCCGTCCATCACGCTCGCCCAGCTCGGCACGTGCGGCAACATCGACCCGATGGGCGTCACCGGCACGCCCGTGATCGACTACGCCTCCCGCACGCTCTTCGTCGGCGCGATGACGACGCCCGACGGCGGCCAGACCGCGCACCACGTCGTCTACGGCCTCTCGATCGACGACCTCTCGATGCGTCCGGGTTGGCCGGTCGACGTCACCGCGGCGCTCGCCGCGCGCGGCATGACCTTCGAGTCCGACGTGCAGGGCCAGCGCGGCGCGCTGCTCGTCGTGGGCGGCACGCTCTACGTTCCCTACGGCGGCCTCGCCGGCGACTGCGGCAGCTACCATGGTTGGGTGGTGAGCTTCCCGCTCGCCGCCCCGTCCGCGGTCCAGGCGTGGAGCACGGCGGCGGTCGGCGGCGGCGCGTGGGCCCCGGGGGGGCTCGCGAGCGACGGGGTGTTCGTATACGCAGCCACCGGCAACACCTTCGGCGCGAACGTCTGGAGCGGCGGCGAGGCGATCGTCCGCCTCGGTCCGGGCCCGACCTTCACCGGCGCACCGGCCGACTACTTCGCGCCGACCGACTGGAAGGCGCTCGACGCGGGCGACGTCGACATCGGAGGCTCGGGCCCGGTGCTCTTCGACCTGCCCGGCGCGAGCCCGGCGGCGCTCGTGGTCTCGCTCGGCAAGAACGGCAAGGCCTACCTGCTCGACCGCGGCTATCTCGGCGGCATCACCGACGGCGTGGCGCACGCGCTCGTGGCGAGCAACGAGATCATCAACGCCGCCGCCGCCTACACCACGCCGACGGCGACTTACGTCGTCTTCAAGGGCAACGGCACGAGCTGCCCCGGCGCGGGCGGCGATCTGACCGCGCTCGCGATCGGCGCCGGCGCTCCGCCGACGATCAGCACGGCGTGGTGCGCGTCGCAGGACGGCACCGGCTCGCCGATGGTCACCACGCTCGACGGCCACGCAGGGGCGATCGTGTGGAGCGTCGGCGCGGAGAGCGGCGAGCAGCTCCACGGGTTCGACGGCGACACGGGGGCGGAGCTGGTCGCGGTCGACACCGGGATGTCGGTGGCCCGCTTCTCGACGCCGATCGCCGCCAAGGGCCGCCTCTTCGTCGCCGGCGACTCGACGGTCCGAGCGTTCACGACCCGGTGAGCGGCGCGACGGCCGGGGTTACCGCCTCGGGCAGGTTTTGCCGCCCGCCGGACGCCGAGCGGTTGCCGGACGGCCGCCCGCGGCCTGGCCCCGCGCTTGCTCGACCCCGCGTGATGGACGCGCTGCAGGCCCCCTGCCCGGCCGAGGTGCTCACGGTTCCCTCCGAGACCACGGTCGCCGAGCGGCGGGCGCTCTACGACTTCTTCGCACGCCACTGGCCGGGGACGGGTAGCGTCTGCGAGATCGGCCCCTTCCTGGGCTCGACCACGCGCGCGATCGCCCTTGGGATGCTGCACAACCCCCGCCGGGCGCCCGGCGCGCGCCTGCACACGTTCGACCGGTTCGAAGGCTACTACACGCGCGCCGCGCTCGAGCGGCTGCTCGCGCCGCTCGGCGAGACCACCGTTCGCCGCCTGCTCCCGCCCGACGACGGCAGTCCCTTGCCCGGGTTCCGGACCGTCTTCGATCGCCTGCATGCCGGGACGCCGTACGCCCACCTCGTGCGGGCGACCACCGCGATCATCCCGGATCTCGCCGGGCAACCGGTCGGCGAGACGCAGCGCTTCCGGCTGCCGCCCGACCTCGTGCTCGATGCGGTGTTCGTCGACGGGTGCAAATCCTGGTACGGCACGCGCCACGTCCTCCAGGAGGTCGCGCCGCGGACGCCGCCGGGGGCCACCTTCGTGTTCCAGGACTACGCCTGGCACACCTGCTTCTGGATCCCGAGCGCGCTGGCGCTCCTCGACGACTGCTTCGCGCTGCGCTGGTGGGTCGATCACACCTACGCGTTCGAGCTCCGCCGGCCTCTCGATCCGGCGCTGGTGGCCGCACGCATCCCCGAGCGCCCGAGCGACCTCGGCCGCGACACGTTCGACGAGCTCTTCATCGCGCTCGCCCGCGCGGCCGACGCGCGCGGCGACGTCCGCGGGGTCGTCGCCGCCTGCCTCCAGCACGCCGCGGCGTTCGCCTACCTCGGCCTCGGGGCGGAGGCGCGCGCGGAGATCCTCGGGCTGGCGCGCCTGCCGTTCGCGGCCGCCTTCGCCTTTGACCTGGTCGACGCGATGCGGAGCCCGACCTACCGGCCCGACGGCCGCGGCGGATTCGAGCCGCTCTCCATCCCGTAGAGGCGCATCCAGTTCTCCCACAGGATCTTCCGCTGCGAGGCCGGCGAGAGCGGCAGGCGGAAGAACTCCTCGACCGCGTGCGGGTACTTCGAGTCCGCATGCGGGTAGTCGGTGGAGAAGACGAGGTTGTCGTCGCCGAACCACTCGACGTACTGCGCGACGGGCCGCTCGTCCGCCTCGACGGCGAGGAAGCAGTTCGTGCGGAAGTACTCCGACGGCCTGCGCGTGAGCTCCGGCACCTCGTGGCGCCCGACCCACTCCCAGTGCTCGTCGAGCCGGTGGAAGAGCCACGGCGCCCACGCACAGTTGCCCTCGAGGAGCGCCACGCGCAGCCGGGGAAAGCGCTCGAGGACGCCGCCCGCGGTGAGGCTCACGGCCACCGTCATGATGCCGAGCGGCTGGTTGAACGTGTGCCACATCATGAGCTTGTCGAGCACCTCGAGCGCGAAATCGGGCTTGAGGAACGTCCGGCCGCCGCCGTGGAAGGCGATCGGCACCCCCAGGCGCTCGCACTCCGCCCACAGCGGATCGTAGTACGTGTCGTGCCAGGGCCGACGGCCGACGCAGCCCGGGGCGAGGAACACGGCGCGGAAGCCGAGGCCTTCCACCGCACGGCGCGCCTCGGCGGCGGCCGCGGCGACGTCGTGCGGCGCCACCATCGCCGCACCGAAGACGCGCCCGGCGTGGGGACGGCAGAAGTCGGCGAGCCAGTCGTTGTAGGCGCGGGCGATGGCGGTCGCGAGATCGGGCTCGAGCCCGTCGAGGCCGACGACCTGCGGCAGGTCGACGCCGAGCACGAAGAGCCCCCGGCTGGGGAAGAGCACGGCGCGGTCGAGCCCTTCACGGTCCATGGCCGCGACCTGGGAGGCCGCGTCCCATCCCCGCACCTCCGCGTCGGCGTAGACCCGGTCCTGCTCCGCGCTCCAGGCGCCCGCCCCCTCGCCGCGCAGCGGCCGCACCGGCCCGATGCGCAGCACCACGCTCGACTTGATCCGCACCCGCATGTCGCGGCGCAGCTCGGTGAGGCCGACGGGGGCGATGTGGCGGAAGGCCGGATCGATGTAGCGCTGCCAGAGGTCGGGCGGCTCGAGCACGTGCATGTCGCTGTCGGCCACCTCGAGCCCGTTCTTCGCCACGTGCGAATCCTCCCTGCTCAGGCGCCCGCCGCCGGCGGTGCTCCGCCGGCGGCAACGCGCGCCAGATCCCCGACCCATGCCTCGTGGGCACGGTGGAGAGCGCCGCGGAGGTACCAGCGCAGCAGCCATGGCAGCGGCCCGCGCTCCGTTTCCGCCGTGACGAGCCGCGCGCCTCCCGCCGCGGGCTCGATCAACCACGCATGATAGGCGTGCACGCCCGCGGCGCCGCCCTCCCAGTCGAGGGCGCGGGGCGGCTCGCAGACCTTCACGGTCACGTCGATCGTCGCGCCGAGCATGCGCCAGCGCACCCGGGTGCCCGCGCGAAGCCCGGGACCGCCGCCGTCGGGAAAGCGAACGTCGCGGCACTGCGAGAACCACGTCGGCCACAGGTCGGCGCGGCACAGCCACTGCCAGACGGCTTCGGGAGGCGCGGCGATCGGTCGTTCGTTGCGCACGAACACCGGACAGCGCGCCGGCTCGAGGGCGGGGGGCCAGCGAGGCCACGACATGCGCGCGGGAGGGAAGCACGGCCTCCGGCGAACTGCAAGGCATCGCCGCGCCGCACCGCGGCAGGCGCGACGCGCGCGGGGATCGGTTGACGCCGGCGCCGCGCGCGGCCTACACCCTGCGGCCAGCATGGGCCGCCGCGCGCTCGCGCTCACCGCGTCGCTTGCCGCTCTCGCCCCCGCGAGCGCACGCGCCGTCGAGCCCGCGGACGTCACCGTCGAGCGCCGCGCCGGTGCGGTGCGCGTGGAGACCGGCGCGGCGGTGGCCGAGGTCGGGTTGCGCCGGTGCCGGCTCGGTTTCCACGACCGGGCCACGCGGGCGCTCTACACGCGCGAGACGGGCCCGTCGGGTCTCTTCTACGAGCGCGGCGGCACGCCGCACACGCTGGGGGCGGTCCGCGACGTGGCGACGCTGCCCGACGGCGTGCGCCTCACGGCGACCACCGACGAGGGCGCGCCCGCGACGGTCACCGTGCGCTTCCTCACGCGCCGCACGCTCGAGGTCGTCCTCGATCCACCTGCCCCGGAGACGGTCACCGCCGTCGGCGATCACCTGCGCTCCCCCCGGCGCGAGCGCCTCTATGGTCTCACCGAACGCCTGCGGGACTCTCCGCCCGTGGCTCCCGGGGTGATCGACGTCCCAAAGGACGACATCGACCCGCCGGAGGCGGGCTCGCTCGACCGCCGCGGCGAGACCGTCGCGATGGAGATCCAACCGACGTTCTCCCTCTACGCGCCGTTCTACCAGTCATCGCGCGGCTACGGCCTCGCGGTCGCGGGCACCACCTTCGGGCTCTTCGACCTCGCCAAGACCGACCCCCGGGCCGTGAGCTTCCGCTTCGAGACGGGCACGACGGCGGCGAGCCGCCGGCTCGTGGTCCACCTCTTCGCGGGCCCCGACTACGCGACGATCCTCGACGAGTACACGAGCCTCGTCGGCCGGCCCTTCGTGCCGCCCAACTGGGCGTTCCTCCACTGGCGCTGGCGCGACACGCTCGACCCGGGCCCGCCGGCGCTCCTCGACGGCACGCCGGTGAACGCCGAGGTCGCCGACGACGTCACCATGTACGACGCGCTCGGTATCCCGCCCGGCGTCTATCACTTCGACCGCCCCGTGCTGGTCGGCAACTACGGCTTCGCGCAGTGGACCTGGGACGAGAGCCGGCTACCGAACCCGGCGGCCATGCTCCAGTCGCTCGAGAACCGAGGCTACCACGTGACGATCTGGAGCGCGCTCTGGATGTGCGGCAGCGGTCCCGAGGACGACGGCACGCTCGCGCAGCAGCTCGGCTACGACGCCCCGGGCCCGGCTGCGACCCCCAACTGCGCCGACATCGGCGGCACGAGCTTCGTCATGGACCCAACGACGCCCGCCGCCCAGGCGTGGTGGGCAGCGAAGGTCGCGGCCTTCCTCCAGCAGTGGGGCATCCATGGGATCAAGCTCGACCGCGGGGAGGAGCACATCCCCTCGGTGGCGACCGACCTCTGGGGCGACGGGCGCACCGGGCGCGAGGTGCACAACGACTACCCGAACCTGCAGGCGAAGATCCACCACACCGCGCTCGCGGCCGCGTGGCCCGACGGCGACTTCGTGCTCCTCGCGCGCCCGGCCTACACCGGCACGGCGCAATGGGCGGTCTTCTGGGGCGGGGACATCCCGGGCAGCACGAACTTCGGTGCCGGGCCGGGCACCGATCTCGGGCTGCGCAGCGCGATCATCAGCCAGCAGCGCGCGGCCTTCATGGGAATTCCGATCTGGGGCTCGGACACGGGCGGCTACTATCAGTTCAAGGACCGCGAGGTGTTCGCGCGCTGGCTCGAGTTCAGCGCGTTCTCGGGCATCATGGAGATCGGCGGCACGGGCACGCATGCGCCCTGGGCCATGCCGACGACGCCCCCCTACGACGCGCAGATGATCGACGTCTACCGGCGCATGACCCGGCTGCGCGCGACGCTCGAGCCCTACGTCGTGGCCGCCGCGCGGCAGGCGGCCGTCGGCATGCCGATCGTGCGTCCGATGCCGTTCTTCGACCGCCGGGACCGCCGGCTCGCCGACCGCTGGGATCAGTACATGTTCGGGCCGGACCTGATGGTCGCGCCGATCTGGCACGTCGGACAGTACAGCCGCACGGTCTACTTCCCGAAGGGCACGTGGCGCGGCTACTTCGACCGGTCGCTGGTCGTCCGCGGGCCGCGCACGCTGGTACTGCCCGCTCCGCTCGACACGATCCTCGTCTTCGAGCGCGAGGGGGCCACGGTGCCCGGACCATGAGCGGGGGCCGGTCCGCCGTGGGGGCGCTGCTCGCGCTCGCGCTCGCCGGCCCGCCGGCGTCCGCCTGCCCGGAGCTGCCGGTCGCGCCCGACGGCCCGAACGCGATCGAGCTCCAGCTCGGGGCGACCAACGTGAACGCGGCGCTCGGCAACGGCCACCTCACCGCCGCTTTCTCGAAGTGCGGCGAGCTCACCGTGCTCAAGTGGCCCGGTCCGAGCTACTACGACCAGCTCGCCTACGTCACCTCCAACGCCGCGAACGCCCGCCTCCTGCCGCACCTGGGCGCGCTCGACGACCAGGGCGCGTTCGCCGGCCTCGCCTACGTCACCCGCGACGGCGGGCACGGCTTCACCTGGCTGCGCGACGACGCCTGGGCGCACCGGCAGCGCTACAGCGCCGACACCTCCGACGTGCTGATCGACGAGGCGACCAACGCGACGCTCGGCCTCGAGGTCGCCGCCGAGCACTTCGTCCTCCCCGACCGCGACGTGCTCGTGAGCCACTACACGGTGACGCGGCAGCCCGGCTCGCCGGTGCGGGGCGGGACGCTCGTGCTCTACACGAACTTCTCCCCCACCCTCGCCCGGCTGCCCCTCTTCCCGGTGGCCGACTGGGCGCTCGACTTCGAGAACGACTTCGCGGCCGTCTACGACCACCGCGACCGCGCGCTGCTGCACTTCGTGCCCGCCAGCGCGCAGGCCTTCCCCCACGACTTCACGCTGGTGAACCCGCTGCTGCGCGCCCCGCCGCGGTCGCGCGGCGCGCTCCAGCGCGCCGTCGACCGGCTCGTGACGACGCTCGCGGAGCCGGGCGTCTACGTCGCCGCCGGCGCGCGCCCGCACGACGACGGCTTCCAGGTGGGCTTCGACGACGCGCCGCTGTGCGCGCAGGAGACCGATCTCCTCGAGCGCGTGCTCGGGGCCTTCTCGCTCCCGCCGGCCCTGCTCGCGACCGCCCGCGGCCTCTTCGAGTGCGCGACGGTCGTGCCCGACCCGGCCGGGCCGCTCGGCGCCTGCCGCGCCGCGGGCGGCTGGACGTGGGAGGCGCGCAACGCGTACCTCGACGCGGCGGGGCCGCGCCTCTCGCGCTCGCCGATCGCCGCCTGCCAGGCCAACGCCGCGCTCGCCCGCCGGCTGCGCTTCCGCCACCGGCGCGCCGAGGCGACCTTCGACATCGCGATCGCCGCGACCCGCGACGCCGCCCTCGGGCTCCTGCGCGGAGCGCGCGCGGAGCGACCCGCCGCGCAGCGCGCGGCGACGGAGGCGTGGTGGGCGACCTGGCTCGGGCCGGCGCGCCTGCCGGCGACCGACGACCCGCTCGTGACCGCGTTCGCGCGCCGCAGCCTCGTCGTCATGCGCACCGCCGCCGACAGCGCCAGCGGCGCGATCGTGGCGAGCATCGACACCCAGGCGCCGTACGGCGAGGACTGGGTGCGCGACGGCTCGTTCATCGACCACGCCCTCGACGTCGCCGGCTACCACGATCTCGTCTCGCGGCACGAGCGCTTCTACGCGCGCGTGCAGCGCACCCAGCCGAGCGGCTGGTCGCCCCTCTTCTCGTTTCCGCCGTGCGATCCCGCGCATCCCGTCTATCCAAACTGCATCCCGCCCGGCACGTACGAGACCAACTACTACGCCGACCCCGCCGCGGTCGTGCCCGGCAATCCGATCTCCTTCGAGATCGACGAGGCCGGGCTCGGCGTCTGGACGATGTGGGACCACTACGGCTACCTCGCCGACCCCGCGGCCCGCGCCGCCTACCTCGCCGACCTCTGCCCCGCGATCCACCGCGGCGCGGCGAGCCTCGCCGCCTGCCGCGACCCCGCCACGGGCCTCCAATGCCCCGCCAACGAGGACGACAACATTCCGCTCACGCAGGGCCTCCAGGGCGCGGAAACCGTCCTGCTCGCGCTCGACAGCGCGGTCGCGGCCGCCGGCCCCTGCGGCTTCGACGCCGGCGAGGCTGCCGGCTGGCAGGCGCGCGCCGCCGAGCTCGGGCAGGCGATCCGAACGCACTTCTTCGTCCCGGGGCCGCCGGCCCATTTCGAGGGCGCCCGCCCCGCGTGGCTCCTCTGGCCGGTCGGCTTCCTCGCGCCCGACGACCCGCTGGCGCAGTCGCACGCGGACTGGCTGGCACAGATCTCGGTCGATCCCATCCTCGCCCGCACGGCGCTCACCGGGGGCTACGACGCCGAGAACCTCCTCGCGCAGGCGATGCTCGCGCGCGCGCGCGGCGACGCGGCCGGGCTCGCGGCAGCGCAGGCCGCGGTGCGCGCGTTCATCCTCGAGCTGGCGACGCCCGGCACGCTCCACCTCTCGGAGTTCTACGCGCGCGTGCCTCTCGATCTCGACGGCGACGGCGTCGCTCCCGACTACCTCCCGGAGAACGACGTGCCGCACGTCTGGGAGCACGCCTACCTCTACCTCGCGGCGATGGCGGCGTTCGGCAGCCGCTGAGTCAGGCGATGGCGCCCCAGTCGATGCGGTAGCGGCGCAGCCGCGGCAGCCGCCAGGCGACGAGCGCGAGCACGGCGAGGCAGCCGAGCCCGCCGCTCACCACCGAGAAGGGCGCGCTGGTGAGGCCCGCCACGAACCCCGACTCCACCGCGCCGAGCTGGTTCGAGGCGCCGATGAAGATCATGTTGACGCCGCTCACCCGGCCGCGCAGCGCGTCCGGGGTCGCGAGCTGGATGATCGTGCCGCGCATGACCACGCTCACCTGGTCGGCGACGCCGACCGTCATGTAGGCGAGCACGGATAGCGGGAACCACCGCGAGAGTCCGAAGGCGACGGTCGCGAGCCCGTAGACCGCAACCGCGACGAGCAGCGCACGGCCGGCGCGGCGGATCGGCGGCAGGAGCGTGAGCGCGAACGACGAGAGCAGCGCCCCCAGCTCGAGCGAGGAGGTGAGAAACCCGTAGCCGCGGGCGCCCACGTGGAGGATGTCGGTGGCGTAGATCGGCAGCAGGGCCGCCGCGCCGCCGAAGATCACTGCCAGCATGTCGAGGGTCATGCAGCCGAGCACCTCCTGGCGGCGGCGGAGGAAGCCGAGCCCCTCGCGGATCGCGTGCAGGCTCAGCGCGCGCCGCGGGCCGTCGTGGCCCGGGGCGCGTAGAAAGGCGAGCGCGACCAGCGAGCCGGCGACCAGCGCCGCGTGGACGAGGTAAACCGTCGCGATCCCGGCGGCGGCGATGACGAATCCGCAGGCGGCGGGGCCGGTGGTGAACGCGAGCGCCTGGTTGGTGGACGCGATCGTGACCGCGCGCGGAAAGATCGCCCGCGGCACCAGCGTGGGGAGCAGCGCGGCGCGCGAGGGGTTGTCGAACGCGGCCGCGATCGCGGCCACGAGCACGATGCCGTAGAGGAGCGGGAGGCTGGCCGCGCCCCGCGCCGTCGCCGCCCAGAGGACGAGCCCGCAGGCGAGCGGCACCTGCTGCGCGCAGAGCATCACCCGGCGCCGGTCGTAGGTGTCGGCCACGGCGCCGCCCACGAGCGCGAGGCTCACCGCGGGGACGAACTGCACGAGCCCGACCAGCCCGAGCGCGAAGGCCGAGTGCGAGAGCGCGAAGACGTGCCAGGCGACGGCGGCGCGCAGCAGGGTCATCGCCGCGGCGGAGCAGAAGCGGCTGGCCAGGTAGAGGCGGAAGTCGCGTGCGCGCAGCGGTGAGCGCGCCTCCGGGAAGGAGTCGCTCACCGCCGCAGCGCGGCTGCGACGATGGCCGCCGCGGCTTCCCGCACCGCCTCGAGGTGCTCGCGGCCCCGAAAGCTCTCCGCGTACACCTTGTACACGTCTTCGGTCCCCGAGGGACGCGCCGCGAACCAGCCGTGCTCCGCGATCACCTTGAGCCCGCCGATCGGCGCGCCGTTGCCCGGTGCGTGCGTGAGCCGGGCGAGGATGGGCTCGCCCGCCAGCTCGGTGGCGGCGACGGCGTCCGCCGACAGCCGCGCGAGGGCGGCCTTCTCCGCCGCCGTGCAGGGCACGTCCGTGCGCTCGTAGACCGGCCCGCCGAAGCGAGCCTCGAGCTCCTCGTGGTAGATACGCGCCGGGTCCTTGCCGCACACCGCCGTGATCTCGGCGGCGAGCAGGTCGAGGGCGATCCCGTCCTTGTCGGTCGTCCACACCGCGCCGTCGGTGCGGAGCAGCGACGCGCCCGCGCTCTCCTCGCCCGCGAAGCCGAGCGACCCGTCGAGCAGGCCCGCAACGAACCACTTGAAGCCCACGGGGACCTCGACCACCCGCCGGCCGACGGCCGCCGCCACGCGGTCGATCATCGCGCTCGACACGAGCGTCTTGCCGACGGCCGCATCGGCGCGCCAGCCCGGCCGATGCCGGAAGAGGTACCACACCGCGACCGCGAGCACGTGATTCGGGTTCATCAAGCCGCTCGGCGTGACGATGCCGTGGCGGTCCGCGTCGGCGTCGTTGCCGAAGGCCAGGTCGAAGCGGTCTCGGAGCGCGAGCAGCCCGGCCATCGCCCACGGCGAGGAGCAGTCCATGCGGATCTTCCCGTCGTGGTCGACGGGCATGAAGCGGAAGGTCGGATCGACCTCGCGGTTCACCACCGCGACGTCGAGGCCGTGCGTCGTGGCGATCGCGTCCCAGTAGGCGAGGCTCGCGCCGCCCAGCGGATCGACGGCCAGGCGGAGCCCGGCGCGAGCGATCGCCGCCACGTCGACGACATGGCGCAGATCCTCGACGTACGGCCGCACGAAGTCGTGCCGGTGGGTGGTCGGCGCGGCAAGCGCGCGCTCGTAGGGGATGCGCCGCACGGCGGCGAGGTCGCCGGCGAGCAGCGCGTTGGCACGCGCCTCGATGCGCCCGGTCGTCTCGGCGTCGGCCGGCCCGCCCTCGGGCGGGTTGTACTTGAAGCCGCCATCCTCGGGCGGGTTGTGCGACGGCGTGATCACCACGCCGTCGGCGAGGCCGCTCGTCCGCCCGCGGTTGTGCACCAGGATCGCGTGCGAGACGGCGGGCGTCGGCGTGGGGCCGAGCCCCTCCTGCACGACCACGTCGACCCCGTGCGCCGCGAACACCTCGAGCGCGGTGGCGCGCGCGGGCTCCGAGAGCGCGTGCGTGTCCGTGCCCACGTAGAGCGGGCCCGTGACGCCGCGCGCCCCGCGCAGCTCCACGATCGCCTGAGCGACGGCGAGGATGTGCGCCTCGTTGAAGGCGTGCCGCAGCGCCGAGCCGCGATGGCCCGACGTGCCGAAGGCGACCCGCTGCGCGGGCTCGGCGGGGTCGGGGCGCAGCGTGTAGTAGGCCGCCACCAGGCGCGGGACGTCGACGAGCAGCTCCCGCGGCGCGGGCTTGCCGGCGAGCGGGTGGACCCCCATCAGTCGAGCAGCTCGAGCACCTTCTCCGACGGCCGCGCGATCACGGCCCGGCCGCCGCGGATGACCACCGGCCGCTCCATCAGCTCGGGGTGCGCGAGCAGGACGCGCACCACCTGCTCGCGGCTGACGTAGTCGGCCGGATCGAGGCCGAGCTCCTTGAAGCGCTTGTCCTTGCGCACGAGGTCCGCGGGCGGTCCGGGGAGCAGGTCCAAGAAGCGCTCGAGCACGGTGCGGTCGGGTGGCGTCTTCAGATACTCGACGACCTCGTGCGGGACGCCGCGCCGCTCGAGGATCTCGAGCGCGCCGCGCGACTTCCCGCACACGGGGTTGTGATAGATCGTGACTTGCGCCATGCGTCCCTCTACCGGGATGCCGCGCGGAAGGCGAGCGGCAGGCGGCCGGGGACCCGGAAGAGCGAAGCGCCCCACTCGACGCCGGTCGACTCGAGCGTCCAGTCGTCGAAGTGGGCGACGAGCCGGTCGATCGTGATCTCCGCCTCGAGGCGAGCCAAGTGCGCGCCGAGGCAGAAGTGGGCCCCGCCGCCGAAGGCCAGGTGCTCGTTCGGGCGGCGCGCGACGTCGAACCGGTCGGGGTCGGGGAACACCGCCGGGTCGCGGTCGGCGGCTGCGAGGATCCCCCAGACCTTCGCGTCCTTCGGCAGCACCTTGCCGCCGAACTCGACGTCGGCGTGGAGCACACGCGCCGTGAGGACGATGGGGCCATCCCAGCGCAGGCACTCGTCGACCGCGCTGCCGACGAGCGCAGGATTCGCACGCAGCCTCGCGAGCTCGCGGGGATGGAGGCAGAGCGCCCGCACGCCGTTGCCGATGAGCCCGATCGTGGTCTCGAAGCCCGCGATGAGCAGCCCGATCGCCTGCGAGATCAGCTCGGGCGGGCTCAGGCGGTCGCCCGCCTCCTCGGCGCGGATGAGCGCGCTCAGGATGTCGTCGGAGAGCCGGTTGCGCCGCTCCGCGATCAGGTCCTGGAAGTAGGCCGCGAGGGCCATCGCGGCCGCGGTGGCGCGCTCGAGCACCTCGGGCGGGAGGATCCCCGCGGCGAGCCCGAAGGTCGCCTGCGCGGTCCACCGCGTGAAACGGTCGCGGTCGGCGACCGGCACGCCCATCATCTCGCAGATGACCGTGGAGGGCACGGGCAGCGCCAGATCGGCGATCACGTCCATTCGCCCCCGGTCGCGCACGCGCGCGAGGCAGCCGTCGACGATGCGCTCGATCTGCGGGCGCAGCGCGGCGACCGCCCGCGGCGTGAAGGCGCCGCTCACGAGCCGGCGCAGGCGCGTGTGCGTGGGCGGGTCCTGCTGGAGCATGAAGAGCCGCGGCCCCGCTGTCGCCTCGTCGACGCCGGGCAGCTCGCCCGCGGTCGTGCGCACGCCCGCGGGCACGTCGTGCAGCAGCCGGTGCACGTCGGCGTACCGCGTGAGCCGCCAGATGCCGAGCGGCGTCAGGTTCACCGGGTCGCGCTCGCGCAGCCGGTGGAGCGACGGATAGGGGTCGTCGCGGAAGGCGGGGTCGAGGGGGTTGCAGCCGCACCACGGATCGTCGGTGACCGGGGTCGCGGGCGCACTCGTCATCGCCTCCGGCTACGGGGCGCGGTCGGGCGAGTCAAGCGTGGGCCGAGCGATCTCGGACCGGCGCCGTCCCGTGGACGCGCCGCCGGTTGCGTGGCATGACGAGCGACGTGAAGCCGACGCTCGTCACGGGAGCCAACGGGCACCTTGGGAACAACCTCTGCCGGCAGCTCGTCGGCCGCGGGGAGCGCGTCCGCGCGATGATCCGCCCGAGCGCGGACCCCGCGCCGCTCGCCGGTCTCGACGTCGAGATCATCCGCGGCGACATCCTCGACGCCGACACGACCACGACCGCCGTCGCGGGATGTGCTCGTCTCTACCACACGGCGGCCGGCTTCCTCCTCTGGGCGCGCGATCCGGAGCGGGACATCGTCCGACCGAGCGTGGAGGGCACCCGCAACGTGATGGAGGCGGCGGCGCGCGCCGGCGTCGAGAAGGTCGTGTACACGAGCACGTCGGGCGCCATCGGCCACGCGGACTCGCCCGACGCCCGCTACGACGAGTCGCGGACGAACACCGCGCCGCATACGCACTACCTGCGGGGCAAGATCGCCGCGGAGCGCGAAGCGTTCGCGATCGCGGCCCGGACCGGGCTCCCCATGACGGCGATCTACCCGGGCCTGATCCTCGGGCCGCGCTTCTGGAAGCCGAGCGAATCCGTCGCCCAGTTCGTCCAGTTCGTGAACCAGGGCGCGCCGGCGTACTTCGACGGCGGGTTCAGCGTCGTCGACGTCGACGACGTGGCGCGCGGAGCAATCCTCGCGATGGAGAAGGGCGGGAACCGCGAGAAGTACATCCTCGCCGGCGACAACGTGACCGTGAAGCACCTCTTCGACCTCGTCGCCGCGCTGACCGGCGTGAAGGCGCCGGCGATCAAGCTCCCGGTCGCGGTGATGCGCGGCCTCGCGGCGGTGCTCGAGCTCGGCGGTCGGCTAACGGGCACCCGGCCGATGATCGACCGCAGCCAGGTCGCCGAGTTCGCCGGGCGGTGGGCCTACTTCTCCAACGCCAAGGCCGAGCGCGACCTCGGCTACACGTGGCGCCCGGCGCCCGAGGTGGTGCGCCGGACGGTCGCATGGATCGTCGAGCACGGGTTCGTCGCGGAGCCGCGCAAGGCGGCGCTCCGCCTCGATCCGTCGCTGCGCGGTGCGCTCGGCAATGGTGACCGACCGTGAACCCGTTCAGCGTGTTCGATCCGAGCACGGCGCTCGACCCGAGCGCGTTCACCGGCCCGGCCGGAGCGGCGCGGCTCGTCGAGGCGGCCCGCCACTTCCCCGGGGGGCCGGTCATGCTCGTCTTCGCGCTGTTCTGGGCGCCGGTCGGCCCGGGCATCCCCGCCGGCGTGCTGCTCGCCCGGCACGTCCCGCTGAGCGCGCCGGCGACCTTCGGGCTCTACACGCTCTCCGACGTGCTCGCGGCGTTCGTCTGCCACCCGATCTTCGGCTGGCTGCGCCGCCACGGGCGGCGCGTCCCCCCGCTGCGCTGGCTCGGCCGCCGCATGCTCGCGCTTGCGACCTTCGGCATCCGCCTGCCCACGCTGGCCGACGTCGCCGCGGGCCGGCGGCTCGCGCCCGCGCTCTTCCGCGTGGCGACCGTCGGCTTCGGCGCCGACGTGTACACGGCCGGCGTCGTGTCGACCGGGCTCGCGCTGCCTCGCGTCCGCGGCTGGGCGGCGGCGATCGCGGGCGACCTCGTGTGGTTCGCGTGCCTGCTCGGCACGAGCATCGCGGCGGCGGCGGTCTCGGACGACGACCGCGTCGTCGGCCTCGCGGTCCTGGTCGCGATGTTCGTCATCCCCCCGCTCGCACGCCGCGTCTTTCCGGCGCTGCGCGACGACCCGGCGCGGTGACGCCGTGCGCTTCGTCGTCGTCTACGGCTCCGTGCGCACCGCCCGCCAGGGCATCCGCGCCGCGCGCTACGTCGTGCGCCGGCTCGGCGACCGCGGCCATGCGGTGACGCTCCTCGACCCGCTCGAGCTGCGGCTGCCGCTGCTCGACCTCATGTACAAGGAGTATCCGGCGGGCCGGGCGCCGGCGCCGCTCGAGACGATCGCGGCGGCGCTGCGCGCCGCCGACGGCTTCGTGATCGTCACCGGCGAGTACAACCACGGCGTTCCGCCCGCGCTCTCGAACCTTCTCGACCACTTCCTCGAGCAGTGGTTCTGGCGACCGTCGGCGATCGTGTGCTACTCGGGGGGTGCCTTCGGGGGCGTGCGCGCCGCCGTGCACCTGCGCGCGATGCTGGGCGAGCTCGGCATGCCGAGCATTCCGTCGCTCTTTCCCGTGCCCGAGGTGCAGCACGCCTTCGCCGAGGACGGCGCACCGCTGCGGCCGAGCCTCGACGCACGCTTGGCGCGTTTCCTCGACGAGCTCGAGTGGTACGCCCGCGCGCTCGCCGAGGCGCGCCGCGGCGGGACACCGTACTGACGTGACCCTGGACGAGCTGGCCGCCCGCGAGCTGATCCGCGATCTCGTGGCGGCCTACGCCGAGCTGGCCGACCGCGGTCGCTTCGCCGACGTGGCCGCGCTCTTCACCGAGGACGGCGTGCTCGAGGTCGCCGGCGGCGGCACCCACCGCGGCCGCGAAGCGATCCACGGCTTCCTCGCGGGCGCCGGGGCGGGCCTGCGCGCGACCACCGGCCGGCCGCTCGTCCGCCATCACGTCTCGAACCTGCGCATCACGCTCGGCGCCGGCGCCGAGGCGACCGGCGCATGCTCTTTCCTGGTCCTCACCGAGCGCGGGCTCGACCACTGGGGACGCTACCGCGACGCGTACGTCCGCGATCGGGACCGCTGGCTCTTCCGTCACCGCCGGGTGCGGGTCGACGGCTGGACGCCCGCTTCGTGGGCGGCCGCCCGCCGCGGCGAGCCGCCGGGCTGACCGCGGCGCGGCACCGCCGCGGGGCGACGGAAGGTCCAGTACTTGCTCGCCCCGAAGTTCCACAGCGTGACGAAGGGGACCGCCGAGAGCGAGGCGATCACCACCGTGCGCGCGTCGGGGTTGCCCTCGAGGTGGAGAAGCCGGCCGGTGAACACCACGAGGAAGGCCTTGGTGAGGCCCAGATTCAGGACGAGGCCGACGAGGTTGACGGCGAAGAAGCGGGAGTACTGCCCGCCCGCGCTGCCGTGGGCACGCGCGCGGAAGGTCCACAGGCGGTTCCACACGAAGCCGTTGGTCACCGCCAGCGCGAAGGAGAACGTCGCGCTCGCCCACCAGGGCACGGACGGCGCCAGGTCGTTTAGCAGGAGCCAGAGGACGCCCTTGTCGATCACCGTGCTGGTCACGCCGACGAGGCAGAACTTGACCAGCTGGCGGACGCCGGTGCGGCGGAGGAGCGCGGTGGCCCGGGGAGGGATCATGAAGGCGCGTCCGGCCATGATTGCCACACTCCGCGGGCAATCCCCAGCCCCGAGGACGCGTCCCGGCACCGCGCTCAGCGATGCGCGTCGAGGAAGGCGCCGCTCGGCGAGGCGAGGCAGGCGATCGGGTTCACCCCCGGGTAATCGGCGACGAGCGTCCCCTCGTCGACCCGGTCGACGACCGCGTCGGGACTCGTCATGGCGGCCCCGAGCCAGTCCGCCACCGTGACGCCGCCGGCGGTCACCGTGTCGAAGCGCGACGCCACGGTGAGGATCGTGTGGAAGGGCGTCGACTGGGCCGGCAGCCAGAAGTGCAGGCCCTTCATGCCCTCGACGTCGCAGTAGGCCGCGCGGAGCGCGTCGATCCATGCCGGCAGGCTCGAGAAGAACGTGGTGGTCTCCTGCGTCGTGTCCGCCTGGTTGGAGACGTTGAGGATCTGCTGCTCGGGCACCGCCTTGAGCCGCACCGAGGTCGCCGCCTCGAGGCGCGGCAGGATGACCCCACAGTCGCTGGCGATGCAGTAGGGAGGCTGGTAGGCGATGGTGTTCCAGCCGTAGGGGTTGGCGGTCCCCCCGACGAGGAGGCCCAGGTTCTTCACGCTGAGCGTGCCCCCGCTGTCGAGGCCCGCCGAGGAGTCGGGCACCGCCGTCGTGTGGATCCAGCGCAGCTCGTCGAGCAGGTAGTGGTAGTTGTACGCCACCCCGTACCCGCCCGCCGACTCGCCGCCGAACACCACGGTGAGGAGGTCGGGGCGGTAGCCTTCGGCCGTCGTCGACTGGAGCGCCGGCCAGAGCGCGTCGCGCAGGTAGCGCAGAGCGGCGCGCACGTTGATCGCCCCGAAGCGGTTGACCGTGATGCTCGGGAAGACGCTCTGGGTCCCGCCGCCGATGTGCACGTCCTGGGTGCAGTAGGGCAGGAACATCTGCGTCCAGTCGGCGAAGGGGTTGACGCTCGGGTCGGTCGACATGTCACCCGCGGTCGGCTGGCCGTCGTCCGTCGCCTCGAACAAGCTCGCCGGCACGCCATCGCAATCGGACTCGAACACGCACACGCCGCCGCCCTGGAGGTCGATCACGACGCGCCCGGGCGGCGACCCCTCGGGCGCGAGCTTGAGCCAGAACGCGTACGGGCTGCCGTCGCCGCAGCGGGTGCCCCACGTGGCCTCGTCGAGGACGACCTGCACCCACTGGCCGAGCGGCGGGACGCCGACGGCCGGGCGCGGGCCGCAGTCGAGCGCGAGCGGACCCGTGTCGCCGTGCGCGGTGGCGACCATGCAGCGGGCCTGCGCCGCGGCCCGGTCGGTGAAGGTCGGCACGTCGAGCCCGATCAGGCCCGGCAGGCCGGGACACGCGGCGGCGATCTTCGTCCGGGCCTTCGCCTCGGCGGCGGCTACGCGCATCGCGGTCTTCGCCGGGTCGCACGTCCCCCCCGCGTGGGCGCGCAGGACGCAGGCGTCGTCCGCCCGTACCGTCGCCTTGACAAGGGTGCTCGCCGCCTGGTCGGCCGTCGCGAGGCAGCTCCGGCCGGCGCTCGAGGCCGCCGCCAGCGCCGCGCCCTGCGGGCCGCCGAACGTCCGCGCGGCGAGCGTCGCCGGCTCGCCCGTGCACGACTCCTCGAGCCGTGCCACGAGCGTCGCCGGCGTGGCGAGGGCGCCGTAGCCCGCCGCCTGGACGCCGGCGGCGGAGCAGCGGCTCTCGATCCGCTGGGCGAGGTTGGCGAGCGCCGCCGCGACGCGGGCATCGCCCGGCGCGCACGGGCCACCGCGCTCGAGGTAGCAGCGGCGCACGGCGACTGCCACTCGCTGCGTGCACGACGTGAGCGCGCTCGCCGCCGTCGCCTCGCAGCGTTGCGCCGCAGACGGCGCGGCGGCGGTCGGGTGCGGGCGGCAAAGGCCGAGGACGGCCACGAGCAGGGCGAGGCGGTACGTCATGGCAGACGCCCTACTGCCCCTCGCCCCAGGGCGTCAAGGAATTTCTCGCACGCTGCGCACCGCGCATGGCGCCCGGGGCGACCCCGTGCGCGCCGCCCACTGTGCCGCGCCTGACCCAGGGCGGCCCGCCAGCACGCGGCGATCCGCCGGCCGCGCGGCCCGGCAGCTTGCCGGAACGGCGCTTGCTGAATCGCGGACCACCACGATGGAACGTCCCGCCGGCGATCCCTACCGCCTCGAGCGGCGCCGCCAGGTGCGGGAGCGCCTGCGGCTCGCGGCGTTCCTCGCCCTCGTCCCGCTCGGTGCCTCGGCGACCTTCGACGCGCTGATCTTCCGCGACCGTCCGCCGGGTCACCTCGCGCTCACGCTGCTGCAGGCGGCGTGCTGCGCGCTGGGCGGCCTGCTCACGTTCCACCGGCGCGCCGAGCGCTCGGCGATCCCGCTCGCCGTGGCGATCGTCATCGCGCTCGTGAGCGCCCAGCTGCGCGTCGCCGCGCTGTGGGCGGGCGACGTCGAGGCGCTCATCTGCGCGATGATCGCGACCATGGCGGCGGTCGCGCTCATCTTCCCCTGGGGCCCGGGGGCGCAGACGCTGGTCTCGCTCTACGTCGCCGCCGGTTACCTCGCGGTTCCCGCCTGGAATCGTCTCGGCGGGCGCGACGTCGCCGACCTCTTCACCGGCGCGGCCCTCGGCATCGCCACCGCCGTGGTGGGTGCGCTCCTCCTCGACCGCCAGCACCGGGCCGTCGACTGCCGGCGCCGCGCGACCGCGCTCGAGCGCGAGCGCGTGGAGGCCGCCGCCCATCAGAGCGAGCTGCTGCTCGAGGCCGGCCGCGAGCTGAACGCCACCGTCGATCTCGCCCAGCTCGTGAAGCTCGTGAGCCGCCTCGGCCATCGGCTCGTCCCCTGCGACGTGACCGCGCTCGCCGTCCACGACAAGCGCCGCCGCGTCTTCCGCACGATCGCGGCCTCGAGCACGCGCGGCGACGACTGGGAGGGCGCGCGCGGCTTCGAGCTGCCCGCCGACCTCTTCGTCACCGACGAGCTCGCGCGCCGGCGCGTGCTCGAGGTTTCGGGCAACGCGCCCGAGCGGCTGGCGCAGGCGGCCGCGCGCTACGGCATGGGGCGCATGCTGCTCGCGGCGATCCAGCGCGACGGGCAGCTCCTCGGGGTGCTCGCCTTCCTGCAGCACACCGCCGACCCCGGCTTCGGCGAGGGGAGCCTGCGGCTGGCGGAGGGAATCGCGCACCAGGCGGCGATCGCGCTCGCCAACGCACGCCTCTTCGAGGAGCTGCAGAGCGCGAGCAAGGTCAAGTCGGACTTCGTCTCGACCATGTCGCACGAGCTGCGCACGCCGCTCAACATCATCCTCGGGTTCGCCGAGATGGCGCGCGACCCCGCGGTGGTCGAGTCTTTGCGCGGGGAGTGCCTCGGCAAGATCGACACCGCGGCCCGCGACCTCCTCGACCTGGTCGACAGCACGCTCGCGATCGGCCGCATCGAGAACGGGCGCGACGAGGTGCGGCTCGAGCCGATCGCGCCACGCGAGCTGTGGGCGGAGCTCGGCGCCTTCTGCGCGCGGCTGCCGCGCAAGCCCGGGGTGCGGCTCGAGTGGGACCGCGACGTGCCGCCCGGCCTCATCCTCACCGATCCCCGCAAGCTCACCGTGATCGTGCGCAACCTGGTGGGCAACGCGCTCAAGTTCACCGAGCACGGCCGGGTCCAGGCGTGGGTGACGGTCAAGGGCAAGCAGATCGTCTTTGCCGTGTCGGACACCGGGATCGGGATCCCCCGTGAGAGCCAGGCCCACATCTTCGAGATGTTCCGCCAAGCCGACGGCTCCGACTCCCGCCGCTTCGGCGGCAGCGGCCTCGGCCTCTACATCGTCTCGCAGTACGCCCGCCAGCTCGACGGTACGGTCGAGGTCGAGAGCGCGCCCGGCCGCGGCTCGACGTTCCGCGTGACGCTGCCGCTGCGGGTCGCGAGCCGTCCGGCCCGCGCCGCCTGATTGACGCCTGCCACGCGATCGGGGAGAAGGCCCCGATGGAGCGCGAGGACTGCATCCTCTTCAGCGGCGCAGCCCCGGGCGCGGAGGCCGCCTTCGGGGCCGCCGCCGAGCGGCACGGCATCGCCGAGGTGCACTTCACCTTCGAGGGGCACGCCGACGCGCGCCGGCGCGGGCTGCGCGTGCTCACGCCGCCCGAGCTGCGCCAGGGCGACGTCAACCTCGCCTATGTGAGCCGGCTCATGCACCGCCGCTACCCCGACACGCCGCTGTTCCGGCGCGTGCTCCAGACCATCTGGCACCAAGTGCACCACGGGCAGGAGGTCTTCGTCGTCGGCCGCATCCAGGCCGACGACACGGTGACCGGCGGCACGGGTGTGGCCGCCGAATTCGCGAAGCTCTTCAACAAGCCGCTGTTCGTCTTCGACCAGGCGCGCGCCGGCTGGTTCCGCTGGACCGGCGAGCGCTGGGAGCCGACGCTTCCGCCGGTCGTGTCCCGGCCGTACTTCACGGGCACCGGGACGCGCTTCCTCGAGCCCGGCGGGCAGGTGGCGATCGACGAGCTGTTCGCGCGCAGCTTCCGCTAAGGTCGCCGGCAGGCCATGCCGCCCGCCTCGATCGGGCTCCGGCTCGCGCGCCTCGACTGGCCGGCGCTCGCCCGCGGGCTCGACGCGCAGGGGTACGCGACCGTCCCCGCGTTGCTCACCGCGGAGGAATGCGCGGCGCTCGCCCGGTCGTTCACCGACGATCGCCGCTTCCGCGCGACTGTCGACATGGCCCGCCATCGCTTCGGCGTCGGCCGCTACCGCTACTTCGCCGAGCCGCTGCCCCCGCTCGTCGCCGCGCTGCGCGCGCACGCCTACCGCGGGCTCGCGCCGATCGCCAACCGCTGGATGGAAGCGCTCGGCCTCCCAGGCCGCTTCCCGCCGACGCTGGGCGCGTTCCGTTCGGCCTGTGCCGCCCGCGGCCAGCGCCGGCCGACGCCGCTGCTGCTGCGCTACGAGGCCGGAGGCTACAACTGCCTGCACCAGGACCTCTACGGCGCGGTCTTCTTTCCCCTCCAGCTCACCTGCCTGCTCAGCCGCCCGGGCACGGACTTCCGGGGGGGCGAGCTGCTGCTCGTGGAGCAACGGCCGCGGGCGCAGTCGCGCGGCGTGGTGGTTGCGCTGGCGCACGGGGATGCGGCGATCTTCCCCACCCGCTGGCGGCCGGTGGCGGGGACGCGCGGCCTCCTGCGCGCCGCGGTGCGCCACGGCGTGAGCCCCCTCACGGCCGGCGCGCGCACGGCCCTCGGCATCATCTTCCACGACGCCGCCTGACGGCCGGCGCGTCAGGCAGCGCGCGAGGCGGGCCGGGCGGCGAGCGGGGCTTCGAGCCGATAGGGCACGCAGACGACGAAGGACGTGCCGCGACCCACCTGCGATTCGACGCTCACGGTCGCGCCGAGCAGCGCCGCGTAGCGCTGCACGATCGCCAGGCCGAGGCCGACGCCCCCGTGGCCGCGCCCGTTGCCGCCCGGGAGCTGCTGGAAGGGCTCGAAGATCCGTGCCAGGTCCGCCTCGGCGATGCCCGGCCCCGTGTCGTCGATGCGGAACTCGACGTGTTCCCGCTCGCGCCGATCGAACACCCGCACGGTGACCGAGCCGGCGCGTGTGAACTTGAGCGCGTTGGTGATCAGGTTCCCGAGCACGAGGCCGAGCTTGTCGGCATCCGTCTCGACCACGGGGAGGCCGGGGGGAACCTCCCAGGAGAGCGCGACGCCTGGGGCCGCCGGGAGCCACTCCCGTTCGAGGAGCGCGCGCGCGAGCTCCTCCATCGGCACCCGCTGCGGCACGACCTGCACCGCGCCGGACTCGAGCCGCCCCAAGTCGAGCACGTTGTCGACGAGGTGCAGCAAGCCCGAGGCGGCGCTCCGGATGCGGGCGACCATCCGCCGGCGCTCGACGTCGCCGCCGTGCTCCGGGTCCGCGAGCACGTCCGCATAGCCGATGATGATGTGCAGCGGGGTACGCAGCTCGTGCGACATGTTGGCCACGAACTCCGACTTGGCCCGGCTGGCGGCGAGCGACTCCTCGTAGAGCCGGCGTAGCTCGGCCGTGCGCTCGGCCACCTTCGCCTCCAGCTCCTTCGCCCACGCGAGCCCGCGGTCGGCGCGCAGCCGCTCGTGCTTGATGCGCGAAATCACGTGCCCGTAAAAGAGCGCCACGGTGAAGAAGAAGACGATCCGCAGGAGCGCGCGCGAGCTCCACATCGCGTCGCCCCACATGAAGTAGACGTTGGCCGCGCTCACCAGCGTGGTCCCGAGCGCCACCATCACGATGCTCTCCCCCGTCGAGGAGAGGAACAGCACGAAGAAGTAGAGCAGGAAGAACTCGCCGCCCACCGACCCGGTCGAGCTGAGCGCCCACGAGACCCAGAGCGTGTCGGTGATCAGGATCGGCGCCTCGACGTACCAGGCGAACAGGCTCTGCGGCGACACGATGGAGAGCACGACGTTGCTCCCCAGCGCCGCGGCGATCATCAGCGCCTGCATGGGGCCGATGCCCTTCGTCGACTGGAAGATGAGGAGGTAGGACGCCGCGATGATGAACACGTACCGCAGCGTCAGGAAGAGGCCTTTGTGTCCGCCGCCCAGGTGTCGGAAGTCTTCGCCGCTGGTCACGGCGGCCAACGAGAAGCAAGGAGTGCGCCACCGATATTGCGAATCCAGGTGACAAGCTTGTTCTGCTGATGCCGGCCGGGCATCCTCGGGCGGCAATATTTTGACGCGCTAGCCGGCGACGCAGCGGTTGACGAGCGTGCCGAGGCCCTCGATCGTGCTGCGGATCTCGTCTCCCTCCCGGAGGTAGCGCCGCGGGCTGCGGGTCGAGCCCACGCCCGCGGGCGTGCCGGTGAAGATCAGGTCGCCAGGCTCGAGCGGCACCCGGGCCGAGAGGAACGCGATCAGCTCCGGCACCGCGAAGATCATGTCGCTCGTGCGCGCATCCTGCATCCGCTCGCCCCCGACGTCGCACGTGAGCGCGAGATCGTTCGGGTCCCCGACGGCGTCGAGCGACACCACCGCCGGGCCGAGCGGCCCGTACGTGTCGAGCGACTTGCCGAGCGAGAACTGCGGGGGCTTGTCGGCGAACTGGAGACGGCGGTCGGAGACGTCCTGCCCGACGCAGTAGCCGGCGACGTGCTCGAGCGCGCGCGCCGGGGGGATGCGACGGCCCCCGCGCCCGACCACCACCACCAGCTCGACTTCCCAGTCGACCCACGCCGACGAGAGCACGACGTCGGCGCGCGGCCCGACGAGGCACGTCGGGAACTTGGTGAAAACCATCGGCGCCTTCGGCACCTCGAGGCCGGCCTCGGCGGCGTGGCCGCGGTAGTTGAGGCCGATCGCGAAGACCTTCGCCGGACGAGGCACCGGCGGGCCGAGCGCCGCCTCATCGAGCGCGGCCTCGGCGGCCCGGGCGTCCAGACCGTCAGCCCACTCGACGACCGCATCCCAGCGGTGGAGCGCCGCCATGGGGTCGGCCGGCAGCCGGCCGCCCGACGCCCGCTCGAGATCGGCCACGTGCTCGCCGAGCACGAGCACCGCCCGCCCGTCGAGGTTCGCCAGCCGCACGCTCATCGTCCCGTCCCATAGCCCGGGTCGCGCGGCGGCGCCACCCCGACCGCCCCCCCCTCAGGCGTCCTCGGCGGGCAGCTCGCGCAGCACGAAGCGCCCGCCGTGGGGGATCTCGAGCGAGAACGTGTCGCTGCGCGCGTCGTCGAGGGCGTCGATCACGAAGCAATCGCGCTCGAGGTAGCGGGCGTGGTCGGGGTGGGCGAAGACCGGGACGCCGCCGGCGTCGCCGAGCGGCACATCGAACCCCTCGAGGACGCTCGCGCGCCGGCACAGCACCGGATTGGTGCCGCCGCAGCAGCCGCCGCTCACCACGAAGGCGAGCGCCTCCCCGGCCGGGTCTGCGGCGCGCACCCGGTCGAGGAGGCGACGGGCACGGGGGGTGAGGCCGGCGCAGCCCGCCATCGTCACATCGCGAAGAAGTCCATCGTGAAGTCGTTCAAGTCGACCCACACCTGCTTGAGGCGGGTGAGGTGCTCGACCATCGCGACGCCGTTCTCGCGCCCGTAGCCGGAGAGCTTGTAGCCGCCGAACGGCGAGTTCGCCTCGATCATGTGCCAGGTGTTGACCCACACCGTGCCCGCCTGGAGACGCTTCGCCACGCGGTGGGCGCGCTTCAGGTCCTTCGTCTGGACGCCGGCGGCGAGGCCGTAGATCACGTCGTTGCCGATGCGCACGGCCTCGTCCTCGTCGCGGAAGCGGATGACGCTCGCCACCGGGCCGAAGATCTCCTCCTGGGCGATCTGCATCTTGTTGTCGACCTCGGTGAACACGGTGGGCTCGTGGTAGAAGCCGCGGGCGAGCGCCGGGTCCTTCGGCCGCCCGCCCCCGCAGGCGAGCCTCGCCCCCTCCTTCTTCCCGATCTCGACGTAGCGCTCGACCTTCCGCAGCTGCTCCTCGGAGACCAGCGGCCCCATCCGTGTCGCGAAGTCGGTCGGATCGCCCACCTTGATCTGCCGGGAGCGCTCGACGAAGCGCTCGACGAAACGATCGTGGAGGCTCTCCTGCACGAGGATGCGCGTGCCGGCCGAGCAGATCTGCCCGGTGTTCATGTAGATGCCGAACAGCGCGTTGGCGACCGCGGTCTCGAGATCGACGTCGTCGAAGATGATGTGCGGGGACTTGCCGCCCAGCTCGAGCGTCACGGTCTTCAAGTTCGAGGTGGACATCTGCACGACGAGACGCCCGGTCACGTACTCGCCCGTGAACGCGATCTTGTCCACGCCCGGGTGCTGCGCGAGCGCCGCGCCCGCCGTCGGCCCGAAGCCCGGCACCACGTTGAGGACGCCCTCGGGCAGCCCGGCCTCGGCGGCGATGCGCGCCAGCTCGAGCGCGGTCATCGGCGTGTGCTCGGCGGGCTTGAGCACCACCGTGTTGCCGCAGGCGAGCGCCGGCGCGGTCTTCCACGCCGCCATGATGAGGGGACCGTTCCACGGCGTGATGCCACCGACGACCCCGAGCGGCTCGCGCAGCGTGTAGCCCAGGTACTCGCCGGGGCGCATCGCGGGCATCGTGAGCCCGTGGATCTTGGTCGCCATGCCGGCCCAGTAGCGGAAGGTCTCGGCGGCGAGTTGCGCCATCCCGCTCGAGAGCATGAGCGGCGCGCCCATGTCGAGCGTATCGGTCCGGCCGAGGTCCATCGCGCGGGCCTCGATCAGGTCGGCCATCTTGAGCAGCAGCTTGGCGCGCTCTCCCGCCGGCATGCTCGACCACGGCCCCTCGTAGGCCGCGCGCGCGGCGGCCACCGCCGCGTCGATGTCGGCCTTGTCGCCCTCGGCGACCACGGCGACCACGGAGCGGTCGTGCGGGCTGATGCTCTCGAAGGTCTTGCCCGACTTGCCGTCGACGAACTTGCCATTGATGAAGAGCTGGTAGCGAGGCGGGCCGCCTTCGGCGCCCAGCGGGGTGGCTGCTCCTGCCATGGGAGGGTCTCCTTTCGCGAAGAGCCTCCTATAGGAAGGGCGGACGCTCCCGGTCAACCACCGGGCAGGCGTACGTCGGCCACCACGCCGAAGTGGTCGCTCGCCAGCACGCCGCGCGTGGGCGCGTCGAAGGCGAGGGCCGCCGCCTCGACCCGCGCGGGGAGCCCCACGAGCACGTAGTCGATGCGCCGGTCGGGCTCTCCGGCGTAGGCCGCATAGGGATTGCGGTTGTCCCAGGTGAAGCCGGGTCCGCCGTCGCCGGCCGCGAGCCACGCGTCCTGGAGGTGAATGCTCCGTCCCTCGAGGGACGCGAGGCCGCGGAGGAAGCGGACCTCGGTCGAATCGGGCTCCGCGTTGAGATCGCCGGCGACGATCGGCGGCAGCGTGGCGCCGGGAGCCCACTCACGCACGAGGCTCGCCAGCGCGAGCACCTGGCGCTCGCGCACGAAGCCGTGGTCGTACTCCCAGTCGAGGTGGGTGGTGAAGACCGGCAGCAGCCCATCGGGGGCCTCGACGAGGGCGGCCAGCGCGGCGTGCGGCTCCTCGCCGTCGAGCCCCGGCAGCCGGCGCACCGCGCTGCGCCGGATCGGCCAGCGCGCCGCGATCACGTTGCCGAAGCCGGCGCCGGCGCCGGCGTCGAAGCGCGGCATCCCCGCGTCGTCCCAGCAATACGCCGGGCCGAAGACGCGCGCCCACCCGAGATCGCCGAGCACGAGCGCGCTCTGGTCGAAGCCGTCGGCGCGCACGACGATCTCCTGGAGCGCGACCACGTCCGGATCGAGGGCGGCCACGGCAGCGCGCGCGACGGCCATGCGGTCCTCGAACGGCGCCGACACGTTCCAGCAGTTGAAGGTGAGGACCCGCAGACGACCCATGACGGTGGCGCGCCCGTGCTTCTAGCACACGGCCCGTTCCCTGCGGTAGAAGCGACGTCCGATGGCCGCCCCCGGCGACGACATCTACGGCAGCCCCGACCACGTCGCGCTCCGCGAGACCGCGCGCCGGTTCGTACAGACGGAGCTCGCCCCCCGGGCGCGGGAGTTCGACCGCATGGGTCGGATCGACAAGGCCCTCTACCGGCGCATGGGCGAGCTCGGCCTGCTCGGCATCCGCTACGACCCCGCCTACGGCGGCCAGGGCCTCGACTACTCCTATCACGCGGTCTTTCTCGAGGAGCTGGCGCTCTGCGACAACGCCGGCGTGGCGATGGGGATCACGGTCCAGACCGACATGGCCACGCCCGCGCTCCACCGCTTCGGCAGCGACGCCTTGAAGCGCCGCTACCTCGGGCCCGCGATCCGCGGCGAGCAGGTGGCCGCGATCGCGGTGACCGAGCCCGCCGCCGGCTCCGACGTCGCCCGCATCCAGACCCGCGCCGTGCGCGACGGCGATCAGTGGGTGATCAACGGCTCGAAGATGTACATCACCAACGCGGCCACCGCCGACTGGCTCTGCCTCCTCGCCGTGACCGATCCGGAGGCGGGCTACGGCGGCTTCACCCAGATCGTCGTCCCCACCGACGCGAAGGGGTTCAGCTACCAGCTCCTCGAGAAGATCGGGAACAAGGGCTCGGACACGGGGCTCCTCTTCTTCGACGACGTGCGGGTGCCGCTCGGAAACACCATCGGCGATCCGCAGCGCGGCTTCCAGCAGCAGATGATGCAGTTCCAGGACGAGCGCATGGTGCCGGTGGTGATGGCGCCGGTCGGCGCGCGCCGCCTCTGGGAGGTGACGCTCGAGCACTGCCGGCAGCGCGTCGCGTTCGGGAAGCCGCTCTCCAAGATGCAGGTGAACCAGCACAAGTTCGTCGACATGATGGTCCAGATCACCGCGGCGCAGGAGTTCGCCCATCGCTGCATCCGCAAGATGACGCGCGGCGAGGACGCGACGCTCGACATCTCGATGGCGAAGATCTTCTGCGTCGCCGTGCAGCAGTACGTCGCCACCACCTGCGTGCAGCTCTTCGGCGGCGCCGGCTACATGTGGGAGAACCCGGCCGGCCGCGCCTTCGTCGACACGCGGCTGGTGAGCATCGGCGGGGGGGCGGACGAGGTCATGAAGCAGGTGGTGGCGAAGATCCTGGGGATCTAGGTGAGCCTGCTCGCCACCCGCGTCGACCCGCGCTCCGAGGCCTACCGCGCCAACTACGACGCGATGCTCGCCCAGGTGCGCTACCTCGACGAGCAGCTCGCGCTGGCGCGCGCGGGCGGCGGCGAGAAGTACGTGCGCCGCCACCGCGAGCGCGGGAAGCTCTTGCCCCGCGAGCGCATCGAGCTGCTGCTCGACCGCGACAGCCCGTTCCTCGAGCTCTCGCCGCTGGCGGCCTGGGGCACCGAGTACCCGCTCGGCGGCAGCGTGGTGACCGGCGTCGGCGTGGTGAGCGGGGTCGAGTGCCTGGTCTCGGCGAGCGACCCCACCGTCAAGGGCGGCGCCATCAACCCGATCACGCTCGAGAAGAGCTTCCGCGCGGCCGACATTGCCGCCAAGAACCGGTTGCCGGTGATCAACCTGACCGAGTCGGCCGGCGCCGATCTGCCCGAGCAGGCGAAGATCTTCGTCCCGGGCGGCCGCACGTTCCGCGATCTCACGCGCCGCTCGGCCGAACGCATTCCGACGGTCTGCCTGGTCTTCGGCAGCTCGACCGCGGGCGGCGCCTACGTGCCGGGGATGTCGGACTACGTCGTGATGGTGAAGGGACAGGCGAAGGTCTTCCTCGCGGGCCCGCCGCTGGTGAAGATGGCCACCAACGAGGACACCGACGACGAGTCGCTCGGGGGGGCCGAGATGCACAGCCGGGTCTCGGGTGTGTCCGACTACCTCGCCGCCGACGAGCGCGACGCGATCCGGCTCGGACGCGAGATCGTCGCGCACCTGAACTGGCGGAAGCGCGGCGCGGCGAAGACGGCCGCGCCCGAGGAGCCGCGCTACGACCCCGACGAGCTGCTCGGCATCGGCTCGCTCGACGTGCGCAAGCCCTTCGAGGTGCGCGAGGTCATCGCGCGCATCGTGGACGGCTCGCGCTTCGAGGAGTTCAAGCCGCTCTACGGCACGACGTTGGTCTGCGGCTGGGCTCACCTGCACGGCTGGCCGCTCGGCATCCTCGGCAACAACGGCATCCTCTTCTCCGACTCATCCGAGAAGGCCGCGCAGTTCATCCAGCTCTGCAACAAGATCGACGTGCCGTTGCTCTTCCTCCAGAACATCACCGGCTACATGGTCGGGCTCCAGTACGAGCGCGGCGGGATCATCAAGGACGGCGCCAAGATGATCAACGCGGTCTCCAACTCGACCGTGCCGATGTTCACGGTGATGATCGGGAGCAGCTACGGCGCCGGGAACTACGGCATGTGCGGGCGCGCCTACGACCCGCGCTTCCTCTTCACCTGGCCGAACCACCGCATCGCGGTGATGGGTCCCGAGCAGCTCGCCGGCGTGATGTCGATCGTGCGTCGGCAGAGCGCCGAGCGCGCCGGGCAGCCCTGGGACGAGGCGCAGGACCGGGCGATGCGCGAGGCGGTCGAGCAGCGCATCGCGCAGGAGTCGAACGCGTTCTACGCCACCGGCCGGGTGTGGGACGACGGGGTGATCGACCCGCGGGACACGCGCACCGTGCTCGGGATCGCGCTCTCGGCGGCGTTCAGCAACGTGGTGCGCGGGTCGGAGGCGTTCGGGGTGTTCCGGATGTGATCTTCCGGGCGGCCAGCAGCAGCGACACGGCCGTATAGAGGGCGACTCCCAGCACGAGCGCGCGGACGGCATCGAGCGGCAGCGACCGGACCACGAAGGCCGCGACGAGCACGGCCGGCATGCCGCCCAGGGCGAGCCCGAGCGCCGCGCGCAGCGCGTAGGCTCGCTCGGCGACGAACCGCACGCCCGCCACCGGCATCAGGAAGGCGCACGAGCCCATCATGATCGGGAACGCGGCCTTCGCGTTCATGCCGAGCAGCGTCACCAGGATCATGCACGGCGCGTAGAGGCCGACCCCGAGCGTCATCAGGGCCCCCAAGGCGAAGTTGCCAGCGACGCCGACGGCGAGCCGCGCTCCGGCGAGCGACCGCGCCTGCGCACCGACCGGCGTCCCCAGCGCGAGCTGGCGGGCGAGGAGCGCGGCGGCCACGAGCAAGGCCAGGCCCAAGCCGAGCTGCACGCGACGCTGGCTCCACGCGGCCACGGCGCCGGCACCGAGCCACGCCCCCGCCACCGCGGCCCCGATCATGAACCCGAGCGTGCGCGGCTCCACCTCGACCATCGCGATGAAGACCAACGCCTGCACGACCGACGGCAGCGCATGCCCGACGTTCAAGGTCCCGGGAAGGAGCCGGTCGGGCACGAGGCGGAGCCCGCGGAAGAGCGCCGTCGTCGGCGCGAACGAGCCCACGCCGAGCGTGTCGAAGAAGTTCGTGAGGGCGCCGATCGCGAGGCTCTTCGCCAGCACCCCGCCGGCGCCCACCCGGTCGGCCGCGTGCGACCGGCGAAGCTCGAGCACCCACCATGCGGCGAAGCCGCCGGCCAGCAGGGCGAGGAGCGCGAGCAGCAGGCCCTTGGTTTCGCGCATCCCGCGATGCCGCGCGCTACGAGCCCAGCGCGGCGCGCGCCGCCGCACCTATCGCGACGAGCGCCACGGCGCCGAGGAGTCGCATCGCTGCGGCCGCCTACCACGACCGCGCCGTGGCGACAACGCCGGGCGGGGGTTGCAGCAGGGCGAGCGCCACGGTTATGAGTGCAGCCTCCCGGAGACACGGCATGGGCGGTCTCGCGAGCGCATCCTCCCGCGTGCGATCTTGAGCGACGCACGTCGCGTGCAGCCTCGTCGGATCGACGAGGACGGCGCCGGGCGTGCTTCGAACGCGAGGGCGTGGCCCCGTGCGTAACGCCCTCGAGGTCGAGCACCTCGCCGTCCGCTTCGGCACGACGGCGATCCTCCGCGACCTCTCGATCGCCGTCCCCGAAGGCGGCACGCTCGCCATCATCGGCCCCAACGGCTCGGGAAAGACCGTCTTCTTCCGCGCGCTCATCGGCAGCGTCCCGTACGAGGGCTCGATCCGCTGGGCGCCCGGGACGCGCATCGGCTACGTCCCCCAGAAGCTCGACCTCGAGCGCGAGCTGCCGGTCACCGGCCTCGACTTCCTGCACGCCCGGGCCGCCGTGGCGCGCATGGGCCGCGCCGAGGCGCAGCGCACGATGGATCTCGTGAGCCTCGGCCGCGACGTCGCGGCACAGCCGATCGGCACGCTTTCCGGCGGGCAGTTCCAGCGCCTGCTGCTCGCGTTCGCGCTCATGGGCCGGCCGACGGTGCTGCTGTGCGACGAGCCCACGGCGGGCGTCGACGAGCCCGGCGGGGAGGGCCTGCACGCCATGATCCACCGCCTCCAGCGCGACGAGCGGCTCACGCTGCTGCTGATCTCGCACGAGCTGAGCCTCGTGTACCGCTACGCGACGAGCGTGCTGTGCCTGGCGCGAGGACGCGCCGCGTGCGCCGGTCCCCCGCTGGAGATCCTCACTCCCGAGCGGCTCCAAGAGGTCTACGGCGCCCCGATGCGCTTCCACCTCCACGATGAGCGCCTCGCCTAGCGCGCTCGCCCTTCCCCTCGCGATGGCCGTGGCCGCCGGGCTCGTCGGCTGCTTCGCCGTGATGCGCCGCATGACCCTGGCGGGCGACGCGCTGTCGCACGTGGCGCTGCCGGGGATCGGCCTCGCCGTGGCGCTGCGCCTGAATCCCGTGCTCGGCGGCGTGGCGGCCCTGTTCGCGGGGACGGTGCTCGTGTGGGCGATCGAGCACAAGACGCGCGTGCCCACCGAGGCGGTCATCGGCGTCGTGTTCTCGGCGGCGCTCGCGGTGGGGAGCATGCTGGCGTCGGGCGAGGAGCTGATCGAGGCGCTCTTCGGCGCGCCGCGCGCGCCCGGCGCCCTCGAGACCCTGCTCGGCCTCGGCGTCGCGGTGCTCGTCGTGGGGTTCGTGCTGCGCGCCCGCAGCCGGCTGGTGATCGCCCTGGTCTCGCCCGACCTCGCACGCACCGCGGGCGTGGACGTGCCGCGGCTCGACCTGCTCTACCTCCTCGCCTTCGCCCTCACCGTGGCGCTCGGGCTGCGCTACCTGGGCGTGCTGCTCATGGGCTCGCTCATCATCATCCCGGCGGCGACGGCCCGCCACCTCACGCGCAGCCTCGACGCGATGCTCGCCGTCGCCGTCGGCCTCGCCGTCGCCGCGACGCTGCTCGGCACGCTCGGCGCCCCCACGCTGCACCTACCGAGCGGCCCGCTGGTCATCGCCGTGGCGGCGGGCTTCTTCCTCGTGGGCCTCCTCATCCGCCGCGGGGCGTGACCACGGGGCTCCCGCCCGCGCCCTTCAGCAGCTCGCAGCCGAGGAAGCAGGCCACGCCGGCCGCAGCGACGAGGGCCACGTCGGCGCGGTCCACCGGCGCGAAGCGCAGCACGGCGCGCGCCGCGGGCACGGCGAGCCCGACCGCGAGCAGCGCGAGCGCACCGCCGACGACCGCCCACAGCGCCGGGTTCGGCGCCGAGAGCGCCGCGAGCCCCCGGCGGGTCGTGGAGCGGTTCGCCAGGATGAGCCCCAGGTTCGCGAGGATGAGCGTCGCGAAGGCGTCCGTCCGCGCGTGCGCCTCGTCCCAGCCTCCGGCCGCGCCGAGGAAGAGCACGGCGCACACCACCGCGAGGGCGAGCACACCTTGGAGGAGCGCCGTGCGGACCCTTGACCGCTCGAGCAGCGGCGCACGCGGGTCGCGGGGCGGGCGGCGCATGACGTCCGCCTCCTCGGGCTCGGCCTCGAAGGCGACCGAGCATGCGGGATCGACGATCAGCTCGAGAAACACGATGTGGACCGGCAGCAGCACGAGCGGCCGGCCGAAAAGCACGGGGAAGAGCGCGACGCCCGCGATCGGCACGTGGATCGCGAGCACGTACGCCATCCCCTTGCGCACGTTGTCGTAGACCCGGCGGCCGAGGCGGACCGCCGCGGCGATCGACGAGACGTCGTCGTCGAGCACGACGAGATGCGCGGCCTCGCGCGCGACGTCCGTGCCGTGCGCGCCCATCGCGATGCCGATGTCGGCGGCCTTGAGCGCCGGGGCGTCGTTCACGCCGTCGCCGGTCATCGCCACCACTTCGCCGCGCGCCTTGAGCGCGCGCACGAGCCGCAGCTTCTGCTCGGGTACCGCACGCGCGAAGACCTGGGTCGCCGGTAGGCGCGCGGCGAGCGCGGCGTCGTCCATCGCGTCGAGCTCGGCACCCGTGCACACGCCGTCGCCGCGCGCGAGGCCCACCTCGGCCGCGATCACGCGCGCCGTCTCCGGGTAGTCGCCGGTGATCATCACGGTACGCACCCCCGCCGCCGCGCACTCGGCCACCGCGGCCGCCGCCGTCGGCCGCAGCGGGTCCGCGAGCCCGATCAACCCGAGCAGCTCGAATGGGAAGTCGTGCTGGCCCGGCGGAAGCGTGCGCGCGTCGACCATCGCAGCGGCGACGCCGAGCACGCGCCGCCCCCGCCCGGCGAGGGCGGCGGTCTCGGCGGCGAGCGCGCGCGCCCGGTCCGGCGAGAGGTGGCAGAGGTCGGCGATCGCCTCCGGCGCCCCCTTGGCGGCGACGATCCAGGCGTCGCCCTCGGGCGAACGCCAGACGTGCGACATCGCCAGCAGCTCGGGCGACAGCGGGTACTCGCGCACGAGCGTCCAGGTGCGGTGGAGGTGCTCGGTGCCCGCGAGCGCCCGCCGGCCGAGCTCGTCGATGGCGCGCTCCGTCGGGTCGAACGGGTTCTCCTGGCTCGCGAGCACCGCGTACTCGAGGAGCCGGTGCATCTCCTCGGGCAGCGGCTCGCCGACGTCGCCGACGTGATGGCAGCGGCCGTCGGCGGCGAGCACGCGCACCGCCATGCGGTTCTGCGTGAGCGTCCCGGTCTTGTCCAGGCAGAGCACCGTGGCCGCGCCGAGCGCCTCGAGCGCCGGCATGCGCCGCACGAGCACGTGCCGCCGCGCGATGCGCCACGCGCCGAGCGCCAGGAACACGGTCAGGATGACCGGAAACTCCTCGGGCACGAGCGAGATCGCGAGCGCCAAGCCGGCGAGCGCCCCCTCGAGCCAGCTCGCCCGGCGCACCCCGTAGACGAGGACGACGGCCGCGCAGACCACCGCGCCGGCGACCGCGACCGCACGCACCAGGCGTCCCACCTGCCGCTCGAGGCGGGTGCGGCCGGCATCCACCGTCCCGAGCGCCGTGCCGATGCGGCCGAGCGCCGTGGCGGCGCCCGTCGCCCGCACGCGCGCGACGCCCTGGCCGGCGACCACGAGCGAGCCCGACCAGACGAGGGGCGAGCCGTCGCCGCCGGGCGGCGCTGGCGGCGGCTCCCCCTCGCTCGCCGTCTTGCCCACGGGCACCGATTCGCCCGTGAGCAGCGACTCATCGACACGAAGGTTGCGCGCCCAGCACACCACCGCATCCGCCGGCACCCGGTCTCCTTCGGCCAGCACGACGAGGTCCCCGCGCACGACCTCGCGTCCCGCCACCCGGCGCTCCACGCCGTCGCGGATGACGAGCGCCCGCGGGCTCGAGAGGTCGCGAAGCGCCTCGAGCGCGCGCTCGGTCTTCCGCGCCTGCCACAGCGAGATGCCGATCACGACCAGCACCGACGCGAGCAGGATCGCCGCCTCCTGCCGGTCGCCCAGCACGAGGTAGACCGCGCCGCAGGCGACGAGCAGCAGAATCATCGGCTCGCGCACGACCTCGAGACCGAGCGCGAGGAGGCCGCGAGGTCGCGCCGAGGGTAACTCGTTCGGCCCTTCGGCGCGCAGCCGGGCGGCGGCCTCGGTCTCGTCGAGGCCGCGTAGCCGGCGCACCTCCTCGTGGGGGAGCATCGTCCCCTGCTGCGCGACGGCGCCCGTCGCGTCAAGGGGATGCCTTCCCAACATACCATCATTGACGTCACGACGAGGGCACGATATCCGTCTCGGGCCGACACTTCCGTCGGCAAGAGCGAAAACGGGGGGATTCATGCGCTCGCACGCACTGCTGGTGTGCGCCGCGGCGGCGGCCGCCCTATTGGCACCGCCGCCGACGGCTCACGGCGCCATCGTGGTCTGTCAACGGAAGAGCAGGGTCACGCTGCGGCCCGACACCTGCAAGAAGAAGGAGACGCAGGTGACGCTGGGCGGCACCTCGGTGCCGAGCGTTCCCACGGCGGACAGCGCCAACAACGCCAACAAGCTCGGAGGGCTCGGACCTTCGGCCTTCGAACCTGCTTTGACCCACGTGCCGCTGACGCAGATCGCCTCGGGCGACGAGATGGTCGCGGGGACGGTCGGACCCTTTCAGATCATTCTCAGCTGCAACGCCGGAGCGCCGGGCCGCGCGGCCCTCGGCATTCGCAACGTGAGCGAGCCGCACGCGGTCGCGAACTCGTCCGACGACGACGACGACGACTTCAATCCCGGCGAGACGATCTACTTCGACTACAGCGATGCAGGGGACGCCGGTTTCGCGGTCGCGCCGAGCGGCTGGGCCGTGCAGGTCGGCGGCCTCGGTGGAACGGCCGATGCGGCGGCACGAACGTCGATTGCGAACAACAAGTGCCTGATCTGGGGGACCTACTTCGTGATCGCTCACCCGTGACGGCGGGCGTGCTCAGAGTCGCTGCGCCGTCACGGTGATCGTCTCGGTGACCGGCGGCACGTCGGGCGCCGTGCAGGTCACCCCGATCGCGACGGTGAAGCGCGACCCGTCGAACGCGCTCGTCGAGGCAGCTCCGGGGGTGCAGTCCGGAAACGACGCGGTCGCTGCAAGCCAGCCGTCGATGGCCGCGTCGAAGGCGTTCTCGAATTGCCCAAGGTTCTCGTACGGGATGGTGCCGACCTGCTGACACGGGAGCACCACCGTTCCCGAGGCGCAGATGTCGATACCGTAGTTGCCCGACGTGAGGTTGTCGGGCAGCGTCACCCCGGCGGCGATCCCCAGGTGACAGAGGCCGTCGCCCCCGCAGACGGGGTACTCGCCCCCGCAGCAGCCCGTGCCGCAGAGCTGGCTGCACGGCTCGGTCCAGCAGCGCCCGTCGGGCCCGCAGTTGGGGTACTTCGCCGGGCAAACCCCTCCGCCGCAGCGATCCGGCGGCTTGACGATGCACACGCCCTGCAAGCACACCTGCGCGGCGGGGCACGACCTTCCGACGCCGCAGGCGCCGCTCGCGCACGTGCCGCCCGCGCCGAGGCAGGCGGCCACCTGCGCGGTGACGCACCGGCGACGCAGGCCGCTCTGGCGGAACGTCGTCGTGCACACGGAGCGGAACGTCCGGCAGGCGCCCCGGCAGAAACGGACCTTCTGCACGCGCGTGCGGCACCCGAGGAACGAGCCGTTGCAAAGCGGACCTCGGCGGCCGGCGTGCCCCGTCCCGGCGAGCACCGCGACCAGCAGGACGACGACCCCGCGCCTCACCAGCACGCCCATCGGCGGAGATATCGGCCGGCGCGGGGCCGACCATGAGCCGCCCTTGTTGCGCCGGGGGTCGGCACGCTAGACCCACCCCGTCGTTGTCGGGATGGGCACCTTCCGCAAGATCCTGATCGCCAACCGCGGCGAGATCGCCACCCGCGTCATGCGCACCTGCCGGGCCATGGGCATCGCGACGGTCGCCGTGTACGCGGACCCCGACCGCGACGCGCCGTACGTCCGCGCCGCCGACGAGGCGGTGGGGATCGGCGCGCCCGTGGCGAGCGGCTCGTTCCTCGCGATCGAGAGGCTGGTCGGGATCGCGCAGCGCACGGGGGCCGACGCGGTCCATCCCGGATACGGCTTTCTCGCCGAGAACGCCGACTTCGCGCAGGCATGCGCCGACGCCGGCGTGACCTTCATCGGCCCGACGCCCGACGCGATCCGCCGCATGGGGAGCAAGATCGAGGCGAAGGCGGTGATGGCGGCCGCGGGGGTGCCGGTGGTGCCGGGCTTCGCCGCCGGGGGCCTCGCGGACCACGACGTCGCCGAGCGCGCGCGCGCGCTCGGCTTCCCGGTGCTGGTGAAGGCCTCCGCGGGCGGCGGCGGCAAGGGCATGCGGATCGTCGAGAACGCGACCGCGTTGCCCGCGGCCCTCGCGGCCGCCCGGCGGGAGGCGCAGGCGGCCTTCGGCGACGACACGCTGCTCGTCGAGCGTTACCTGACCTCGCCGCGGCACGTCGAGATCCAGATCGTCGGGGACGCGCACGGCGCGCTCGTCCACTGCTTCGAGCGCGAGTGCTCGATCCAGCGCCGCTGGCAGAAGATCGTCGAGGAGGCGCCCTCGCCCGCGCTCGATCCGGCCGTGCGCGCGCGCATGGCCGCCGCCGCGCTGGCCGCCGGGCGCGCGATCGGCTACCGCAACGCGGGCACGGTCGAGTTCGTGCTCGACGCGAGCGGCGCCTTCTACTTCCTCGAGGTGAACACGCGGCTGCAGGTCGAGCACCCGGTCACCGAGGAGATCACCGGCCTCGACCTGGTGCGCCTCCAGATCGAGGTGGCCGAGGGCGCGCCGCTCGCGCTCCGGCAGGACGACCTCGCGATCCACGGCCACGCGATCGAGTGCCGGCTCTACGCCGAGGATCCGCGCGCGGGCTTCCTGCCCTCGACCGGCACGATCGCCTGCTTCGAGCCGGCCGTGCGGCCGGGCGTGCGCTGGGAGAGCGGCATCGAGACCGGCTCGGCGGTGACGATCCACTACGACCCGCTGCTCGCCAAGGTGATCGCGCACGCGCCCACGCGCACCGAAGCCGCGCGCCGTCTCGCCGCCGCGCTGCGCGCGACGCGCGTCCACGGCGTGCGCACCAACCGCGACTTCCTGATCGAGCTGCTCGAGCACCCCGAGTTCCTCGCCGGGCGCCTCGACACGAGCTTCGTCGCGCGTCATCTGCGCCCCGACCGTCCTCCGCGCGCCGCCGAGGAGGCGGCCCGGCGCGCGCATGCGGTCGCGGCCGCGCTCTGGCTCCAGGAGCGCCGCCGGGCCACGGCGCCCGTGCTTCGCGGGCTGCCGTCGGGCTGGCGCAACAATCCGAGCGGCATGCAGGAGGTCGCCTTCGGCTGCGAGGACGCGGTGGTCGCCGTGGGCTACCGCGTGCGTGCGCGCGACGACGTCGCGGTCACCGTCGACGGCGCCGAGCGCCGCGCGGCGATCCACGGCGCCGCCGACGACGCGCTCGACCTCGCCCTCGACGACGTGCGCCGCCGCTACCGGCTCGCCGCGCGGGAGGACGTGATCTGGGTCCAGAGCGTGCTCGGCACGACCGAGCTGCACGAGCTGCCGCGCTTCCCGCCGCCCGCCGACGAGGGGATCCGCGGCGGCTGCCGCGCGCCCATGCCCGGGAAGATCCTCGCGGTACGCGTCGCCGCCGGGCAGGCGGTGCGCCGGGGCGACGTGCTGGTCGTGCTCGAGGCGATGAAGATGGAGCACGAGGTGTCCGCGCCGCGCGACGGGACCGTGCGCGACGTGACCGCCCAGCCGGGCCAGCAGGTCGAGGCGGGCGCGGTGCTCGTCGTGCTCGAGGAGGAGGCCGGCGCATGAGCACGTTCACCCGCTACGAGCTTCGCCGCGACGCGGCCTGGATCACGCTCGACCAGCCCGAGCGGCGCAACGCGCTCTCCGACGGCCTCGTCCGCGAGCTGCTGGGCCACCTCGAGACCGCCGCCGCGGAGCCGGCGGTGCGGGCGATCGTGCTGACGGGGGCGGGGGGCGCGTTTTGCGCGGGCGCCGATCTCAAGGCCGGCGGCGGCGGGGCGGCGGCGGGCGCGGAGAACGCCTTCATCCGGGTGCTGCGCACGATCTGGAACGCGCCGAAGCCCGTCGTCGCTCGGGTCAACGGGCCCGCGCGCGGCGGGGGCGTCGGGCTCGTCGCCGCGTGCGACCTGGCGATCGCCGCCGACGTGGCCGACTTCGCGTTCAGCGAGGTCCGCGTCGGCGTGATTCCCGCGATGATCTCCGTGGTCGTCCTGCCGAAGCTCGGGGTCCAGCAGGCGATGTGGTACTTCCTCACCGGCGAGCGCTTCTCCGCCGGGCGCGCCGCGGAGCTCGGCCTGCTCCATCGCGTCGTCCCCGCGGCCGGCCTCGACGCGGCCGTCGAGGAGGTGGTCGGGCTGGTGCGGCTCGGCGGCCCAGCGGCCGTCCGCGAGGCCAAGGAGCTCGTGCACCGCGTGCCCGGCATGCCCATGGACGAGGCCTATCGCTGGACGGCGGCGAAGATCGCCGAGCTGTTCGCCTCCGAGGAGGCCGCCGAGGGCATGCGGGCGTTCGTCGAGAAGCGCAAGCCGCGCTGGGCGCAGTAGGCGTGCGCCGGCGGGGCTCGACAACCCGCCGCCGCCTGCGCTAGCGAGGGACGCTCATGCCCGACGACGTGCTGCGCATCGCGAACTGCAGCGGCTTCTACGGCGACCGGCTCTCCGCCGCCCGCGAGATGGTCGAGGGCGGTCCGATCGACGTGCTCACCGGCGACTACCTCGCCGAGCTCACGCTCATGATCCTCTTCAAGGACCGGCTCAAGCATCCCGGCCTCGGCTACGCGAAGACGTTCCTGCGCCAGATGGAGGACGTGCTCGGCACCTGCGTCGCGCGCGGCATCAAGGTCGTGGCGAACGCGGGCGGGCTCAACCCCGCCGGGCTCGCCGCCGAGCTCGAGCAGCTCGCCGCGCGCCTCGGCGTCAAGGTCCGCATCGCCTACGTCGCCGGCGACGATCTCCTCCCGCGTTTGGGCGAGCTCCAGCGACGCGGCGTCGACTTTCGCCACCTCGACAAGGACGTGCCGCTCGCGTCGCTCGGCGCGCAGGTCGTGACCGCCAACGCCTACCTGGGTGCGTGGGGGATCGTCGAGGCGTTGCGGCGCGGCGCGGACGTCGTCATCACCCCGCGCGTCACCGACGCGGCGCTCGCGCTCGGCCCGGCGGCCTGGCGGTTCGGCTGGGCCCGCGACGACTGGGACCGGCTCGCCGCCGGCATCGTCGCGGGCCACGTCCTCGAGTGCGGCGCGCAGTGCACGGGCGGCAACTACGCCTTCTTCCGAGAGGTCCCGGACCTCGAGCACGTGGGCTTCCCGATCGCCGAGGTCCACCCCGACGGGACCTTCGTGGTCACCAAGCACCCCGGCACCGGCGGCCTCGTGTCGGTCGGCACCGTGACCGCCCAGCTCCTCTACGAGATCCAGGGCCCGCGGTACATGAACCCCGACGCCACCGCACGCTTCGATTCGATCCGGCTCGCGCAGGAGGGCCCCGATCGCGTCCGCATCTCGGGCGTCCGCGGCGAGCCGCCGCCGCCCACGACCAAGGTGTGCATCAACTATCTGGGCGGCTACCGCAACCAGATGACCTTCGTGCTCGCCGGCCTCGATGTCGAGGCGAAGGCCCGGCTCGCCGAGCGGACGCTGTGGGCGCTCGTCGGCGGGCGGGAGCGCTTCGCGGAATCCCACGTGCATCTCGTTCGCTCAGACCGCCCCGACCCGGGCTGCAACGACGACGCGTTCGCGTTCCTCCAACTGGTCGTCAAGGACGGGGACGCCGCCAAGGTGGGGCGGGCGTTCAGCAACCGCGCCGTCGAGATGGCGCTCGCCAGCTACCCGGGCTTCTTCGTCACCACTCCCCCGGGCGACGCCGTGCCATACGGGGTGTACTGGCCCGCGCTCGTGCCGTCCGAGCTGGTCGAGCACCGCGTGGTCGTCGGCGGGGAGAGCATCGAGGTCCCTCCCGTGATCGCCGCGCCGCGCACGGCGAGCGTGCCGGCGGTCGAGCTTCCCCCGCCCCCGGGCGGCCCGACCGAGCGCGTGCCGCTGGGGACGATCTGCGGGGCGCGCTCGGGCGACAAGGGCGGCAACGCCAACGTCGGCATCTGGGTGCGCGACGACCGCGCCTACGCTTGGCTCGAGCGCTACCTCACCCTCGAGCGCTTCCGCACCCTCGTCCCCGAAGCGGCCGAGCTCGCGGTCGAGCGCCATCCGCTGCCGAACCTGCGCAGCCTGAACTTCGTCGTGCACGGGCTGCTCGGCGAGGGCGTGGCGTCGTCGACACGCAGCGATCCCCAGGCGAAGAGCCTCGGCGAGTACCTGCGCGCCCGGCTGGTCGACGTGCCCCGCGCGTTGCTCGCCGCGTAGCGGGGAAGCGCCTTTCACCAGCGGCGCCGCGAGGGTAGAGTCGCCTTCGATGGCACACGCCCGCTACTTCCCGCCGCACGGCGTGACGGTGGAGGCGTAGCACGGCACTCACGACGCTCGCGCTGCTCGCGCTCGTCGCCGTGCCCGCCTACGCCTGGTGGGGCCGGGGCCGGACCTACGCGCTCTTCGGCTTCGTGATCCTCGCGGTGTCGCTGCCCGGCGCGATCGTGGCGCACGGGCACTTGCGCGCCTGGGCGCCCGCGGCCGCAGGCCCGCTCGACGCGGTCTTCGCCTACGGCATGGCCGCCGCGACCACGCATCTCCTGGCGCTCGTGTATCCTCGCCTGCGGACGACGCCTTTCCGCCTGGCGGTGAGCATCCCGGGCATGGCCTTCGTCGCCGCGGGCTTTCTCGCCGGCCTCTGGCTGCTCGCGCTGCTTCCCGTGCGCGGCGTGCTCGCGCTGCTGGGGTGCCAGCACGCGCTCGCCCTGCTCCGCCCGCTCGATCTGGTGCCGTTTGCGGTGACGGGGCTCTCGCTCGTCACCTCCACCCACCTCGTGCCCGAGGTGGTGCGCGTGCCGCTCGCCGCCGACGGCCCCGCCGAGGTGGCGCGCCTGCCCGTCGAGCGCCACCGCCGCCGCCCGCCGCGGCCGCTGGCGCGCCGCCCGCTGCGCATCGTGCAGATCGCCGATCCGCACCTGGGGCCCTGGCAACCCGTGGCGCTCCTGCGCCGGCGTATCGCCGAGCTGATTGCGTACGAGCCGGACCTCATTCTGCTCACGGGGGACTTTCTCACGATGGAGGGCGCCGCGACGCGCGGGGCGCTCGCCGAGGCGCTCGCGCCGCTGCGCGACCACGCCGCGCGCGCGTTCGCGATCCTCGGCAATCACGATCACGAGTGCGCCGACGAGGTGCGCCGCGCGCTCAAGGCCACGGGCGCGAGGCTGTTGGTCGACACCGAGGCCACGGTCGAGACCGCCGTCGGCCCCGTGCAGCTCATCGGCGCCGACTGGGTGGGGCGCGGGCGGCGCGAGCACATCCGGGCACTGCTCGCGCGCTTCCCGCGGCGGGCGGGGCATCTGCGGCTCCTGCTGCTGCACGACCCGAGCGTCTTCCGCCACGTGCCCAAGGGCGCGGCCGACCTGACGCTCTCCGGTCACACGCACGGCGGTCAGCTCGGCCTGGTCTCCTTCGGCATCGACTGGACGGTGCTTCGCCGCACGGCCTGGCCCGATCACGGGCTCTTCGGCCACGGCTCGAACCGCCTCTACGTGCATCGGGGCACCGGCTTCTACGGCTTCCCGATGCGCGTCGGCGTTCCGGGCGAGGCGTCGCTGCTCGAGGTGGTCCTCGCCTGACGCGGCGCGCGGTCAGTCGTCCGTGGTGAAGTCGAGCGCGGCCGAGTTGATGCAGTAGCGCAGCCCCGTCGGCCGCGGACCATCCTCGAACACGTGGCCGAGGTGCGACTCGCAGCTCGCGCAGACGACCTCGGTGCGGCGCATGCCGAGGCTGCGGTCCTCGTGCGTGGCGACTCGCTCGGGCGTCATCGGCTCGTAGAAGCTCGGCCAGCCCGTTCCCGAGTCGAACTTGGCGGCCGAGCTGAACAGCGGAGCGCCGCACGCGGCGCAACGGTACGTGCCTTGCTCGTGGTGGTCCCAGTATTGCCCGCTGAACGCGCGTTCCGTGCCCTTTTGCCGGCAAATTGCGTACTGTTCAGGCGAGAGCGCGGCACGCCATTCTTCGTCCGATCGTGTGATCTTGCGAGACATTTGCCCGAAGGTACCGCAAGCCAGAGCGATCTGCCACCGGAATGCAACATCCGGTGCACACGCACCTGCGTGGTCGGAGCTTTCATGGGGCCCCAACCGATCACCATGTCGACTTTTCCCTTGACGATTCGGCCGCTTCCCGTAGTACAACCGCCGGCGCGCCGGACCCCGATCGACGGCCTTCGTTCATCGTACGACCTCGGTCTTCCCGCCACCGATCGATCCACGATGCATCACGGAGCGAACCGATGACGAATGATCCCCTCTCCGCCTCCAGAGCCCGTCGCGCCCTCGCTCGCGCGATCCTCCTGCTCGTGTTCGCCAGCGCCCTCGTGCTTCCCGCCAGCGCGCACGCCCAGCTTTGCGGCAACGGTGTCGTCGACCCGGGCGAGCAGTGCGACGACGGAGCGGCGAACGGAACCCCCGGATCGTGCTGCTCCGCGACGTGCACCTTCGTCAGCGCGGGGACCGTCTGCCTCGCGGCCAGCGGGCCGTGTGATCTCGGGGCCACCTGCACCGGCACCAGCGACGTCTGCCCCGCCGACACCTTCGTCGCCGCCGGCACCACCTGCCTCGCCCCGTCCGGCCCCTGCGACCTCGGCGCCGCCTGCACCGGCTCCAGCGCGGCGTGCCCCGCCGACACCTTCG
>Ga0070734_10000562_pt1 | contig 72949 bp, 54 predicted proteins | sample Coa_R1_8_FD_66444 | JGI IMG/M metagenome (GOLD analysis project Ga0070734, IMG submission 66444) | Surface soil microbial communities from Centralia Pennsylvania, which are recovering from an underground coalmine fire - Coalmine... | ecosystem: Environmental > Terrestrial > Soil > Unclassified ...
GTAAATGAGTCGATTCTTTTCATCGACTCTCAACACTTGCGTCACGGCCCATTCACCCGATGTAATTCGATTTTTCAGCTTGCCGGTAGCGAGGTCGTAGAGATATAGGTGCGACCAGCCGTCGCGCTCCGAACACCAGATTGCCTCGTTCGATTCCGGCAGGTAATGCCAGTTGAAGCGGCCCTGGCCTGATTCGAACTGGGTCGCTGCGGTTTCTTCCAGCACGTCGCGCACCGTGCCCGTCTCGGCATCAGCTTCCCGCAATTGCTCGTGCTTGTGATCGCGCGAGGTCGAGACAAACGCCAGGTGCTTGGCGTCCGGGCTCCACTGCACGTCAGCCCAGTCGCCGCCACGGCACTCCAGGTCGTCGCACAATGTGGATCGGTGCTGATCCGGCGGGAGCTGCAAGCGAACCACCTTGGGACCATCCAGATCGATCACGACACGTTGAATCGTGGTCACCACGTCGTCGCCGGGCAGCGGATATTTCCACGCCTCCAGCTTGGGATGACCGACTTTGGTCTCCACGAGATACATCTCCCCCACGCCCCGCTGGTCCTGTTGGAAGGTCGCGATTTTCTTCGAGTCGGGCGACCACAGCAGAATCGGATTGTCGCTATGAATCCACCCTGCGTTGTCAGTGGCGTACCCGAAATCCTTCACGCCGTCGGTAGTGAGTTGGGTCTCCTTGCCGGTGGCAATGTCGCGCACCCAGAGATTCCAGTCGCGAATGAATGCGACGATTTTGCCATCGGGAGATTTCGCGCTGGGATTCGACCCGCGTCCTGGATCGCTTCGTTTTCCTTCTGCTACACAGCTGTTGGCTTGCAGGTCACACTTCCAGTCTTGTGTGAGCAGCCGGAACGAGATCGCCTTTTCGTCGCCGGAGAGTTCGAAAGTCATAAAGGGCAGATGGCCTGCGTCGTAGCTTTTCCCCGTCGCCGCAGAGATCGCCGTGGCCACCTTCGCGTGATCGAATGCGGGCTGGCGCGTGCCTCGCGCCGCGTCATATAGCACGAACTCGATTCCATTCGGACCCGTGTCCCGATACCAGAATCGATCCCCCGACAGCCACGTGGCTCGCACGTCATGGAACGCAAGCGGCAGTGTGTTGTAAGGAAGGAACTTTTCTGCTCGCTGGTAATCCGCCACAGCGAGTGCGCCCGCCCTGCCACTCATCTGCTGAGCAGTTGACATTGAAGCAAGCCCTAGAGGGACTGCCGCGCACGCGACGAGCGACAGTGACAACAAGGAACGTGTTAGCCGAAATTGCATCCAAGTCCTCCAGCCATGGGATTCGAATCCAGGCCCCCCTCTTTTGCCGGCACCCATAGGGGCCAGTTCGTCCGAGTTCAACCGAGTTTCGAGACATCGAGTGTCGAGCGATTGTATCGATGAGCGAGGCTAAAGGATAGGAATGCTGACGTTCAGATCCTCTCTAGAATCTAAGGGGGTGCTGTTCCACCCGCCATAGCTGCTCCCGGAGGTGTGGGCCGAAAATACTGCACACAGACCTCACAGGCTTCAATTGCCATTCGCTATATAATCCTCTTTCCTTTTTATGCAAGCTGATGGTGAATTCCACGAATGTTAAGTGAGTTCTTGAACAATCGAATCGGGAAAGCAATTGGAATTGGTGCCGTTCTGCTGTCGGTGCTGATGCTGATGTTCTTTGCGTATCGTCGGCCCGGATATTTTGCGAGTCAGACCTATCTGGGCGGCCTTCTGCTTCTCGAGTTTCTGTTGCTTTCTGTCTGGCTGTATCGACGCATCTTCTTCGGGATCGTGGTGATGGCGTTCTTGCTGTCGGGCATAAATCTACCAGTCGGGACTCTTTGGTCTTCAGCACGATGGCTTTTCCTGTTGGTGGGAGCTTTTGTTGGTCTGATTCTGGTGTTAAAGGACCGTGCCTACTCATTCACTTCCTTTCATTTGATAGCCGGTTTTGCCGTACTAGCAGCGGTGGTTTCTACTGCCGATTCTGATCACCCTAATGCAGCGCTGCTAAAGGTAGTGAGCTTGGTATTGCTGTTCCTCTACGCAGCCGCCAATGCGAGAGCTGCAGTCGCCGGACGTGAAACCTTCTTTTTTGGCAGTCTGCTGCTGGCCTGTGAAGTGTTCGTTGCTGCCAACGCGATTTCCTACGCGATCGGCATAGAGGCCATGGGCAACCCGAATTCTCTCGGCGCAGTGATGGGTGTTATCGGCATGCCGGTTTTATTGTGGGGTGCCTTGCTTCCAGAAAAGCGGATGATCGTAACTCATCGCCGGTGGTTTTTGTTCGCGGTGAGCGTTTATCTCACTTTTCATAGCCATGCGAGAGCTGGACTCCTGGCTGGTCTCGTTGCCTGTACGTTGCTCTGCATATCTCTACGGCGCTTTAAGCTTCTCATCGAGGGTGCGGCCTTGATTGTCGCTATGCTTGCCGCCAGCATGATTGCCTCGCCGGACGCCATGGTTGCGGCATTTTCCGAGACAATCTACAAGACCGGAGGTGAGAAACAGGGCTTGTTGGCATCGCGTCAAGAGCCGTGGCACATGGCGATGACCAACATTGAAGAGCATCCCTGGTTTGGTATGGGACTGGGCACGACAGTCGGCGGCGAAGATAAAAAGGAAGACCAAGTACAATTCTCATCCAACACTGCCGTGACCACTGAGAACGGTAGCAGCTATCTTGCGATCGCGTCCGGCGTTGGATTGTTTGGAGCTCTCCCCGTGCTCGCGCTACTGCTAATCCTGGCGAAAAGGACTGTCCAAACAATACGCTGGATGAGGGCAACTGGAAATCCACTACATCCCGCCATTCCCGTTGCTCTTGTCACCGTTGCTGGCGTTATCCATGCAGGTTTCGAAGATTGGATGTTCGCTCCTGGCAACTACATGTGTGTTTTCTTCTGGTGTTTGGCTTTCATTCTGGTCGATGTCACCCCTCCAGCTCTCCGGTATTCTCCAAAATTCCGCGTGACAAGGTTTTGGGCCCGTCAACCTGCTTAGGAGTGGTCTCGGGTTACATTGCTAGCGTTTAAACACACTGCGCCCTCGATGTAACTAGGAAATTAGGTTCCCCATCGACGATAACTCCCGCCGTTGAGGAGCGTACATCCAGTCGACCACTCCCGAAATTTGAGTTTTGAAGCTCGAAAGAGGTTTGCTGACGTCGACGCCGGTGCGCCAGAGCACAGGCCGGGAAATGGGCCAACTGTTCAATCCACTACATGGAGAAAAACAATACTGGTGATACGCTTTCGCAATTTTCAGAGAGGCAGGCGAAATCTCGTTCCAATAGTAGGTCCATGCAAAAAAGGGGGAGGGGTGTCCGAGCCAAGTCTGCAACGTGGCAGCACCTTTGGATATTTCGTAGGTCATCTCCTGAGGATCTAACCTTGCCAACGGAACATGGGTCATCGTGTGATTTCCGATTCCATGACCTCGTTTGTCCAGATCGACGATTTGTTGTTGGGACATGCGCTGCCACCGCGAATCGCGGCTTTTTTCGCCAAGCAGCGCCGACGACCTTTTCATCAATTCAAAGCTGGCCTCCCGGCTGATTCCTGAGAAGCCCGGACATATGAAGAACAGTCCTCTCACGCCCAGGGATTCGAGCAATGGAGCTACCAATTCATAGTTGTCTTCACATCCATCGTCGAATGTAAGCAGGGCTTTCGGTCGCTCGCTCTGGCTCGTGCCAGTAACAAGGTCTTGCGGGCTAATAATCTCAAATCGCTCGGCAAGCCATTTCAGGTGGGATTTAAAGATCGGGAGGACCTCGTGGGGCACGTCATGGTACATCAATACTCGAAGACTCTTGGGTGAGTGAAGCCATTGTCCTGCCAGCGAGGCGGCCCCGGAACGGGCAGCGATCCCCCATAGCGCGTCACGTAATGAAGACCGGATCGTCATTCAGAGAAGGCTGACACTTTCGGTTTGCCATCGTTTTCCCCCATGGAGAAAACAATTCGATGCTAATTCTTAGTAGATCGATGTGGCATCAGCCGCGCTGTGCGGTTACAACTGCAACCCCCCGAAAGCGCTCGATGAGGATTGGTCATTGTGCCAGAATTGCGGGGAAGAGTCCAAAGTAGGTGATGGTACTATGCTAAGCAACGCCGAAGAATACGTGTTTGCCTGACGCGTTGAATCAAAATGTGCAAGCACAACGAAGAGGCTGATTTAGATTGAAGAACCGGGATGTTGTGGTTAGTTTTCTGGTGCAGGAAGTGAGTGCGATCAGCGGGGTGCCTGTGGACAAGCTCTCGGAATCTACGCCCCTCATCGGTACGGGAACGGTGCTGAATTCCCGTGGCTTGGTGGAACTCCTGGTCGCGCTCGAAGAATTCTCCGAAGAGAAACTCCAAGTGCATTTTGACTGGACCAGCGACAGCGCGATGTCCACAAATCGCAGCGTCTATCGGAACGTAGCTTCTCTGGCAGACTACATCGCGAGCCTAGGTCCCTCCTGAACGCAATCATGGATACGGTTATTGTCACAGGGGCCTCCCGCGGCATCGGGCTCCATTGCGCCCAGCAACTTCACGCCGAAGGATACCGGGTTGTCGGTATCGCGCGTCGCTTCGATGCGAAACCAGCCTACGAAGTGCGTACTGCGGACGTTTCTGATCACTCTTCCCTGACTGCTGCGTTGCGGGACTTGGAGCGGGACCGAAGCGTCTATGCTTTGATTAACGCGGCCGGAATTGCTTCGATGAACCTTTTGCTGACTACGCCGTCGCAGACGATCAAACGCATCGTAGAAACAAATCTCCTGGGCACCATCTATACATCGCAGATCGTCTCGCACGCCTTTGTGCGTCGAGGCGGGGGAAGGATTATCAACTTCTCGTCTATTGCTGTCGCCCTCGGGCTGCAGGGAGAGTCCGTGTACGTGGCTTCCAAAGCTGGCGTTGAAGGATTTACTCGTGCGTTCGCCCGCGAAATGGCTCCGCACGGAGTGATTGTGAACGCGATTGCTCCCGGTCCCATCGATACCAACCTGATTGCAAACGTTCCTTTGGAGAAACTTCAAGCCATCGTCGATCGGCAGGTCATTCCCCGCAAGGCAAGCGCGGAAGATGTTTGGCAGATCGTTCGCATGCTGTTGTCGCCTGCAGGTGCCATGCTCAGCGGCCAGGTGTTTCATGTCGGCGGAGCGTAAATGGAATTGTTGAAGGAACTAGCGGAGCGAAATGGGTCCCGCAAGGGACCGTTTCTGCTTGCGGGTGACGTCGAACTAACGTTCGACGATCTTCTTGGCACCGACGAAATCGATATCGGTGGTGTACGAAGTGGGGATGTGGTCGCCCTGATCGGCGATTTTGACGCTCGCAGCCTTTCTACTCTTCTGCGCCTCATCGATCGTGGCGCGGTTGTGGTTCCCTTGACCGAGGCTACCCACTCGGAGCACGAGTACTTCTTCGAAGCAGCCACTGTAGAAGTTGTCATTGAAGGGAGTTTTGTACGTCGCAGGAGTGATGTCCAAGGCACTCATCCTTTATTGACCCGCCTGCGCGAATCCGTGCATCCGGGGCTGGTTCTATTTTCCTCCGGTACAACGGGTCGCCCGAAGGCCATCCTGCACGATTTCACCAATTTTCTTGCAAGGTACCGAACTCCGCGTCCAACGCTGCGAACTTTTAATTTTCTCCTTTTCGACCATATTGGCGGCATCAACACTTTCTTTCACACAATCTTCAATGGAGGGCAGGTCGTGGCGCCATCCGGCCGAACTCCGGAATGTGTTGTGGCTACAATTTCCAGGTACCAGGTGGAGTTGTTTCCGACGACCCCGACTTTTCTTCGATTGATGCTGCTGGAAGGCCTACTGGACGCGAGGAAACTCGACAGCCTAAAGGTGATCACCTACGGAACGGAGCGCATGGACCAACCGACGCTCGGTCGCCTTTGCGATGCCTTGCCTCATGTCGACTTTCGACAGACCTATGGAATGTCAGAGTTGGGTATTTTGCGCGTAAAGTCCCAAGCCCGCAATAGTCTCTGGATGACGGTTGGAGGAGAAGGGGTCGAGACAAAGGTCGTCGATGAGGTGCTTTTTATCCGATCGGCAAACCGAATGCTTGGCTATCTCAACGCTCCTTCTCCGTTTGACGTCGACGGTTGGTACGATACCGGCGATCTGGTGCAGCAAGATGGCGGATTCCTGAAGATCGTTGGGCGCTCAAAACAGATTATCAACGTCGGAGGCGTTAAGGTTTTGCCTTCGGAAGTGGAACGCGTAGCCTTGCTGCATCCCGATGTCTTGCGCGCGAAAGCGCGGGGCGTACCAAATCCTCTTACCGGCCAGCATATTGAAGTCACGTGTCAGCCCCGTCCCGGAACAAAACTCGACCGGAACACACTGCGAGAACACTATCGGCAGCACGTCTCCGAGTTGCTTCGCCCGCAGTCAATTCGGATCGGCGAAGTCGCGGTCAGTCACCGTCACAAGCAGGAGTGACGATGTCCCAAATTCAGAAACTTGCGTCTCCATCGAATTGTGAAGCGTCCCATACGTCGGCATTGTGCAGCGCGTCCTGCAACGGCTGACAGTTTGCTTTCACCTTATATAGGTAGGGGCACGAGGAATAAGTCCGGTGGTGCGGATTCATTTGCTCGAGCAGATCGCGTTTCGACCTGTGGAATCCGACAGCCTCCACCACGTCCACGCCTGAGCGTTCGGCGTGCTCCAGTGCAGCATGCATCAGCGAAAGAACGACGTCGGGTTCGTCGCGGATCGTCTGAATATCGATCACTCGAAAACGACGTAAGCCAATCCGCTCGTCATCGCCTCGCATCAGGATCAGATAGCCGGAAAGACTCTTTCCTTCCCGGAGCGCGATAATTGCTGCGCTGCCGCTTTCGAGAGCAGGGCGGAATTGCCAGGCAAGGGCTTCGGCTGTACGGACCGCGAGTAATCGATCACGCTTACGGCGGAGCTGTTCCCACAAGGCGTCGAAGCGTTCATCGAAGCCGCCGAGCAGCAAGGTCTCCATTGGACGAAACCGAACTCGGCCCGAGCGTATCAAGTCTTGGCAGTAGAATGCCGTCGCCGCCGCGTGTCGCAGACCCGGAAGAAGCGGTATATCCAGCTTTCGCAGAACGGATCCTGCGAACCCCGCGTAGCTTGTTATCCAGTACAACACTCGCGTGAAAGAAGGATCTGGAATTTCGGAACATCGAAAGGCTTTGAATACTTCGGCCGCCGCTTCCGAAGCCGTGGTGTTTAGAAACAGGTCGACATTCTTCTGCGAGAAGAACTGTTTGGCCAGGAATACGGCTGACGTCCGGTGAGGCGGATCGACAGCCCATGCGCTCGCCGAGGCAACCCGGATCGGCTCGCCGTTATAGACATACATTCGGCCAATGTTGCTGAGGGTGCCAACGATCTCGAGAGCCTTGTTCTCGAGCACCCATCCGATTGGAACCGTTAGTTCCGACCGGAATGGATTGTCGTTCCATAAGCGCGCAAAGTGCTCGTAACTGGCTGGCGTGAGTCCGTTCCTGCGCACCACGTCAGATATGGCCGGGAAATCGCTAAGAGTCGCCTCGCGGACCGCGCAGTCGAGGTCCTGAATTGCGGGTTGGATCATACTGCTGCACATTCACACCGGTCGAGGATAGCACGTGCATATTGAGTGATAGAGTCGTCCCAGATCACCCTTTTACCACCGTGCGAATCTTCGGTGTACCCGCGGTCGCGGCCTTCACGAGAGGATCGTTTTCGACCAGGTCAAGCACTTTTTGCGTCATCTCTTCGTCGATATCAGGAGCTCTTCGGATTTCGACCGGGTAGCGGACGAGCAACTCAAGACCGGTATCCCCGAATTGAAGGCGCGGTTGGGGGCGTGGCGCTTCGATCTGAATATCCACCCGTCGTTCAATGGTTGCGTGCTGGCGTTCGATTTGCTGCCGATACTTCGAGTAGACGGCGTTTACCGTCGCCTCAAGTTTTTCCTGTGCCGCCCGGTGATCTGCATTCTGGTTGATCCTGAGCACAACCTCATGCCAGGCATATTCTGTGCCCGGAATCTGCTTGAACAGCGGGGTCCCGGTCTGGAAGAGGACGGAGTTGGAGAAGACAACGATGCGACCGGTGGGATAGAAATCCAGCCCTGTTCCCGCCAATTCCATGATGTACATCCGCACCAAGCCGATGTCGACGACGTCGCCGGTAATGCCCGCGACAGTGATGCGATCTCCGACGCGGATGCCATAGCGGCCCATGATGAAGAAATACGCTGCCATGGAAAGGAGGACTGCCTGCAGGGCAACAGCAACGCCCGCAGTAATGAACCCTGCAAACGTTGCCAGCGAGCTGAACTGGCTGACGAATCCAATCGTTAGAACAACGGCGACCAGAAAGCCGATCACAACGCGTCGCATGACCAGGAACTGCCGTCTTCTGCGCGGATCTGCTACGTAGCGGAAGGTAATGCGGCGCCAAACCTCCGACAGGCCAAAGATGGCAGCCAGGGCGATGAGAATCCCAAGCACGCGCACCAGAACTGAACGCAGGATATATCCTGACTCGCGCGAGATCGATTCGCGCCATTCATGAAGATTTGACTTGCTGTCGTTGAGTACGATCAGTTCCTGGCTCAACGGGAGCACGGCCGCGGTGAGTTGCTTGAACCGCTCGGCGAGGTCCTGAAACGTTTTGCGCTCGTCTTGAATCTGCTGCGGGTCCGTGACTCCCGACTGGTTCGCCATTTGCTCGCCGTGCGCGATCGTGGCCCGCAACGCGTCGCGAAGCGGCGTTCGCAATTGATCGACGGCGTTGCGTGTGTACTCGGTTTCTTTTATGACGTTATCAATCTGGCGAATCGCGCTCATGTAGTCGTAGAGCGTCATGGCTTGCCCGACTAGACCTCCCGAGATCGCCAACCCGGTTTTAGGAACTGTCTTGGGTGCGGGCGGGGATTGCTGATTCGTTCGTCCCAGAACTTCGGGAATTGCTTGCGCGAGGCGGTTGATATCGCCCTGGAGTCCGTGTCCGGTTTCGCCATTACTTTCAACGAACGAGGCCATTTTCTGAATGGCATCGAGCAGTGCTTTCTGCAACTCGAGTTCTCCTTGCAACCCATCTCGTTGCGAAAGCAGAGTGTTGCGTTTTGCCCCGCGCGCTTTGGCAAGTTGAGCATTAACGGCATCGATCTGCGATTGCAGATCGTTAATCCGTCCCGAAGTCTTGGCCTTCAATTGATCGAGGTTCTGCTCCTGGGTGCTTTCTGGCGCTTGATTGCCGCCGCTTTTCTGCTGCGCGGCGATCATGGCGCTCTCAGCCTTTGCCGACTCAAAGGCGAGTTGCACCACCTGTGCGGCTATACTTCTTGCATTGTCCTCGTAGATCGCGTCGCTGGGTAGTCCTACATCGTGAATTCCGGTTGTGACGTGGCGATACCAATTGACGACTTGATTTAGGTGATGCAGCGTTGCGTTGCTATCGAGTTGAAGGGGTGGCAGCAGGGGTGAGGGATTCGGAGCGGGCGGGTTGGGCTGGCTCTGCGTAGGTTTTTTACCGTCCTGCGCCCAGCAAAGAACTCCGATGACGAGCACGCAGAAGGCACTCAGAAGGCGGTATTTACGTTGTCGAGTTATGTTCGATTCTTTCATCCGATTCCGTTCATCTTTGCTTGGACGCGTTCTACACAGGTTATGTTGCAGAAGCGGCAGAGTTTGCTTGGAACTCATTGAAGCCTAGACTCGTACCTACCCTGGAGCATTCATAATTATGGACCTGCGAATCGAAAACCTCTCCAAACGCTACCCCAACGGCACTCAGGCACTACAAGGCGTTTCTCTTAATATCGCTCAAGGGATGTTCGGCTTGCTAGGTCCGAACGGGGCAGGGAAGTCCACTCTGATGCGGACGCTGGCTACCTTGCAGGAGGCTGATAGTGGTCGGGTAACGCTTGGGGACATCGATGTCTTGCGGCAGAAGGACGCAGTACGGCGCGTGCTTGGCTATTTACCTCAGGAATTCGGGCTTTATCCGCAAGTTTCTGCCGAAGCATTGCTCTCCCATTTTGCCGTGCTGAAAGGCATTCGCAATGCGAAAGAGCGCCGCGAAGTCGTGCAGGCGCTGCTGCAGCAGACCAATCTGTATGAGCATCGGCGGCAGGCGCTCGGCAGCTTTTCCGGTGGCATGAAGCAGAGACTCGGCATTGCACAGGCATTGCTCGGCAATCCCAAGCTCATCATCGTCGATGAGCCCACTGCGGGCCTCGACCCCGAAGAGCGCGTCCGCTTTCACAATCTGCTGAGCGCGATCGGACAGAACATCATCGTGATTCTCTCGACCCACATCGTTTCTGATGTCACCGATCTCTGCCATTCGATGGCCATCATCCATGAAGGACGGGTACGGGTTGCTGGAAATCCGTCGCAACTCGTGGACCGGCTTCGGGGCATGGTGTGGCGGAAGTCGATTCCGCATGATGAAGTCGCGAACTACCGCGAAAAATTTCAAATGATCTCCATGAGGCTCTTTGCCGGACAAACCGTGGTGCACGTGCTGAGCGCCCGCTCGCCTGAGGCAGGCTTCGAGCCTGTCACGCCGGACCTCGAGGATTTCTACTTCGCCACGATCGGGGGATTCGTCGAAGAGCCTGTCGCCGTGCCGGTGAACTGAAATGATCACATCCATCCTGACGTTTGAGTTCACCCGCCGTCTCCGTAGAATCTCGACCTATGTTTACTTTGTCGTCTTTTTCGGACTCGGTTTCCTGTTTGTATTGATGTCAGGCGGAGCGTTTTCCCAGGCTTCGGTCGACTTCGGTACAGGCGGGAAAGTGCTGGTCACTTCGCCGTTTGCTCTAAATTTGATCATCACGTTCGTGAGTTTCTTTGGGGTGGTCGTGGTGGCGGCCATCTCGGGGCAAGCGACTTATCAGGATCTCGACTCCAACTCCACCGCATTCTTTTACACAGCTCCGATTACGAAATTCGACTATCTCTCGGGCCGATTTCTCGGCGCACTAGCAGTCCAGGTCGTTATCTTTGCCAGCGTCGGGTTGGGAACCTGGGCGGGGACGCGCATGCCTTGGCTCGACGCGGCTCGCATCGGACAGCAATCGTTCTATTCGTACTTCCAGCCCTATCTCACGATGGTGATACCCAACCTGATTTTCATCTCGGCCATTTTCTTTGCTCTCGCCGCCTTGGGGAAGAAGATGCTTCCGGTCTACGCCGGAAGCGTGATTCTGCTGATCGGATATTTCATCGCGAGTCAGCTCTCCTCGGACCTGACAATGTCGACCTTGGCCGCGATGGTTGACCCGTTCGGTGGGAACGCCATTACACGCATCACGCAATACTGGACGCCATTCCAACGAAATACGCAGATTGTTCCCTTCACCGGAGTGCTGGTGTGGAATCGCCTTTTGTGGCTCGGTATTGGAGCCGCCATTCTTGGAGCGACTTACATACGCTTCTCGTTCAGCTATGCAGCCGTGGGTCGAGCGTCACGGAGTCTGAAAGCCGAAGATGCCGCCGAGGCGATCCCAACCGCGCGGGCTCTGCCTCGCGCGTCCCTAAGTTTCAGCCTTGGCGATTCATTCCGTGAACTGATCTCTCTGACCAGCCTTCAGTTCAGCGAAACGGTAAAGAATGTCTTCTTTGCAGTGCTCGTTTTGGCCGGCGCATTAATGGATATTCTTTCGGCCTACGACATCAATTCGCCGTTCTCGACTCCGGTCTATCCGGTGACATGGCGAATGCTCGAGCTGGGCGGTGCCGGCTTCTCGCTTTTCATTCTTGCCATCATCACTTTCTACTCTGGCGAGCTCGTCTGGCGAGAGCGCGATGCTCAGCTCAACCAGATCATGGACGCAATGCCGGTGCGGCGCTGGGTGCTGTTTCTGAGCAAGCTTTTCGCGTTGATGCTGGTGCAGGTGCTCCTCGTTCTGATGGTGATGGCCTGCGGCGTCCTCGTACAGGTCATGCACGGATATCACAAGTTTGAGTTTGGCCTCTATTGCACCGACCTCTTCGCTCATCGTTTAATCGCGTTCTGGATCCTCTGCGTGATTGCGATGCTCGTCCACACAACCGTCAATCACAAATATCTTGGACATTTCGTGATGGTGCTTTACTTCGTCGCGGGCATCACGCTGCCGCAGATGAATCTGCAGGACTATCTCTATCGTCTGGGGGAGACGCCGAGGGTCATTTTCTCGGACATGAATGGCTACGGGCCGTTCGCGGCGCCGCTCATCTGGTTTGAATTGTACTGGGCGGTGGGAGCAATTTTGCTTGCGATCCTTACGAATCTATTGTGGGTTCGCGGGATGGAGGGCAGCCTGCGGAACCGGTTCAAGCTGGCTGCAGTACGCATCTCATCCGCCAGCGGAGTGGGTTTCGCAATATGCGGGCTGCTCTTTGTAGGCGTTGGCGGCGGCATTTACTACAACACGCACGTTCTCAATCGGCTGATGACTCCATTTGTGTTTCAACACGATCGAGCCCAGTACGAGATCAAGTACAAGCAGTATCAGAAGATGCCGCAGCCGCGGATCACGGATATAGAAGCCGACGTGGCCCTCTATCCTGATCAGCGGGTAGCCGAGTTCCGCGGTAAAGAATGGCTTGAGAATAAGACCGACGCTCCGATCGACCGCGTCGCGGTGACGATCTGGCCGGAAGACGTCGATGTCATTCCACGGCCTCATCTCGAGATTCGCAAGCTGGCACTCGCTGGCGGACAGACAGCTGTGCTGGAAGATCCATCGCTCGGATTCTTCATTTATAAGCTGCCGAGCCCACTCCCACCTCACGGACGCATCGAACTGAATTTCGATCTTTCGTACACGAATCCCGGATTCGTGAATTCGATGCCGAACACCGATATCGTACGCAACGGCAGCTTTGTCAACGCGAGTTACCTGCCGTTCATCGGCTATCAACAAGACGTGCAATTGGTGGACGACAGCGCGCGGCGCCGCCAGCATCTTGAGAAGTCCCCCGGACTGCCGAAGCTCGACGACGCGGCTGCGCGCCAGAACAATTACGGCTCAACCTCTGCCGATTGGGTGAATTTCCAGGGAACGATCAGCACCAGTCCGGACCAGATCGCGATCATGCCCGGCTACCTGCAGAGGGAATGGACTCAGGACGGACGCCGTTATTTCCAGTACAAGGCCGATGCGCCAATCCTGGACGGCGGATTCTCAGCTAACTCTGCGCGATACAGCGTCATGCGTGATCGTTGGCACGATGTGAATCTTGAGATCTACTACCATGCCGGGCACGAATTCGATCTCGACCGCATGATGCTGGGCATGAAGTCATCTCTCGATTACTGCACGGCGAACTTCAGCCCGTTCCAGTTCAAACAGCTTCGCATCATCGAATTTCCGCGTTATGGGGACTTCGCCGAGTCGTTCCCCAACACGATTCCTTTCTCGGAGGGCATCGGATTCATCACCTACGTAGATCCGAAGAAAGTGGATGCGATCAACCTGCCTTTTTTCGTGACCGCTCATGAAACCGCTCACCAGTGGTGGGGACATCAGGTAATGAGCGCCAACACCGAAGGCGCAACAGCGATCGTCGAGTCGCTGGCGCAATACAGCGCCCTGATGGTCATGCGGCACACCTACGGCCCGGAGTCGATGAAAAAGTTCCTGCGCTATCAGTTGGACGGTTACCTGCGCGGCCGCGCCCAGGAACGCAATGAAGAGAAGCCGCTGCTGACGGTTGAGCCCAATCAGGGGTATATCCACTACAACAAGGGTGGCATGGTGATGTATGCCCTGCAGGACTACATTGGCGAAGATCATGTCAGTAAGGCTCTGGCAGCTATGGTCAAAGACTGGGGATTCAAAGGGCCTCCGTATCCCACGTCAGCCGATCTCGTGAACTATCTTCGGAAAGAAACGCCGTCTGAATTTCAATATCTCTACGACGACTGGTTCGAGAACATCACGATCTTCGACAACCGGGCAGTTTCGGCGACGTACTCTCAGCAGGGCGATGGCAGGTATCAGGTGCACATCTCAGTGGAAGCAAAAAAATACCGTGCCGATGGCAAGGGGCAGGAGCACCTCGTGCCGCTGCACGATTTGATCGACATCGGCGTGCAGGATTCCGATGGCAAATTCCTTTATCTGCAGAAGCAGAAGATCGAGCAGGAGCACCAGGATTTCACCGTGACGGTCGACCACGTACCGAGCCAAGCGGGAATCGATCCCCTTATCAAGTTGGTCGATCGCAATCCAGACGACAACCTGGTGAAAGCGGAAAAGAAGTAGGAACCCGCATCGGGCATCGCCAGACTAAAGATCTGTGCAAATCTTTCGGATGGAATCCTTAATCAGAGCTGCTGGCCCAGCGTTTTCATAGAGTTAGCTGCATACCCCACTTTCGTGCCATGAGTAGCACTGGGGGGCCATTTACGGTCCTGGGGGGTGCGAGTAGAGTCGTTCTTGAGCAGCACTTGGGGGAGGGCTGATCAACAGACGTCCCAAGACTCAAATCGAGTCTGGGGCGTTTTGTTTTGCGCGCGAAAATCCGTTTTCACCTTCCATAGCCCCTCCACCCCTTTCACTAGATGGGAACCGGTTCCTACCATCCAGCGGTTCCATGGTGGTAGATTTGTGGGCGCCTTCTTCCGCGATGAAAAAGGAGTCTGTCATGCCCTCCCCGCTGACCCGCCGCGAATGCCTTGCCGGGATTGTGGCGATGACTGCCGCAAGCGCTATGGCCAGCCTTGGTGCTCCCCGCGATTCCAGCTCACTCTTCCGTGTTTCCGTAATAAACGACGAGATCTCCCAGGATTTCGGACACGCCTGCGAAGTGGCCTCCCAGGAGTTCGGCATGGGCTGGATCGAGCTTCGCGGCATGTGGAAGAAGAACATTGTCAGCCTCGACGAGAAAGAGGTTGCCGAAGCCCGGCGGCTTCTCGAGAAATACCAGCTCAAAGTAACTGATATCGCCAGCCCACTGTTCAAAGTCGATTGGCCGGGTGCGCCGAAATCGAAATACAGCGAGGGAAAAAGCTTTAACGCGGATTTTTCGCTGAACCAGCAAGACGAGGTGCTGGAGCGAGCCATGGCGATGGCTAAAGCGTTTGGCACGGATCGTGTCCGCTGCTTCGACTTCTGGCGGCTGGATGATCAGTCCCCATATCGTGCTGCCATCAACGACAAGTTGCGGGACGCTGCAGCCAAAGCCGAGCGGAATGGAATCGTCCTCGTGCTGGAGAACGAGTCCGCCTGTAACACCGCTACAGCAGCAGAGGCTGCGAAGGTCTTGAGTGCGATTCAGTCTCCGAACCTGATGCTGAACTGGGATCCCGGCAACGCCGCTGCCAGCGGTGAAGTGCCGTATCCGGACGGCTACAATCTCCTGCCCAAAGAGCGCATCGGACACTGCCACTGCAAGGACGTCGTCAAAAAGGGGAAGAACTCGGACTGGGCGCCAATGGGCGGCGGCATCATCGATTGGGCAGGCCAGTTCAAGGCTTTGAAGCGCGATGGCTACCACTTTGCCGTAAGCCTCGAGACCCACTGGAGCGGCGGAGGTTCTCCGGAAGAATGCTCGCGCAAAAGCTGGGCGGGCATGAAAAAGCTACTACAAGAGGCGGACGCATTATGAGTGGGCAGTGATCAGTGGTTAGTAAAGCCTGTGCTGAGTTCCAGTCGTCAGTAGACCTACCACTGCTGAGTCACCTGAACACTGACCACCAACGACGGAGGAGTTATGACCGATCAGACCAGACGCACTTTTCTTAGGCAGGCCGCTATTGGAGCCGCCGTGCTCGCTTACCCGTCTTCGAAAGTTCTCGGCGCAAATGATCGCGTGCGGGTCGGCATGATCGGCGTGGGCGATCGCGGAAATGATCTCCTCGATCAGGTGGTCAAAGTGCCGAATGTTGACCTGGTCGCCATGGCCGACATCTATAGTCGTCGCCGCGATCAGGCCAAGAGCAAAGTGCCTGGCATCCAGACACTGGACGACTACCGTCGGCTGCTCGACATGAAGGATATCGATGGTGTGATCGTAGCCAGCCCATTGCACATTCACGCCCGCCATTTCGTCGACGCGCTCGCAGCAGGAAAGGATCTGTACTCTGAGAAGACGATGACCTGGTCGATCCCGGAGGCCGACAAGTGTCTGGCAGCCGCGAAAGCCTCGGACCGCGTGGTGCAGATCGGTTTGCAGCATGAGAGTTCGGGCTCGCTCACCGATGCCAAGCAGTGGATCAAAGACGGATGGATTGGCAAGGTCACCCAAGTTGAGTCATGGATGGGCCGCAATACACCTCATGGCAAAGGGCAGTGGGTGCGTCCGGTTCCTTCCGATTGCACGGCGCAAAACGTCGATTGGGGCGCTTTCCTCAATGGCCGCCCTGACCGCCCGTTCGACGGCTTCAAGCTCATCAACTGGCGGCTGTTCTGGGAGTTCTCGGGCGGAAACTGTGCCGAGAATATGGTCCACCAGATTGCCTGGATCATGACCGCCCTCGATCTCCCACTGCCGTCAGCGGCTTATATGTCCGGAGGAGTCTTCTCGGAAAAAGATGGACGCGAAGTTCCCGACACCATCGTCGTAACGCTGGACTTCCCGAAAGACATTGTCGTCACGTGGCAATCCACTTTCAGCAACAAGCATTACGGACTGGGCGACCGCATCCTGGGCAGCGATGGAACTCTGGAGCACCACTTCGAAGAACCGCTCGAGTACTGGCCCGAGAAGACGAATCGCCCCGATGGCGAACAGACCAAGGGCAAGACGCACGATCAGGATCACATGAAGAACTGGGTCGAGTGCATTCGCAGTCGTGGTACGCCGAATGCTCCGGTCGAAGTCGGCTATCGCTCGGCGGTTGCCGTGCACATGGCGAACCTCTCGTATAAGAAGAAGCAGCGCGTCACGCTGGAGGAAGCCAAAGCTTTTACACCCGAATATTAGACCTGAAAGCCAGGGGGGCATATGCAGAACCCGATTCTGCAAGTTCGCTTTCTGGTTGTTGCTGTCCTAATCCTCTTTAGTGCCGTCCTGTGGGCGCAGGATACCGCTACCCTGACCGGCACGGTCCGCGACAATACTGGTGCGGTGATTCCCGGCGTTAGTGTCACCGTTGTTAATACGGCGACCGGTGAGGTCCATCAGTTCACCACCAACTCGGCCGGCGAATATGTTGGCGCCGCTCTGCAGCCAGGGCGCTACGACATCACCGTCCCGGCCAAAGGGTTCCGCACCTATATCGCCAAGGGCGTCACCTTGCGCGTCGCGCAAAATGCGCGCATCGACATCACTTTGCAGGTGGGTGATATTCACGAAGAGATTGTTGTTCGCGGGGAAGGGCTCGCGCAGGTAAACACCGAATCATCGGAACTTGGCGGAACGATCACCGGCAAGGAACTGACGCAGCTCCAGCTCAACGGGCGCAACTTCACGCAGCTCATCACGCTGGTTCCCGGTGTGAGCAACCAGACCGGCCAGGACGAAGGCGTGGTCGGTGCCGAAGGTAGCATCCAATACAGTGTCAACGGAGGCCGCACCGAGTACAACAACTGGGAAGTCGACGGCGGCGACATGATGGACAACGGCAGCAACTTCTCCCTGAATGTCTATCCCAGTGTCGAAGCGATTGAGGAAGTCCAGGTTCTGACGTCGAACTACGGCGCCCAGTATGGCAAGAATGGTTCGGGCACAGTCGAGGTGGAAACGAAGTCAGGGACCAACAAATTCCACGGCTCGCTCTGGGAATTCGCCCGCAACGAAGCTTTCAACGCGCACAACTACTTCGACGTCCCTGGAACGCCTAAGGCCGGATACAAGAAGCACGACTTCGGCTACAGCATCGGCGGCCCGATCTGGAAGAATCATACCTTCTTCTTCTGGCTGCAGAACTGGCGGCGCGAGAACGTTCCATACAACTTCTACAGCTTTGTGCCTTCGAACGATAATCGGAACGGAAACTTCAACGATGTGTGCAACGTCTCGAGCCCGACCGATTGCCCTGTTGATCCGAACACTGGGAATCCGTTCCCGAATAACACGATTCCTTCGATCGATCCGAATGCCACGCTCCTGATGAACATGATCCCGCAGGCGAATCTGGGATCTGGCGCGAACTCTATCTTCGCAGCCGCTATTGCTCAACCCACGCACTGGCGCGAGGACCTGATCCGCCTCGATCACGACTTCAATGCGAAGACCCGGCTCACCTTCCGCGCGATCCACGATTCCTGGGACACGACCAAGGCAACTGTGACATGGGGCAGCGAAAGTTTCCCGACGATCGGGACGCACTTCATCGGACCCGGCGTAGAGATGGTGTCTCGACTCACGACTACGCTCTCTCCGAAACTGCTGAACGAATTCGTGGCCAGCTACACCACGGACCATATTCAGCAGATCAATACGAATCCCTCGGTGTGGACTTTGACCTCCGGGTTCACGATGCCGGGTTTGTTCCCGAACTTTGGCGGCAAGCTCCCTGATTTTTGTCTCTCCACTTCCGGAGCCTATGGTGGCGGCTTCTGCGAAGGGCCAACCGCCTTCCCGTGGCAGAACTCCAACCCGACGTTCACCTATCGCGACAACGTCACGATGAGCCTTGGCAAGCACAAGCTAATCTTCGGTGGCTACTTCATGAACGCGTCGAAAAATGAATTGGCCTACACCGACTTGAGTGGAGACCTCTACTTCGACAGCACTTCTCCCGTCTCAACCGGCAACGCCTTTGCGGACTTCTTAATGGGCAACATTGCCAGTTACTCGCAAGCGAACTCCCAGCCGAAATATCACATCAACTTCAAGATCTTCGAGCCGTATTTCCAGGATGACTACCACATTGCTAAGAACCTGACGCTGAATCTAGGCGTGCGGGTCAGTCTTTACGGGACATTCTGGGAGAAAAATCACCTCATCTCAAACTGGCGGCCATCAGCCTACAGTCTCGCAACGGCGCCGCAACTTGATATTGATGGCAGCGTCACCGGTCAGCAGGGCGCGCTGGTCCCGAATACCGGCAATCCTTACGACGGCATGGTGCAGTGCGGCGTAAACGGGGTTCCCCGCGGCTGTCTGAGCGGACATCTCTTCAACCCGGCCCCCCGCCTCGGATTTGCCTGGGATCCCTTCGGCGACGGCAAGATGGCCGTCCGCGGAGGCTACGGAATTTTCTTTGAGCACACCAACGGCATGGAAGCCAATGCCGAGAACCTCGAAGGTACGCCCCCCATCGTGACTACGCCGACTCAGTACGATATCAGCGGCTACGCGGGCGTTGGCGGCCAAGGATTGCTCTTTCCTCTATCCACAACGGCCATCCCCGATCACGCGATTTGGCCCTATGTGCAGCAGTGGCATCTCGATGTGCAACATAACCTGCCTCACGACGCAGTTGCGACTTTGGCCTATGTAGGCGCGAAAGGAACGCACCTCACGCTACAACATGAGTTCAACCAACTTCCGCTCGTGGCTGCAGCGCAGAATCCGTTCCTTCCGGGACAGCCCATCACCGGTGACATCTGCAATTCGCAAGGTGGAAGTACCCTGCAACCTACTTTTACCGTGAATGGTCAGAACATTACCGGCGAGCCTGCTATCAATCTAGCGGTCGCCTGCGGAAATGATCCCGACCTATACCGCACCAACTACCCAGGATTGGGATCGATCCAGCGCGTCGAGGCCGAAGCCAACTCAAATTACAACGCGCTCCAATTCTCGCTGCGCAAGACATCGGGTGCCCTCACTCTGGACGTTGCGTATACCTACAGTCATTCGTTCGATAACTCTTCTGATGCGACAGACAGCAACTTCGTCAACTCGGCCAATCTTCATGCGAACTACGCGAGTTCGAACTACGATCAGCGCCATATTCTGACAACAGCCTGGACCTATGACGTCCCATTCCATGGCCAAGGGATTTCGCGGACTTTCCTTGGAGGTTGGCAGTATGCCGGCATCATGACCTTGCAAACGGGTACGCCTTTTTCCGTCCTCAACGGCGTCTACGGCGACAGCGCCGGGGTCGCCGACGGCACCGTTGCCAACGGCTCTTATGCCGACCGCATCGGGGATCCTTATGGCAGCACCAATTGTGCGCCGCTCGCTGCGGGTACCAAAGGAGTGCCGCTCTTCAATTGCGCCGCCTACACACAGACGCAGGGCCTCACCTTTGGAGACTCGGGACGCAACAGCCTGAACAATCCTCGACGCACCAACTTCGATATGTCGGTCTATAAAATCTTCAAGCCCAAGGAACAGGTCGCCGTGCAATTCCGCGCCGAGGCATTTAACGTCTTCAACCACACTCAGTGGAATGGAGTGAACAACTATGTGAGCACGACCAACTTCCTGTACTCGACGGGCGCTCACATGCCGCGAGTTTTGCAGTTCGCGCTCCGCATCACGTTTTAGAATTCAAAGTTCACTACTTTTCGGGACCACTCAAGGATCCCAGGGAGATCTATGATCGGAGCAGTCGATATCGGAGGAACAAAAATCGCAGTAGGCGCCGTCGACGACAATGGCAAAGTGCTATCCCGCTCGGAAACTCCGACGGATCCGGACAGTTACGCAGCAGGACTCGACGCGATCGTGAGGATGCTACGGGGCACCGAGAAGGAGTCTGGATCGAAACTTCAAGGGATCGGCATCGGATCGACAGGTCCAATCGACCCGATTCGCGGCGAATTTGGCGATGTGGATTTTCTGCCCGGATGGCGCGGGAAGAGTCTGGTTCGCGATTTGGAAGATCGCTTTAAGTTGCGTGCTGCTCTTGAGAACGACGGCGACGCTGCTGCCTTGGCCGAAGCGGGGTGGGGCGCAGGGCGCAATCGCACTCGACTGATCTATATCACAGTCGGCACCGGCATCGGCGGTGGAATTATTCTCGACGGAAAGCTTTACCGGGGCGTGGACGGCGCGCATCCGGAGGTTGGACATCAAGTGATCGATCCGTCGGGTCCGCAATGCTCCTGCGGTTTCCGAGGCTGTTGGGAAAGCTTGGCGGCAGGGCCGGCCATGGTCACGTGGATGGAATCTCATGCGCCAGCCGGATATCCTCATCGGCAGGGAATTACGGCCAAACGAATCTGCGAACTCGCGCAGGAGGGCGATGAGACTGCGCTGCAAGCCGTGGAACACGAGGCTTTCTACCTCGCACTCGGACTGGCCAACCTTATTAATTTGTTCACCCCGGATGCGATCGTGCTGAGCGGCAGCGTGATGAAAAGCGCACCGCTGTTTCTCAAGCGTATTCGCGAGGTCATCCGCAAAGGCTGCCGCTTCGTGCCCGCAGAGAAAACGCAGTTGACCCTCGCCTCGCTTGGAGACGATACCAACCTGATCGGCGCGGCGAGGGTGTGGCACTATCGATTCGCTCAGTGAGTTAAGCGGTCAGCAAGCAGACAGTGCGGGCTTCTCTGCGCACTCAGTGGCATTTCTCGGCGTTCTCTGCGATAAAAGCCTTTTACCGCTGAGGGCACCAAGAAAGGCCGCCGAGATCGCAGAGTGAGTTCAGCCTTCTTCCAGTCCTCCTCTTAATCTGATACTGTTTTCAGTTCGTCTTTTGGCTCCGAAGCTATGACGAACACCTCGGAAAGGACTAGATCCTCGTGATCGTCGGAGTTCCGAAAGAAAGCTATCCTGGGGAGCGCCGCGTCGCCCTCGTTCCGCTGGTAATTCCCAATCTCACCAAATCAAAAATCGAAGTCGTCGTTGAAAGCGGCGCTGGCGAGCAGGCCGGATATCCCGACACGGCATATACAGAAAAGGGCGCCAAGATTCTGCCGGACCGCGCGTCTGTGTTTAATGCTGCCGATGCGGTAGTTCAAGTTCTCAGCTACGGCTCCAACGATAAGACAGGCCAGGCGGACCTGCCGTTGTATAAGCACGGCCAGGCGCTGATCGGATTCTTGCGTCCGTTTGGCTCGGCTGAGGTCATCCAGCAAATTGCGCAAGCGGGAGTCACGTCGTTCTCGGTCGAGTTAATGCCACGTACTACGCGCGCTCAAAGCATGGATGCTCTTTCTTCCATGGCGACGGTCTGCGGCTACAAAGCGATCCTGCTGGCGGCAGAAACCTCGCCGCGCGTCTTTCCCATGATGACCACCGCCGCCGGCACCATCACGCCGGCCCGCGTCTTCGTGATCGGCGCCGGAGTGGCAGGACTTCAAGCAATCTCGACGGCGCGCCGCCTCGGTGCTGTCGCGTCCGCCTATGACATGCGCCCAGCCGCCAAGGAGCAAGTCCAGAGCCTTGGTGGACGCTTCGTAGAGCTCCCGATCGAAGCCCAGAATGCCCAGGATGCCCGGGGCTACGGTACCGCGCAAGATGAAACCTTCTACGCCCGCCAGCGTGAACTGTTAACTCGTGTTGTTGCCGAGAGCGACGTCGTGGTAACTGCGGCGGTGATTCCCGGCAAGAAATCTCCTGTTCTCATCACCGCGGATATGGTCAAAGGCATGGCACCGGGATCGGTGATTGTCGATCTCGCGGCCGAACGCGGGGGAAACTGCGAGCTCACGCGCACGGGCGAAACCGTACTTGCGAATGGCGTCACGATTATCGGGGCGATCAATCTGGCCAGTAGCGTCCCATATCACGCCAGCCAGATGTACGCGCGCAATCTCACGACCTATCTGACCTACATGGTGAAAGACGGCAAGCTGCAGATGAACCTGCAGGACGAGATCACCCGCGAAACGCTGATCACCAACGGCGGCGAAATCGTAAACACCAGGGTCCGCGAGTTTTTCAAGCTTCCAGCACTTGCAGTCAGTAGTCAGTGATTCGGTTGTTGCAGTCGCCCGCGCCGCGCGCGACTCTGCAGGCGGGCAATACAAACGAATACAGAGGAACAATCATGCCACCGGATTTCATCTCTAATCTCTACGTCTTCATCCTCGCCGGATTTGTGGGGTTTGAAGTGATCAAGCGGGTTTCCCCCTTGCTCCACACGCCTCTGATGTCGCTGACCAACGCTCTCGACGCGATCGTGGTTGTAGCTGCCATCATCATCGCCGGACGGCATGAGACTCGACTCACCACCATTCTGGGCGCGATTGCGGTGGCAGCCTCCTTCAGCAATATGGTGGGCGGATTCCTCATTACCGACCGCATGCTGCGCATGTTCAAATCCCGCGGGTCGAAACAATCATGACGGAGCTTGCGCTTCAGCAGTATCTCGACTTCGCCTACATCGTCGCCGTCGTTCTCTTCATTCTCTCGCTCAAATTACTGAGTTCGCCCGTCAGTGCGCGTTGGGGCATTTTGGCAGGAGAGATTGGCGCAGCGCTGGCCGTCATCGCCACGCTCTTCAACCCCGAATTGGTGCAATACAAGTGGATCATCATCAGCCTGGTGATCGGCGCGGGAGTCGGTGTCCCACTCGGCATGGTCCACATGACGGCTGTGCCCCAGCGAACGGCATTGAGCCATGCATTCGGTGCGATGTCGGCAGCCATCATCGGCATTTCCGAGTATTACGTGGGTACGAGGCAGGTCACGCGCTTTGAGATGGGCGAAATCTCTTTGGAAGTCATCATCGGGTCGCTCACGTTTACCGGCAGTTTGATTGCCGCCGGGAAGCTCCAGGAGGTGTTGCCGCAGCGGCCCATCGTCTATCGTGGTCAGAATATCGTCAGCCTTTCTATTCTTGCCGGAGCATTAGGCCTGGCGGTTGCACTGGTAGTGAATCCTGCGAACACGATTCTTTTCCCGATTATGGTGCTCGTGGCGCTGATCTTCGGCGTGATGCTGGTGACTCCCATCGGCGGCGCCGACATGCCAACGGTCATCTCGCTCTTGAATTCTTACGCAGGTTTTTCCGCCGCGCTGCTGGGATTCGTCCTGAACAGCAAAGTGCTCGTTGTGGCAGGCGCGCTCGATGGATCTTCGGGCTTCATTCTTTCCGTGATCATGTGCAAGGCCATGAATCGCTCCTTCACCAACGTGATGTTCGGGGCGTTCGGCCAGGTCCAGGCCTCCGCCGCCGGAGTGAAAGAAGAGCGTGTCGTCCGCAGCGCCACCCCGGAGGAAGCCGCCGCCATTCTCGCCGCTGCCAACAAAGTGGTCGTGGTTCCCGGATACGGCATGGCAGTTGCGCAAGCGCAACATAAAGTGCGTGAACTTTATGATCAACTTACCAAGAAGGGAGTCGATGTTCGCTTTGCGATCCATCCCGTCGCCGGACGCATGCCTGGCCACATGAACGTGCTGCTTGCCGAAGCCGACATCCCCTACGACCGCCTCGTCGAAATGGACGAAATCAACGGTGATTTCCCGCAGACGGACGTCGCTCTAATCATCGGCGCTAACGATGTTACGAATCCCGCTGCCCGCACGGATCAGTCGAGCCCGATCTTCGGCATGCCCATCCTTGACGTGGACAAGGCCCACACCGTGATGGTCATCAAGCGCAGCATGAATCCGGGCTTCGCGGGCATCGACAACCCGCTCTATTACCTGGACCAGACGTTAATGCTCTTCGGCGACGCGAAGCAGTTTGTAGGGTCGATCGTAAAAGAGCTCGGCGGGCACTGATCTCAGAAAGCTTGATAAGACTGTCCGTGGTGTTGCTATGCAAGTGAAACGTTTTAATATTGTTAGTTACATTCAGCTTCAACTTCAGGTGACGATATGCGTTCTCTTATAGTCGCAGGTGTCTTTTTTGTTCTTACCGGCTTAGCCTTCTCACAATCCCAATCTCAACTTAACCTCATGCCCGTGCCTGCCAGCGTGCAGCAGGGAAGCGGCCAATTGCCGATCACGCAATCGTTCTCCGTCGCGGTTACGGGAACACACGATGCCGAACTCGACTTAGCCGTGCAACGCTTCACGAAGCACCTGTCGGCTCAGACGGGCATTCCATTTCGGCCAACATCCGGTGCGACGCCAATGCTTACCGTTCACGCGGATCACAGCCTCGAGCCGATACAGAAACTCGGGGAAGACGAGTCATACGAACTCACCGTCACCAACTCGAGCGCCCAGCTAACGGCGCCTACAACCCTTGGCGCACTGCGCGGTCTGGAGACGTTTCTACAACTCGTCACCATCACGCCAAGTGGTTTCGCTGCTCCCGCGGTTACGATCAAGGACCAGCCGCGTTTCCCGTGGCGTGGCACGCTGATCGACGTCAGCCGCCACTTCATTCCCATCGATGTGCTCAAGCGCAATCTCGACGGCATGGCCGCCGTAAAAATGAACGTCCTCCACTGGCATCTTTCCGACGATCAAGGATTCCGTGCCGAGAGCAAAGTCTTCCCCAAACTGACGGGCATGGGCTCCGACAATCAGTTCTACACGCAAGCCGAGATTCGCGATCTCATTACCTATGCGCACGAGCGCGGCATTCGGGTCGTTCCAGAATTTGATATGCCGGGCCACAGCCGCTCGTGGGTCATCGGATATCCCGAACTCGCAAGCGGCCCAGGCCCCTTTACGCTCGAACAAGGCGATCCGATCCTCGATCCAACCCGCGAAGAGACCTACAAGTTCCTCGACAAATTCATCGCCGAAATGTCCAAGCTGTTTCCCGATGCCTATTTCCACATCGGCGGCGACGAGGTCGACGGCAAGCAGTGGGACGCGAATCCGAAGATTCAGGAATACATTCACTCCCACGGCATGAAGAACAATCAGGACCTGCAGGCGTATTTCAATCAGCGCCTGGAAAAGATCCTGACAAAGAACCACAAGATCATGGTCGGCTGGGACGAAATTCTTCATCATGATCTGCCAAAGAACATCGTCGTGCAAAGCTGGCGCGGACAGCAGTCGTTGGCCACGGCCGCGCAGCAAGGCTATCGCGGGCTACTTTCTTATGGGTATTACCTCGACTTAATGTGGCCGACAGCCCGCCACTATGCCGTCGACCCCATGAGCGGCGCGGCCGCGAACCTGACTCCTGAGCAGAAGGCACTCATCCTCGGCGGCGAATCGTGTCAGTGGGCCGAGTGGGTGACGCCCGAGAACGTCGACTCGCATATCTGGCCGCGCAACGCGGCGATCGCTGAGCGCTTGTGGTCTCCGCAAGACGTAACCGACGTGAACTCGATGTACGCTCGCATGCACGCCGTCAGTCTCGAACTCGCAACGCTGGGGCTCACTCACAATTCGGCGCGTGGCGAGATGCTTCACCGCATGGCCGGCGATGCCGACACCACCAACTTGCAGGTCCTCGCCGACGTGGTCGAACCGGTAAAGGACTACAACCGCTGGAGCGAAGAAAAGGGCCCCATCGACTTCCACGCCCCCCTTACGCACTTGATTGATGCGGCCTATCCCGAAAGCCAGACCGCACGAAAGTTTTCCAGTCTCGTGCAGCAATTTATTCAATCGGGAGCCAAAGATCAGGCCGCTGCAGCCCAGATTCGCGCCCAACTCACACTATGGCGCGACAACGACGCTAGATTGCGGCCACTGCTGCAGGAATCCGCGCTTCTTGAAGAGGCCACCCCAATCTCGCAGAACCTGGCTATGCTGGGTGCGGCTGGACTGCAGGCCCTGGATTATCTCGATCGCGGCCAACCCGAGCCCGAGCTTTGGAGGACACAACAAATGGCCGTCATCGACCAGGCAAAGAAGCCAGTCGCAGGGCTCTTGCTGATGGTGACTGCCCCAATCCAACAGTTGGTCGAAACGAGCGCAGGTCAGGTCTCGCACTGAGCCGGACCGCGGTCGCTTGCGAGATTGTCTCTTCTTATGGATGTCATCCTGAGGAGGGCGAAAGCCCTCCGAGGGACCGTACGTAGCTGTGCACTACCTATGCAGTCGTAAAGGTTACCTACACCGCATGCAGCAGATACATTCTCGACAACTTCAACGAAGCCTTACTCGCACGTAGGGTCCCTCGCGCCGGCTTCGCCGCCACTCAGGATGACATCACGGTATGAACTCGTAGATGGTCCCGTCATTCGCGGTGCCACCGTTGACGGTTGCGCCGTAATAGTGTCCTGTCCCATCACTTACCAAACCGTTGTAAGCAGTGCCCTCATTAGGATCGCCGGGAAAACGAAAGACCACACTCTCGGTCCAGTTGCCCGATGATCCGCGCGTCATTTTGAAAATAGTTCCGCATCCGCAGGAGGCTCCGTCGGCACTGGTCGTCCCGTAGAAATTGCCGGAGGTATCAGCAACCAGACCACTGATGGGATTACCTCCATCAGCTTTACCCTTGAAGCTATACAGTACGGTCTCTGTCCAACTCCCATATCCGCGCGTCAGCTTATAAACCGTACCAAGATCATTCGCTCCGGCGTAATACGTCGTCCCATAGAGATTGCCGGCTTTATCGAAGGCAAGCCCGCTGTAAGGTAGAGCACCATCCGGCTGATCTTTGAATGCATACAGAGTAGTGAACTCCACCTGACCTTTTGCGAGCGAGACCTCGTACACGGTTCCAAATCCATTCACTCCGCCCACCGTGCACACCCCATAGAGATTGCCAAGACCATCGATGAGCAGTCTCCCGGCCGACCCTCCTCCTCCGTCGGCGCCACCCGTGAAAGCATGCACTACGCGGAACTTCCATCCTCCTTCGACGGGTTGCAGCACGTAGATCACTCCCATGCCGTACTTTCCGCCGGTCGGCGTCGTACCGAAAACATTGCCGTGCTTGTCAACTGAAACTGGACTTCCTGGTCCCGAGCCGTCTGCGCCAGTGAATGCATGAATTACCGTCTGGGTCCAAACTCCGCCAGAATTCGTCAGCTTAAAGACCACGCCGCAACCACCCTCGCACGATCCCCCGCCTCCGGTGACAGCCGTGCCGTAGAGATTTCCTTCCGCATCGAGGGTCACGCCCTTGTAGGGTTCGCCGCCGTCGGCCCCGCCGGTAAAGTTGTAGAGCACGGTGTGCACACCCTCAGGAGTAACCTGAAACACCGTCCCGCTGGCGTTCGTCCCGCCTTGTACGGATGTACCGTACAAGTTTCCGGCACTATCCATTACCAACTCTGTGTCGGTGTATTCGCCGTCAGCACCGCCAGCGAAGCTATAGATCAGTTTGGTTGTGTTGGCGGCCCATGCCGCGGTCCCCAGAAGCATAACGGCTGCGAAAGCGACGAGAATTCGCCTGCTCCCCATACAATCCTCCACAGGTAGGTTGACGCGAAAACAGGCTACGTCACCGGTAGCGGGCTAATACTGTAGCACTGAAAGCGTCCGGCCCGCATCCATTGACGCCGGCGCGCGGATAGTGATATCATGATATCACTATGGCGCAACTGGTCGTCCGAAATATCGAAGAGAGTGTCAAAGCCCGCCTGCAGCGCCGTGCCGAGCACAATGGCCACAGCATGGAGGAAGAGGTTCGCGAGATTCTGCGGAAAGCCGTGAACGAACCACATTCATCTAAGCGCGGGCTTGGCTCCGAAATCGCAGCGTTATTCTCTGAGAACGGGATTGACTTTGATATTCCGGAGCTGCGCGGTTATACCATCAACCCACCCAATTTAGAAGACTAAGAGCCATGAGGTAAGACTAAGGCGGCGTCCGATGATCATTCTTGATACCAATGTGATCTCGGAACTCATGCACGTCTCACCCGATCAAAACGTTCTCTTGTGGATGGATCGTCAGTCCCGAAGCTCGTTGTGGGTTACCTCAATCTCCATTTTTGAAGTTATCTATGGACTTGAGATTATGGCAAGTGGACAGAGGCAGACGGCGCTGCGCAATGCATTCGAAGCACTCTTAAACAAATTTGCAGATCGAATTGCGCAATTCGATCAATCATCTGCCTTTCGGGCCGCAGAACTCATGGCCTCCCGGCAAAGAAAAGGTGCTCCCAGGGATCTGCGGGATACGATGATCGCCGGCATCGTCATGGCTCGACATGCCAGCTTGGCGACCCGGAATGTGACTCACTTTTCCGACCTCACTGCAGCCATCATTAACCCTTGGACCGCATAAACCGTCTGTAACACGTGGTATCCTATTAGTTCCAGCTGCGCACCGTCCTTGGCGGAATTCCCCGCAGTTCTTGTGAAATCCAGACGTCAGTAAGAGAGAACTCCGAACCATGCTTTCAGTCACCAATGTGTCAATGCGCTACGGCGCCAAAATTCTGTTTGACGAGGTTTCCACGGCCTTTACGCCGGGAAAACGCTACGGCCTGACGGGCCCGAACGGTTCCGGCAAATCCACGTTCATGAAGCTCTTGAGCGGCGAAATGGACCCGCAAAAGGGCACGGTGGTCCGTCCGCGCAAGGTCGGCGTCCTCAGCCAGGATCAGTTCGCCTTCGATGCCTATTCGGTGCTCGACGCCGTCATCATGGGCAACAAGCGTCTATGGGCTGCTATGCAGGAGCGCGACGCTATCTACTCCAAGAGCGAGATGACTGACGAAGACGGCATGAAGCTCGGCGAACTCGAGGGCATCGTCGGCGAAGAAGATGGTTATTCCGCCGAAAGCGACGCCGCCATTCTGCTGCAAGGTCTTGACATTTCCGAGGAACTGCACAGCCGCAAGATGGGCGAACTGCAAGGCGGACAAAAAGTCCGCATACTTCTTGCCCAGGCTCTCTTCGGGCATCCGCAAGCGCTGTTGCTCGACGAGCCTACGAACCACCTCGACCTCGATTCGATTCACTGGCTTCAGGGATTCCTGAACATCTATGACGGCATCGTGATCACCATCTCGCACGACCGCCATTTCCTCAACAGCATCTGCACTCACATCGCCGACATCGACTACGAGACGATCATCACCTACACCGGCACTTATGACGACATGGTCGTTGCCAAGACGCAGGTGCGTTCGCAGATCGAATCGCAGAATGCGCAGCGCGAAAAGAAGATCGCTCAGTTGAATGAATTTATTGCTCGATTCGCGGCCGGTACTCGTTCGAGCCAGGTGCAGTCGCGCCGCAAGGAAGTCGAGCGCTTGCAGGTCACCGAACTCGCGAAATCGAACATCCAACGGCCGTTCATCAAGTTCGAGCAGAAGCGGCCTTCGGGCAAACACATCCTCGAGATCGAGCACCTCGGAAAGTCTTACGATGACAACCATGTCATCCGCGATTTCACCGCCAGCATCGGCCGCGGCGAGAAGATCGCGCTCATGGGACGCAACGGTGCAGGGAAGACCACTCTGTTGAACGCGCTGCTCGCGAACTCGCCCACCACTCCACAATCTGAGCTCCGTAAGACCAGCGGTTACGGTGGCCCGCTCGTCGATTCCGGCAAAGTCATCTGGGGACACGAAGCGTCCATCGGCTACTTCGCACAAGATCATCGCAGCCTGATCGAGGATGGCACGACCGCCATCGAATGGTTGCATCAATGGGACCCGGCAGCCGTCACCGAAGAACTGCGCGGCATCCTGGGGCAAATGCTCTTTGCCCGTGAGGAAGCCAGCAAGTCCACCAGCGTTCTCTCCGGAGGCGAAGCCGCCCGCCTGCTCTTTTGCAAGCTGATGCTGCAGAAGCCCAACGTGCTTGTATTCGATGAGCCGACAAACCACCTCGATCTCGAATCGATTAATGCCTTGAACATTGCCCTGCAGCGATATCAGGGAACGGTGTTGCTGGTCACCCATGATCACGACCTGATCGATGAAGTCGCTACTCGTATCTGGCACTTCGAGAGCGACCACAAAATCACCGATTTCAAGGGGACGTACGAGGAGTATCAGGCAGCGGTGGTGGCAGTTTAGCGTAAAACTCTCTAGCACCACGGAGACACAGAGTCACGGAGAACGAAAAATGCGACAGATTTCTCTGGGCCTCCGTTTCTCTGTGATGGAAACGTTCATGGCTGCACCATTTTCAGTGCATGTGAATTATCCAGGTTCTCCACAGCCGTGCACACCGTTCCTAGTTGCGTTAAACGCGTAAGTTGAAGATAATGAGCCGAAACCTTCTTGCGATGAGGCGTGCAGGGCGGGTGGTATTTGTTCCGTGTATAGCCGATCTGATCTAATCAGGATTCTGCACATAACACCGCGCCAGTTGGCGAACTGGGAGCGGGCAGGTCTGGTGGCGTCTGCCCCGAACTATTCCTTCTCCGATCTCCTTGAAATCAAGAAGATTCGTGACCTTTGTGCGATGAGTGTGCGCCCGAACGTGATCCGCCAATCGCTCGATGCCATGCGCAAACAGGCTTCCGGAGTCGAAAAGCCGCTCCTCGAGGCGGGCACCTCGACTACAAAACATCGTGTGGCGTTCCGCCACGAAGGCAAGCTCCTCGAACCGATTGCCGGTCAATTCCTCATGGATTTTTCGGAACGTGAAAAAGTCGTGACCAGCACGCCCGTTCCCCGTAACGACCCGACGCCTCGGGATCACGAAGTCACGGCGTGGTTCGCCCGGGGCATTGCCCTGGAAGAAGATCCCAACACGCAAAGTGAAGCAATCGCTGCCTATCAGAAAGTGCTCGACCTCGCGCCCACCCACGCGGCGGCTCACATCAACCTCGGCACGCTCTTTTATAACCGGCAGGAATTCGGACTTGCGGAGCGCCATTACCGGCATGCGATCGAAGCCGATCCTCGGTATGCTTTGGCGTACTTCGACCTCGGAAATGTCCTCGACGAGACCGGTCGCGTGCAGGAAGCGGTCCAGACTTACAAGACCGCCCTGCAGTTGGCACCCACTTACGCCGACGCGCACTACAATCTGGCCTTGGCTTACGAAAAGATTCGGGAACCACGCAAGGCCCTCAAGCACTGGCAGGCCTACATCAAGCTCGACACCTCGGGACCCTGGTCGGTACACGCCCGCAGCCAGATCAAACGCATCCTGCAGGCCGACGGTCTGAAACTCGTCTACAAGCGCGTTAATCCCTGACAATCATTTCTGGCATTTGGGACAGAAGTGACTGCTGCGTCCCGCGATGACCACCCGTTTGATCGGAGTTTTGCAAACCAGGCAAGGCTCGCCCTCGCGGCCATAGACGCGGTGTCTCAGCTGGAAGAATCCTTCTTCACCGTTGGCGTCCACGTAATCCGAGATCGATGACCCGCCCGCCTTGATTGCCTCTCTCAAGACTTCCTTGATGGCGACAAAGAGTCTTCCCAATTGCTCGCGAGTAATGGATGCAGCTTTTCTTCGCGGGCGAATGCCGGCGCGAAACAAAGATTCATCGGCATAAATATTGCCGACACCCCGAAGCAGTTTCTGATTCAGCAGTGCGCTCTTGATCGGCGTCTTGCGCCCATGAAAGAGAGCCATGAAGCGTTCAAGATCGACATCGAGCGGTTCAACCCCGACCGCCTCGAACTTCCCGTCGACCGCAACACTGAGCCGCCCAAATCGCCGCGGATCAACAAACCGAAGCTCCCGCCCAGAATTTAGCTTCAAAATCGCGTGAGTATGCTTAGCAATCTCTGCCTCAGGTTCGCAAACCTGCAACCGCCCGGTCATCCCAAGATGAACGATCCACTGAGACTTAGCGTCATGTGGTGTGGAGCGGACACTCCTGTCCGCTACTGCTGAAGACGTATCGGAACCCGTCGGAGATTTCCGACGCCGACGCCCGTGGGCGTTTCCGTTCGAAGCCTGCACCAAATCGAACACAATATGCTTCCCCATCCGCCGCACGGACGAGATCTGACTGTGTTCCAGCACGCCGGCAATCTCCGAAGCCGGCGACTTGAGCGGTTCCTTCTTCTGCCCCAGCCACACGGACTCAATCACGTCTCCAGTGACGCGCTTTGCAAGCCCCCGAGCAATCGTTTCCACTTCAGGTAATTCAGGCATTATCTTTTTAATCCACCACCAACGAAAACCCTGTTTCGCTGTTTACTTTCTCAGCGACCTCTGCGGCTTTTCTTCGCGACCTCAGCGGTAAAAGCTTTTGACCGCTGAGTACGCTGAGGACATCCGCAGAGAGCGCCAAGAAAATCTCCCTTGCGCTTTTTCCATGCCGCTCGTTGTCATTCCGAGCGCAGCGAGGAATCTGCTGTCTGTCACCACCACCACTACTTCTTCAGAAATGTCCCCTGTTGCAACTCGCGGAACGCCGCCTGCAACTCCTCCTGCGTATTCATCACAATCGGCCCGTACCAGGCCACCGGCTCTTCCAACGGCTTGCCGGAAACCAACAGAAATCGAATCCCATCCTCGCCGGCCTGTACGGCAACCTCATCTCCCTGATCGAACACCACGAGTGATCGATTCTCCGCGTCCGATGGAGGCTGCGTATCTGCCCATCCCACGCTCTCCGTAGGAACAGCCAGCGGCCCCGAAGCATTGCAAAACTTTCCATCACCAGCAAACACGTAAGCAAAGGCATGCCGCGTCGTCTCAACCGGCAGCGTCTTCCGTTTGCCCGGAGGCACCGACACATCAAGGTAAATCGGATCGGCAGCGATGCCATCAACCGGACCCTTCTTTCCCCAGAAACTCCCGCAGACGATGCGCACATGCGTGCCGTCATCGTCGGTGACCGCGGGGATCTCTCCCGTCTTCACTTCTTGATATCTCGGAGCAGTCATCTTCAGCGCCGACGGCAGGTTCGCCCACAGCTGGAACCCGTGCATACGCCCCGTCGGATCGCCCTTCGGCATTTCCTGATGGATGATGCCGCTCCCGGCGGTCATCCATTGCACATCGCCCGCAGCGATCGCACCATGATTCCCCATACTGTCCCCGTGTTCGACTGTACCTGCGAGAACGTAGGTGATCGTCTCAATGCCACGATGCGGATGCCACGGAAATCCCGCCAGATAATCTTCCGGCACATCATTGCGAAAATCATCAAGCAGCAAAAACGGATCGAACTCGTGCGTATTCCCAAAGCCAAATGCTCGCCGCAGATGCACCCCAGCACCTTCCAGTGTGGGCTTCGATTTGATCAGGCGTTTCAGCGGTCGGAGGGACATAGGATTCTCCAATTAGTTTACAAAGGAGGGCTTCGCAGAACATCGTGTTGGATGCCAGAGGCGGGTACAACGACTCATTGCACCGCGGCAGTCATTTTTCGTCATCTTTAAATGCGGCCCCGGCTTCTTCGGGACTCATGTTTGACCCCACGAGGCCGGCTGCCTTGGCTAGAACAGGATCTCGACGAGCCGCCAGGTCTTGCGCAGTAGGCAAAATGGCAATATCCGGCTCGACGCCGACATGTTCCAGGCTCTTCCCATCTGCCATGATGAGATTTGCTTCGGTGATGTTCGTCCCAAAGGAGATCCGACCGTCAACGATCAACTCGTGCGGATACGCTTTCGCTTCCATGACCATTCCTGCGCTTCGGTCTCCGATCACAAACCCGCGCCTTTCCAGTTGGACAACACGTGCAAACATTTCTGACGCTGAAGCAGACTCGCTGTCGATGAGAACCGCGAAGCGGCCAACAAAAGCATCGTGCCCACGGCCTGTTAAGGACAAAGGTTTAGTCTCCTTCCGCATCACTCGATCCGCGATTTTAACCTCATGCTGAAACAGCCCACTCAGCAGCCGGTCCACCGAGTCCACGAAACCGCCGGGATTCCCTCTCAGGTCAAGCACGACACCTTTGTGGGAGCGCATTTTTCCGATGACGTGGTCGACCTCGTCGGGGCTCAGCGCAAATCCCGGAAGTCTGACTACGAGCAAATCGCCTTTTTCAAAAAAGCGAGGTTGCAACAATTCAACGCTGTCGCCCCAGTCGCGAGCAATCTGGTTTGCGCCTTGCTTGAGGAAATACTTGATCACGTTCGACGGATCGATTTTAGCCATTACGTCTAGTTGGTGTGAAGTGCCGCTATCATCTGCCAGTGTGAGCCGAAGACCAGATTGCGGGCGAAGCACGCCGAAGATGTATTCGATTCTCGCCAGAGTCTTACGCGATATACGAATCTCATTCACAGCCAAGATATTGTCGCCACGTTTCAGTCCCTTCTTTTCTGCATCGCTGCCTGGCTTCACGCGAGTCACATTGCAGCGATCCCCAATCATCCGCATGGAAAACCCGTAGTCGTGTGAGTATGCACGAGGGGGCGGAAAGAATTTCGTGTGGGAATCATTCAGACTATCTAGCAGCGCGGCAATCTCAGAAATCGCGCTGTCCATCGAATCGGCTTTGTCTATGTTTTCTTTTGCTTGCCGAACTCGATCAGGCCAGTCAATCCCATGTAGTCGCGGGTCGTAATATGACTTCTCAACGTCAGAGGCAACGTCCCGGAGCATCTGCTGGGCAAGGTCACGGTCCGACTTTGAGATTTGCTGCGACCATACTAGCGCCGAGATGCAAGAACACACGACGAGAGCAAAGCCAAGGACCAGCCGTCCAAGGCATCTCCGTCTGATTGCCACCTGATTTGAAATCGACATGACGAGTGAGTGGACACCGCTCCGTCGGTTGGGGCGCCTGCACTACTCTCTCAAGGCAATCTGATGGTAATTTATCTGGCCCGCGGAGGGGTACTACTCTTTCAGCGGCACCACCGCACTGCCATCACGACAGAACGTCGCGACGCGCTGCAGGTCACCGTTCGCGCTCGGCACCGTCATCACGGGGCCGTAGCAGTACACGGCGTGACCGCTGGCGGCAAAGTACCAGCGCCCGCCTTTTGCTCGCTTGGCTGCCTGCGATGTCGGCTGGCGTAGAGGTTTCTGTGGGGTTAGGGTCCCCACAGGCAGACTCAACAACAAGGCTAGGGTCAGGACCTTCATTGTCTTTTACCGTCTTTACTACTTTTACTGCTTCTTAAGCCACAGAACTTCTATTACTGCCACAGCTTGCTTGTGCTAGATCGTTTTCAGCGCCCGGCGACCGTCTTGTAAATCCATTGCGGGCCTGGACGGCATCTGGAATTGGGACCTAGGCTTTACCTGAATCTGAGGATGCTGCTGTGTTTCCGCCTGGGAAGACGGGGCCTGTTTCATTGGAGGCTGAATCGATGGCGCCTGCGCAGACGGGACCTGGGTCGACGGAGTCTGGGAAGACGGGTATTGCCCCTGCGCATGCTCTTCCATCAATTTCGCCTTTACAGCCGAAAGTTCGGTGCTATCGCGGAACAAGTCGCGGATCAGCGCTCGCTGTGATTCGATCGTTCTTCCTTGCTCCACGATCAGCATGGTCATCAGTCCATACGAGATCAGGAACAGGACCGTCAACAGCGGCAGCCAACCACGCTTCTTCGTGGGAGTTGTAGGAGCTATTGGAACGGCTTTGATTTCTACCGACTCGAGAGTTCCGAATAACGTCGTCAAATCGCACCCCGGTTGCCCTTAGCCTGCGGGCACTTAGACAAATGCACACCATACGCCATTGATTGGAGGGCCTGTAATTTACTGATATTAATGGTGATAGCGTCGCTAAAGACACGCCACGAATCAGGCTCAAGTGCAACTCGATGCACATTATGAGCAAGGAAGATTTGTGATTCGGAACTCCTCGAATCCTTCTATATCCATAGAGCCATGAGAGTTTCTCGATGCCTCACGACCGCAGTCGAATCAGTGTCCGAAGGTGATGGGAGCCAGCATGGCCCGGCGCTGGTTACTCACGGTACCGCGGTTACTTTCGGGTAGGCCGTTCTTTCCTTAGAATCTGAAAACTGCATACAAAATACAGGCAGCAAAATGTCGATTTATTCCACTTTCTTAAGGACTCCTCTGCATGCGCACGAAGTACGCTCTATTCCTGTTCTTAGCTCTCTCTTTTGTCTTCGGTCCTTCAACGGCGGTTCGGGGTCAGCAATCAAGTGAAACGAGCCGAAAAGTCGTAAGGAAGGTCGAGCCTCAATACCCTCTCGCCGCCAAAAGAATGAACTTGGGCGGTACGGTCCGGATCGTTGCCTCAATCGCTGCGGACGGAAACGTCAAGAAGGTCGAAGCGGTGGGTGGCAGCCCGCTCCTGATACAGGCGGCAGCTTCCGCCGTCTCGCAATGGAAGTTCGCACCGGGTGGCGAGTCTACCGAGACGGTGGAACTGCACTTTTCGCCGCAGTAGAGCGCCAGAATGGGCTTAGCGCCCGAGCACCAGCTTGGCGATCGTCGCCAGCTGCATGTTCGACGTGCCCTCGTAGATCTTGCCGATCTTGGCGTCGCGCCAGTACTTCTCAACGGGATAATCCTTCGTGAACCCGTACCCGCCGTAGATCTCGATAGCGAGGGACGTCACGCGCTCGGCGACCTGTGACGCAAACAGCTTCGTCATGGCCGCTTCCTTAACGAAGTTGACTCCTGCATCCTTCATGCGCGCGCAGTTGTAGACCATCAGTCGCGCTGCCTCGATCTCCGTTGCCATTTGCGCGATCTGGAACTGGATTCCCTGGAAGTCGGCAATAGCCTTGCCGAATTGTTTCCGCTCGAGCGCGTACTTGCAGGCAAACTCCCATGCTCCACGCGCCAGCCCGATCATCTGCGCGCCAATCCCGATGCGCCCCTCATTCAGCGTCTCAATCGCGATCTTGTAACCTTTACCGGGCTCGCCCAATACGTTCTCCCTGGGGACGCGGCAATCTTCCAAAATCAACTCACAAGTTGACGAAGCTCGGATTCCCAGCTTGTCTTCCTTCTTGCCAACGGTGAAGCCGGGAAAATCCTTCTCAATCAGAAACGCTGTGATCCCTTTGTATCCGGCCGCCGGATCGAGCGTCGCAAACAGAATAAAGAGCCCAGCTTCTTTTCCATTTGTGATCCACAACTTGCGCCCGTTGAGCACGTACTCGCTGCCTTTCAGCGCTGCTCGAGTTTGAAGAGCGAACGCGTCTGAACCCGATCCAGCCTCGCTCAGCGCATACGCTCCTACGATCTCTGTAGCCATCCGCGGCAGAAAGCACTTTTTCTGCTCGGCATTGCCCCAGCGCAGCAGTGCATTGTTGACCAGCGTGTTCTGCACGTCGACAATCACGCCCGACGATGCATCCACCCTCGACATCTCTTCCACGGCCACAATCGATTCGAAGAACTTCGCCCCGCTGCCACCGTACTCCTCGGGAATCTCGATCCCCATCAGGCCCAGCTGAAAGAAATCGTGCAGCAGATCTTTTTCGAAGATGCCCTTTTCGTCCATCTCCTTCACCAGCGGACGCACCTTGTCTTCGGCGAACTGCCGGATGTTATCGCGAAACAAAATCTCATCTTCTGTGAGCGTGGTCAGGGGCGCGGGAGCCTGGGCCTGCAGAGTGGTTTCCGGCATAAGAACACCTTTCGGCGCGAGATGGGCAGTACCGATTATGTTAGCACTCCGCAAGCAAAGGGTTGTTTCCCATCCTGTCGGCGCAATTCTGTTACTCTCTTCCGTTATGCCTGACTACTCCATTGGCGTTGATATGGGCGGTACCAACCTGCGCGTGGCGGCCATTGCGACCGACGGCCAGCTTCTCGAGAAAGTCACTCTGGGCGTAAAGGTTGCCATGGGCCGGGATTACGTTATCGGCGAGATGTGCGACGCCATCCAGAGCCTCACAGAAAAATATCGCAGCAGCGGACAGTTTCTTGGCGCAGGAATCGGCGTCCCCGGCATCATCGATGTGCCTGCGGGCATGATGCGGAAATCCGCCAATCTCCCCGGATGGCAGGACTATCCTGTGCGCGATGTCATTGAGCGCCGCCTCGGCACTCGCATCTTTCTCGACAACGACGCCAATGTCGCCGCCCTCGGCGAGAAGTGGATGGGTGCAGCCCGCGATGTCGACAATATGGCGATGCTGACTTTGGGTACCGGCATCGGCGGTGCCATCATTCTCAACGGCAAGATTTTCTATGGCATGAGCGGCATGGCGGGCGAATTCGGCCACGTCACGGTCGAGCCGAACGGCGTGCCCTGCGGTTGCGGCAATCATGGGTGCGCCGAGCGCTACGCCTCGGCCACCGCAATCGTCCGCATGGCGCGCGAGGCCGCCGAAAGCGGCGTGGCGCCCGGCCTTGCCAAGGCTCTCAATGCCGATCCGGAGTTCAGCGCGCGTTCTGTCTACAATCTCGCGATTCAAGGCGATCCTGACGCACAACGCATCTTCGTGCGCTTCGGCGAAGTCCTGGGAATTCTTCTCGCCGACCTCGTCAACGTTCTCGACCTGGATATGTTCGTGATCGGCGGCGGCGTGGTCAGCGCATGGGACGCTTTCGCTCCGAAAATGTTCGCCGAACTGCGGGAACGATCACTGGTCTATGCAGCCTCTGCGCCCGACGATCCGAACGCCAGGAAAGAAGGAGCATCCGCACAAATCGCAAACTACACGCGCAAGAAGACGATCATCACGCAAGCGCTCCTGGGCAGCGACGCAGGCCTCTACGGCGCCGCCCGCGTCCCCGTCTCGCAGTGAGAATTGCTGCCGGACGCGGCTGCCGTCGTAGAGCAGAAGAAAGGTTCGTATCAGGGCATGGCTTCAGCCATGCCATCAAAGATCGGCAAAAGGCCGCGGCTTCAGCCGCTGACGGAAGCCGACCGTGCAATCTCCTGCATCGCCCCCAGAAACGCCCGATTCTGCGCCGCGGTCCCGATCGTTACTCTCAAAGAGTTCGGCGCGCCCCACGCTCCCAAAGGACGAACGCTGATTCCCTCGCCCCTCAACTTCTCCGCGACTTCCCCGGCATCACGTCCCAGGTCAAAGTAGAGAAAATTCGCCCACGTAGGAACAACGTGGAATCCCATCTCCGCCAGGCCCACTCCAAGCACCTGCGCCTGTTCCGAATTGTTCGCGACCGTATGCGCAATGTGTGCACGATCCTCCAACGCCGCGAGCGCCGCCGCTTGCGCAATGGACGAAACCGAGAACGTACTCCTCATCCGCGTGCAGTAACCCAGCAATTCCGCAGGTCCTAAACCGTAGCCAATCCGCAGCCCAGCTAGGCCGTGCACCTTGGAGAACGTTCGCAGGACGACCACGCTCGCTCCCTGCTTCACATACTGCAGCGAGCGCGAATACTCGACCTTCCGCCGGACCGCGAAATCCGCCGCAAACTCGTAGTAGGCCTCATCCAATACGACTACGACATGAGCAGGAATCTCGTTAAGAAATCGTTCGATCGCCGCGGTGTCGAGCAGTGTCCCCGTCGGGTTATTCGGATTCGCCACAAAAACAATACGCGTGTCCTCGTTGATCGCCTGTAGCAACGCATCCGGATCGATTCCATCGTCGCGCATCGCAACGGTAACCAACTGTGCTCCTGCTGCATGCGTTGCCATGCCATAGACGATGAACGATCGCTCGCTAGTCACCGCATTCAACCCGGGGCCAAGTAGTGTCTGGCAAAGCAGTGTGAGCATCCCGGTCGAGCCCGGCGTTAACAGAACCTGCTCTGCCGGCAGTTCGTGAAGCTCTGCCAATTTTTGCCGCAGCGGCGTACAGTCATCTTCGGGATAGGCAGCCGTGGCCGACAGCGCGCCTCGCATCGCCTCTACTGCCTTGGATGACGGGCCGAATGGATTTTCGTTGGAGTCCAGCCGGATGAGTTGCCGCTGACCGTTCGCAGGCTTCACCGGCGGAGCCGGAGCGTACCCGCCGATCTCACGCACCTGCCTCGAGACTAGATCAAAGAATCGGCTCATGCCGCAGTTCAGACTGCTTTCTTCTGGCCGCCTCGGATCGCCGATTTCAGCCGCTCAATTTCCTTTAAAGTGAGCGAGCGAAATTCCCCGGGAGGGACATCGAGTGTCAGCGGGCCATATTTCACTCGCTTGATCTTCTCGACATGATGGCCGACAGCTTCGAACATCCGCCGTATCTGGCGATTCCGGCCCTCGATCAATGTGATCTCATACCACGGATTCGCCGCTTCTTTGATCACGCGAACCGCGGCAGCGCCAGTCCTAACGCGTTTTCCATCATCCGTTGCGATCGATACTCCCGCTCGCAACTTCGCGATCGCCTCTTCTTTTGGTGTGCCAGCCACCTTCACAAGGTAAGTCTTCGACACATGCGATGCAGCCTTCATCAACCGATGTGCCAAGTCTCCATCATTGGTCATGAGCAAAAGGCCTTCGCTCGCGTAGTCGAGCCTCCCTACCGGATAGACGCGGCTCTTCACGCCGTGGATCAGATCCATGACCGTCGGACGCTTCTCCGGATCGCTAACCGTCGTGACATATCCCTTGGGCTTGTTGAGCAGCAGATACGTGTGCCGCTGCTCGCCCTGCAGCAGCTTGCCATTCACGCGCACGTGGTCGACTTCCGGATCGGCCTTGCTGCCGAGTTCGGTGATCACGGTTCCGTTGACCTGCACGCGTCCGGAAGTGATCAGCTCTTCGGCTTTTCGCCGGGAAGCGATTCCCGCCGCAGCGATGATTTTTTGGAGCCGTTCGAGGGCCATCTTTGTTACCAGAGAAGAGCGGCCCTTAAAGGGCCGCCCAGATTTCTGAAAAACTACCACTCACGGTCGATTTGTGTAGCCCCGACTCTGGGAAGGGCACGACTTCAGTCGTGCCGATAAGTCGCGCAACGAGTCGCGCTTTAGCGCCTGAGGGCATTTGCTCATTGCCCCTGCCGCACAGCGGGCACTCAGCCTGCCTTTTGCTCCTCTTGCACCGGATCGTCCGAAGACTCCGATTGAACCGTCTCAGACGCGATGCTCTCTGCCGGCGCTGGAGCAGACGGCGCTTCCGCCGCCGCACTCTCGGCCGGAACCAGTTCCGCCTGGAACGATTCCGCCACAAGCTTCTCGAATTCCTCCATGCTGGGCAATTCGTTCACATCCTTCAGCCCAAACCGCATCAGGAATTCCTTCGTCGTCTTATAAAGAATCGGACGCCCGATCACCTGCTTGCGCCCACCAGTCGTGATCAATTTGCGATCGAGCAGCGTTCCAATCACACCGCCGGAATCGACACCGCGAATGTCATTAATCTCGGGAACAGTTACCGGTTGCTTGTAAGCAATAACCGCTAGCGTCTCCAGAGCCGGCAGCGACAGCCGGATCGGCGGTTTCAGGCTCTTCGCAAACGACCGCACCACTTCATGCTGCTCAGGCTTGGTCGACATCCGGTATCCGCCGGCAACCTCGCGAATCTCAATACCGTGATCGGCCGAATCATACGACCCCACGAGTTCAGCGAGGCTCGACCGCACACGCGACTTGATCTCCGCGTCGTCCGAAACGCCTTCGGCGGCGACCGATTCCTTCACCAGCGCCGTCATCTGCTCCAGCGTAATCGGCGTCTCCGCCGCATAAATTATTGCTTCGAGTTGAGCTTTTAAAGACATAAGTTCAGGTTTCAAAGTTTCAAGGCTTTAGAGTTTCAAGGTCTTTGAAACTCTGAGACCTTGAAACCTTACCGCCAATCATCCCGTACCGCGGCCCGCTCATTCATCACTTCTTCAAAGTGTGTATGCTTGCGGACCGCAATTTCTCCAAACATCTTCTCCTGCCGCACCTGGATCGCCTGCAGCCGCACCAGTTCAAGCAGCGCGAGAAACATGCAAACCAGCGCCTGCCGCGATTGTACGCGCATCAGAACCTGTTTTAGCCGGATCGGCCGGTCTTCCAGCGACAGCCGCCGGTGCAGGTAATCGATCATTTGCCCCACCGTGACCGTCTCTTCATCGACATTCAGCACTGGACGCGTGCGCACCCGCTCGAGAATCTGTTGGAACGTCTTCACCAGATCGATCACATCGGCCGCGAGCTCGGGCTCCGTTCCCTCCGCTTCCATGAACTCCTTCAGCGAAGGATTCGTCAACACGGCCTCTTCAATCTGCTGCTTCTGCAGAAGCATCTGCGCCGCCGACTTGAACTTTTCATGCTCGAGCAGCCGATTGACCAGCTCTGTCCGCGGATCTTCCTGCTCTTCGGCGGTCGCCAGCGGATCGCGCGGCAGCAGCATCTTCGACTTGATGTGAATCAGCACCGCAGCCATGTAAATGAACTCAGCCGCGACGTTTACATCGAGCTCGCGAATCTTCTCGACATACGCGAGATACTGCGCCGTGATCCTCGCGATCGGAATGTCGTAAATGTCGATATCCTGTTTGCGAATCAAATCAAGCAGCAGGTCCAGCGGCCCTTCATAAACATTCCCAACCGCAACGGAAAAAGGAAAGTCGCTCTCTTCTTTCTTCGCGGCGTCTTTCTTGGCCGAAGACGGATTCGCTACGACCGCGGTCGGAACTCCCGAAGCATCGTTGTTCTGACCGATTTTGGATTCTTCCATCATTCCTCAATCCGTATCCCGATGGGTGCCCCATTTCTCGCGCGCATTTTTGCGCGAGAAGTGGGGATTTTGCTGACAGTGTCTCCGGCGATTGAAAGCTACGTTTTCACCTTCTCCTCATATCCGAGAGACATTCCCATCGCATCCCGCACATCATCCATCGTCTTGCCGGCGGTGTGCCGTGCCCTCTGCGTTCCCGCCTCCAGAATATCCCACGCCAGCCGCGGATTCTCCTCAAATTTCCGCCGCCGTTCCTGCATCGGATTCAGCAATTGCACGAGCGCATCCGCTGCCCAACCTTTGCATTCGATGCATCCAATGCCCGCCGACCGGCAGCCTTCATTCACCTTGGCCATCGTCTCTTTGCTGCTGAAAATCTTGTGCAGATCGCCCACGGGACACACATCCGGATTCCCCGGATCCGACCGCCGCACCCGCGCCGGATCGGTGACCATCGTCTTCAACTTCTGACGCACCACCGGCTCCGGATCGGTCAGCAGCACCGTATTCCCGTACGATTTCGACATCTTGCGCCCATCAGTGCCGGGCAGCTTCGCCGCCGGAGTCAACAAAGCCTGCGGCTCCGGGAAAACTTCGCCATAGAATCCGTTAAAGCGCCGTGCAATCTCGCGCGTCAGTTCAACATGTGCGACCTGGTCTTCGCCGACCGGCACAGCGTTGCCCTTGTAGACGAGAATGTCCGCCGCCTGAAGCACGGGATACCCCAAAAATCCGTACATGCCCAGGTCTTTGTCTTTAATGTTGTCGCGTTGCTCCTTGTACGTCGGCACGCGTTCCAGCCACCCCAGCGGCGTGATCATTGAAAACAGCAGATGCAGTTCCGCGTGCGCCGGAACATGCGACTGGATGAACACAACCGACTTCTCCGGATCGATCCCCGCCGCCAGCCAGTCGAGTACAACCTCCAGCGAATTTTCCTTTACCTTCGAGGTGTCGGCGTAGTCGGTTGTTAACGCATGCCAGTCGGCGACCATGAAAAAGCACTCGTACTCATCCTGCATGCGCACCCAGTTCTGCAGCGCTCCCACGTAATTCCCCAGGTGCAGCTTGCCGGTCGAGCGCATACCACTGAGCACGCGTTTGCGGTTTTTCAACGAAGCGTTCATTGTTCAGGAAGCCCTGGCAGCACGGACGCAAGCAGCCTAGCAGTCGCGTCCGCTCCAATCGAATGTGGAAATTTCATGCGGGACTGAATTCGATACTAACATGCGTTCCACACATTTGGCGCTGAAACAAAGGCCCCTGCGTCCTCGAAAGAAGTTGATGGCACCGAGAAATTTCTCACTGTCAAGACCTGAAAGGCGAGAGCCGGAAGCCTAAAGCCGGAAGCCCAAAGCCGGAGGTCCGAGGTCCGAGGTCCAAGGTCGGCGAGAGCAACAATGCTTTATAATTCCGCCGCCCCAAAGATCACCACCAAAGATCACCACCAGTGACCACTCTCGCCCGCAAACTGCGCGCCATCGACTATTTCACTCTGGGATGGGGCACCATGGTCGGTGTCGGTTGGCTCGTCGTCATGGACGACTGGCTGCTCCGTGGCGGAGCCCTCGGCGCCGTTCTCGGATTCGCGCTCGGCGGCGCACTTCTGCTCCCGATCGGCTGGGTCTATGGCAAACTCGTCGTCGCGATGCCAGATGCAGCGGGCGAAATCGCCTATACCTCGGCGGTGTTCCCCCGCTCGATCAGCTTCGCCACCGGATGGATGATGACCCTCGCCTACTTCATCGTCTGCCCGTGGGAAGCCGTTGCCGTTGGCCGAATCGCTGCGTACATCGTGCCGAGCCTCGACACGATCGAACTCTACCGCATCGCCGGACGCCCCGTATATCTCCCGCACCTCATCGTCGGCTTCGCTCTCACCGCGCTGCTCACGATTCTCAACTACTGCGGCGTCCGCCTCAGCGCTACGTTTCAGAACTGGACCACCTTCGGCACCCTTGTCTTGTTCGTGATCTTTGTTGGTCTCGGCGTCAGCCGCGGCTCGCCCGCGAACTTTCCGCCGTTGTTCACGCAGACCAGTTTCGTCTCGATTGTGCTCGTCGTGCAGATCGTTCCGTATTTCATGACGGGATTTGAATCCGTTGGAAAAGCCGCGGAGGAAGCCGGACCCGAATTCCGCGCCTCGGGTTTCTTCCGCGCCATCTGGATGGCGATCGTCATCGGGATTCTGTTTTACACGAGCATCGTGGCCGCGGTTGCGTTCGTAGCTCCATGGCATCGCCTGACCAGCGAGAAGTTCATGACCGCCGTCGCGTTTCAGCAAGCGGTCGGCTCGCGCGGCTTCGCAGGAAAATGGATCGTCAACATCATCCTCGCGGCCGCCTTGCTCTCGCTCGTGAAGTGCTTCAACGGAAACTTCGTAGCTGCCAGCCGCCTCCTCTTTGCACTCGGCCGCCGTGGCATGGTCACGCCGAGCGTTGGAGTGGTGCACCAGCAATTTCAGACACCATCCGTCGCCGTCCTCTGTGTTGGCCTGACCACCACAGCATGCATGCTTCTCGGCGACGCAATCCTTGTCCCGGTCACTGAGGTGGGCTCCGTCGCCTGCGCCATCGGTTGGGCGGCTGCCTGCGCCGCATGCTTGGCCCTGGCCCGCTCGAAGCCTGATCTCATCCGCTTATCGGCAATAGAACAAGCTATAGCGTTATTCGGACTGCTAGTCGCGATTGCCATGGCACTGATGAAAGTAGTTCCAGCGATCCCCGGCCACTTCACCCTGTATGAGTGGATTGCACTCGCAATTTGGATCGTGATCGGCGCAATCGCTGCCAGCAGCAAGTCCGGCAAAGCCGCGCCCGAAGCGGTGCCCCAAAGATGAATCACAAATCTAGAGGCCAAATGAAAACTGACAACAAAGTACGTTATTCAATCTGCATTATTACCTTCTGTGCGCTGTGGCTCCCGCACTTCCTGCTCGCTCAAACGCCAGAATTCGACATCGTCATCACCAACGGCCACATCATCGACGGCACTGGCTCTCCGTGGTACTCCGGCGATATCGGCATTCGTGACGGCAAGATTGCCGCCATCGGCAATTTGTCTGCCGACCCACGCAAGCGCACCATCGACGCTGGTGGCAGGGTCGTTGCCCCGGGCTTCATCGACATGCTCGGACAGTCCGAGATGACCATCCTCGTCGACCCGCGTCTGCCGTCCAAAATCTATCAAGGTATCACCTCTGAAATTACGGGCGAAGGCAGTTCCATCGCTCCACTCAATGACGCGATCATCGCGTCTGATCGCGATGCTTACGATCACTACAAAATCACTCCTGACTGGCGGACCTTCCGTCAATACTTCGCGCGTCTTGAAAAGCAGGGAATGGGCATCAACCTCGCCAGCTATGTCGGCGCAACGCAGGTCCGCCGCATGGTTCTTGGAGACAACGACGTTCAACCCACTCCGCAACAACTCGATCAGATGAAAGCGCTGGTTCGGAACGCGATGAAAGACGGAACCGTCGGAGTCTCCACCTCCCTTGAATATGCTCCGGCCCCCTACGCCAAGACCGACGAATTGATCGCCCTCGCCTCCGAAGCCTCGAAGTTCGGCGGCATTTACGCCACGCACATGCGCAGCGAAGGCGACGCCATCATGGAATCGATTGACGAGACGCTACGCATCGGGCGCGAAGCCCACATCCCAGTCGAAATCTGGCACATTAAAGTCGCCGGAAAATCCAACTGGGGACGCATGCCTGAAGTCGTTACCAAAATCAACGCGGCCCGAGCTTCCGGCACCGATGTCACCGCCGACACCTATGCCTACACCGCCTGGTTCAATGATTTCTCTGCGTTCATTCCGCCGTGGGCCCACGATGGCGGCACGGCCAAACTCGTCGAGCGCCTGAAAGATCCCGCCAGTCGCGCGCGCATCCGCAAAGACATGCTCACGCCATCCAAAACCTGGGACAACGAGTGGCAGGAAATTCCTGGTCCGGATGCCATCATGATCGGCGCGGTCCAGAACCCCAAACTCCTCCCGCTCCAAGGCAAGCGCATCTCCGAGATCGCGAAGCTCTGGAACAAAGATCCAATCGACACGATCTTTGACTTTCTCATCGAGGATCCTTCCACCGGAGTCGCCGTCTTCGGCATGTCGCAACCCGATGTGACCCTTGCACTGCAGCAGCCTTGGGTTTCCATCGACAACGATTCGGAGGGAACCTCACCCGAGGGCATTCTCGGCCAGGCGCATCCGCATCCTCGTGCTTACGGAACATTCCCGCGAATCCTTGCCAAATACGTGCGCGAGGAAAAGGTCCTTACTCTCGAAGACGCCATCCGGAAATTCTCCGCGCTTCCAGCGCAGCGCTTGCGTCTCACCGATCGCGGTGTGCTCAAGGCGGGAATGTGGGCAGATGTGGTCGTCTTCGATCCTGCAACCGTTCGCGATCGTGCCACCTTCGATAATCCGAATCAGTTATCGGAAGGAATGGAGTACGTCCTGGTGAACGGAGTGCCCGTAGTCGATCAGGGAAAGATGACGGGAAATTTACCGGGAAAGGTCCTTCGCGGACCGGGCTATCAGCGCTAGAAGATTTCTTCGTCGCACAGAGCCATGTCGTGCTGAGCGGAGCCGAAGTGGAGCGCAGCGGAACTTCGGCGGAGTCGAAGCATCCCTACCCTGAAACAACTGCTGTGGGTAGCCTCGCTCTGCCTTAAATGAGCGGCAAGTGATTGGACTACGCCAACTCAGACCGCCTTAGAACTACTGGGCCGCAGGCGTTTTCAATCGTGCCTGCTCGGTCTTTGAAAGTTGCGAAACCTGCGGCTTGGCGATCGTCCCGGTGATTTCGTAGCCCTTCCGCGCTGTTTCCGGCTGGACGCGGGTCATTTTCACATCCAGATCGCGCTGTAGCGAAGCCGTTCCGCTTATCGCATATTTGCCGCTTGGCGAGTCTAGTTTCGCAGACCCCAGCACGATTTTTCCGTCCGCCAGATGAGCCTCGCCAGTGAGCCGCGTGATTTGTAACTCGGAATCCCCGTCGAGTTCCATGTGAGGCAACACGGCGTTCCGAACATCAACCTGAATCGTTCCATCTGCGGATTGCCAAAACTCAGGTCCGCACGGGCCCGCGACATTGTACGTTCCGCTGCTTGTGCCTGCGATCCAGTCATCGTCCATCTGAGACGCAATTTTGTTGAGCGAAATCCCGCTAAGCGTCCCGCTTCCCTTGCACGTCCACGGGCTCACACTGAAATCCGCCAGCCACTTGCCTTGATGTTTCCCGCCGAAGAAATCACCGTCCAGGCTGGAAACTCGCAGTTTCCCTGCATTCAAATCGACATCCGCCGAAACTGCATTCGCGGTAACTCCGTGGACTACGAATCGATTTGCGGTTACATGCCCGGAAGCATGGAGTCGCGCCAAAAGCGATGATCCCGCTTTGCTGTTCGGTTGAAGGACCTTGTACCACGGACGCTTCTTGCCGGCACCCGTTGCCCACTCGTCCACGCGGTTCAGTGCGATCTCATCAGCATTCAGAATGAATTTGACCGGACATTGGGCCGGAGTACCACATCCCCGCGGCATCTCCAGTGACCCCTTCCACGTCGTTCCAGCCGCCGTTGCGCTCAGCTTGCTGACGCGAACCGCATCCTCACCAAGCTGCATTTCGGCCGACGATAGCTCCACCGGATCACTGATGTTCGCGGCGTTGATTCGAACATTCTTCAGCTTTGCAGTTCCAGTCACTTGGGGAGCAGGGAAGCCTTCGCCATTCACAGCGGCCGCCCCCGCCCAAGATCCTGCAATCTGCAGGTTCAACTGTGCTAGCCCTTCCGCTGTCCCCGATGTGGTGGCAAGGCCAACCATCCGCCCCAGGCGCAGCATCTTCGCGATCTCGCTCTCGCCCGTTAAGGTGACGTTGTACCCGTTTCGATTCACCCATCCGCGCGCGCTCACCGCTCTCGCGCTGACGGCCACATGGCCGGAACTCAGTGCTACCGGCCCGATTTCAAGGTGTCCGCCTGTAGGAACACCAAATCCTCCACGATTGGTCGAGCTTTTATCATGCCTTCTGGAACCGCTGATCAGCACGAAAGGAACACTCGTGGGACCAAGCTCGGCTTTCAGGATCGCTGAGCTCAGATGCAAATCGGCAATTTCGCCGCGCCCATCGAATCGGGATTTCTCTCCTGACTGAGTGTCCTGCTCGATCGTCAGTGTGCCTTGCAGCGTGCCATCGGCGCTCACATCATCCGGCAGACCTTTCTTTAGTCGCCGCCCCAGCATCACCAGAGAAGCGGCAGGAACGTTCTCAGCCTTAACCGTGACTGAGTAACGGCGGCTCCCGGGTAATCCCACGTCTCCCGCCAAAGTGATCAACCCATTCCCCGTGGGAGCACCGCAGAGCACCTGATGGAACTCGTGACTCACCGAGCTGTATTCCCCATCGCAGTGCACAGCCAGCCGCAGTGCGTTCCCGCTCGTGATGTCGTATCGCCGGAAATCATCCACCGAGGCCGTGCTCGCAATCTGCAATTGAGCAGGGCTGCCGCTCAGTGCAGTCTGCAACTGAATGTCGCCCCGCCATCCTTGATCGTTGCCCGTAAGAAATTTCGTGACCTGTCCTAGCTGCGCCCGGGTCCACTCGATGTCGAACTTCAGCGGCGTTTCTTTTAGGTTGGCCGCCCGCTGCCAGATGCCGTTCACTCGCAACTGGCCCACATCATTCAGGTTGAGGTCACTCCGGAACGGTTGCGCCTTCAGCCGCACTCCCCAGGCGTTCTCAGATTCCTGCCACAAGGAAAAATCTGCGTTAATGAGAGCGTAAGGTCGCTTCTCCGGACCGGTCTTGAAGTTGAACCTGCCTGAGGTGCCTTCGATATATGGAAAACGCGGCTGAGGTGCAGATATCGCCTTGCCCGTCGGGGCCATCGGGATATGCGCCGACCGCTCGAGCAGCGTTTCCAGGTTCCAGCGTCCGCCGGTGGAATGCACCAGGTTCAGACTTGGTTCTGCCAGATCCAGGCGCGCAATCTCAATCCGCCCCCGCAACAGCGATGTCAGGCGAAGATCCGCGGTCACTTCACTGGCGCGCAGCATGGGCTCAGCGCCGAATGCCGGATCGTCATACACCACCAGGTTCTCCAGATCAAATCCCGGCCGCGGCAGCAGCCGGATGTGAACCGAGCTCAAATCCACGGAACGGCCCAGACTTGCGCTGATCGAGGAAATGATTCGCGACTTCAGCCGCGACGCACCAGGACGAAGCAGAAACAGCACCAGCACAATCAATGCTGCTACCGCGGCCACACGTCGCCGGGAAGAGAAGAGTTTCAACGTGCCCTCACTCGACGTCCGAGGGGCTTCATCGCACGAACTTGAATGTTCTGCTCCAGCGAGTTTCATCAAAGAAGTGGATTACGACTCTGCCCAGGAATAAGAGCCGGTCGCTCCATGCCGTCTTTGTGTACTGATCGTCGGGAGTCTCGAACGACCAATAAATGAACATCGGCCGCCCGATGACGTTCTCCTGCGGAATGAATCCCCAGTAACGGCTGTCCAAACTTACACCCCGGTGATCGCCCATTGCGAAGTAGTGCCCCGGAGGCACCACGATGTCATCTCCCTGAATGTAACTCGGCAAATCAACCGCCCAATTCGTCCATATGTTGGGATCGTCAGGCGGAGGCGGAATCGCCGGAAAGTTATTGCGGTATGGATCGAATGTGTCCCGGTCATGCAATACATAGGGCTCGTCGAGGGCCACTCCGTTGCGATAAACCACTCCGTTGCGCAAGTGTATCCGGTCCCCCGGAACTCCAATGATCCGCTTGACTACGTACAGTCCCGGTGTGGAAGGCGATAAGAACACCACGATGTCGCGGAAATGGACATCCCGGTAAGGAAGCAGCGGCCCGATCCAGTTGCTCTTCGGCGCAAACTGAATCCGGTTGACGAAGACGTGGTCCCCGATCAGCAGCGTGTTCTCCATCGAACTCGACGGAATCTCAAACGCCTGTACCACGAATGTGATGATGAAGAGCCCGGTTACCAGGACCGCGGCCAGCGACGCAAGAAACTCAACCGTGGTCTCCTTCGGCTTCTCCGCCACTTCATTCTCTTTTTCGACAACGAGTTCTTTCTTGGCCACGTTCCGATGCCTTCGATATTCTTGAGCTTAATCGCTGCGGAAACCACTCGTCTCACCACGGTAGAGTGGAGCGTGCGAGCAGGCGCTCAATCAGTGTATCAGCCGGAGCGTCCGATTCCATCGCGTGATCTGAAACAGGTGGGTAAATGCATACGCGAGATGCTGCAGACGGCCGCTGAACGTCGATTCAACCTCATGGTCAAAATCCTGCACCGACCAATAAATGATCAACGGACGCCCAATGATATTCTCCTGCGGCACAAAGCCCCAATACCGGCTGTCCTGGCTGTCGTCCCGGTTGTCGCCCATCACAAAGTAATGTCCCTCAGGTACGATGAGCTCGCCGTCTTCGACCAGCTTTCTCATCTGCAGCCACCACTTGCCGTCTAATCCGTACGCGGGAATATCGACTCGCGGAAAGTCATCGCGGAACAAGTTGTTTGGCGGTTCAATAAATCGCACGTATGACTCATCCAGTGGCTTCCCGTTGATGAACACTTTCTTGTTCACCATCTTGATCCGGTCACCAGGCAATCCAATGACTCGCTTCACGAAGTGCTGCTTCGGGTCGACCGGATAATGGAACACGATGATGTCTTGCCGCGCGATCTTTTGATAGGGCATCACATGATCGCCGAATCCTGGGCCGCCATAGCAGAGTTTATTCACCAGCAGATAGTCCCCCACCAGCAGCGTGTTCTCCATCGACTCGGAAGGAATCTGGAACGCCTGCACGATGAACGTAATAACAAAGATTGCGATCACGACGGTCCCAGCCAGCGACTGGACCGAACTGAGCAAATCGCCTCCGAACCCAGTCACGATTTTTCTGCCTTGCGGAGGGGCAGGTTCTGTGCCGGGAGCCACGGGTTGATCTTCTGGACCGGCGGGGGCGGGTGTAGAAAGTTCGGGCAGGCTCGGGGGCGGAGTGGCCTCGGGCGTCGATAAGGTGGGTTGATCTGGAGAACTCATTGAATCTACTTATCCACCGTTTGCGGAGCGTGCCCGGCTTTTGTTTCTTCCGCCTTGGGACGTGAGGCTAGATATGTCAGCAGTTGTCTGGCTGCATCTTGTTCGGCCGTTTTCTTCGTCGAACCCTGCGCACGCCCCACAAACTCCAGCTGCTTGTCTCTCGGGTTTAATCGAGCTTCCACTGTGAATGTCTTGCTATGCTCAGGTCCCGATTCTTCCACCAGTACATACGATGGCTGCGGCAGGCCTAGACTTTGTACGGCTTCCTGCAATGCGGACTTGAAATCCGTAATGGGCAGCGTGCCTCCGCCGCGTTCCATGCGTTCCAGTTCGGGGGCAATCACGTTCCGCAGCACAAACTCCCGTGCCACTTCCAAGCCACCATCGAGGTAAATCGCCGCCAGGATCGCCTCTAAGGCATCGACCAGCAGCGCAGTCTTGCCACGTCCGCCGCTCTTTTCTTCGCCACGGCCCAGCCGCAGATAGTGGCCAAGTTCCAGCTGTTGGGCCACTTGGATTAGATGCCGCTCGCTGACCAGATGCGCCCGTAGTTTTGAAAGTTCGCCTTCGCGGAAATGCGGGAATCGCTGAAAAAGCTCCTCGCTCGTGACCAACGCCAGCACCGCATCCCCCAGGAACTCAAGCTGCTCGTTATCGCTGACCTTAAACTTGTTGTCGCCCGCGTGCTGTGCTTCCATTTCCCGCGCCTGCGAGCTGTGGGTCACGGCCTGCTCAATCACCGCCCGCCGCCGGAAGTGATATCCCAGTCCTGCTTCGAGCGCCGTGATTTCCCGTTCCTTCATAGCGGGGCTTTGAGAAAAGAAAAGGGTGCGTCGCGGCACAATCTGCCGCGCTTTATAACCAGACCACACCCTTGGAAAAAGAGCTATTTCGGAGTGGCTGCTGCACTTCCAGGCGCCGCACCGCTATTCAATTTGGTGAGACGATCCTGTTCCGCGCGCGCAGCTTTACCTGCCGCCGTCTCCGGATGATCCTTGGTCAGATCGACCGCCTGGTTGGCATACTTCAAAGCTTCTGCTGTCTTGTTCTGCTTGTCCAGAGCAATGGCCAGCCGCAACACCGCTACGGGATCGACCTGCTCAGGGAAGACTTCGATCGATTTGCGAAGCTGTGTCTCCGCCTCGGGATATTTCTCGTCATTCGAAGCCAATGTCCCCAGGATCGCGTACGCTTCCGAGCGCGTATAGCGTTTGTACATGTCGATCTTGTCCGGTGGATACCCTGCGGTCGGAACGTCCGTATCCACTGTCACGAGCGCCCGCTCCGCGTCCTTCTTGGCTTGCGCCAGTTTCTGATCCTTATCCAGATCGCCATCACGCGTCCGCTCAGTCAATACCTGGGCCACGCTCACAAGAGCTTCGGGATCGTCCGCATCGAAGCTGAGCGCCTTCTGCCCTGTCTCCAGCATCTTGTCGGCGTTGTTGGCCACCTGGTATTTCTGCATGACCATTTTGTAAAGAACCACGCGCAATTCGCTCTCAGGGAACTTCAGCGCGAAATCGTCGGCGGCCTTTTCCTGCGCCCCCGCATCGGTCAGCGCAATTGCTGCCTTGTAAGCGTCAAACTCCGGCTGGGTCTTGGCCTGCGGCGGCCGCTTGCCCGGAGGCGTAGCCGCCTGTCCCGCCGGAGCGGTGCCTTGCGCTGCGGGCTTATCTTGCCCGTAACTTAAAACACACACTCCCAGCACTGCCATGACGATCGCTATGCGCTTCATGCGTTCTCCTCGACCAACGGACGTCATTATCTGAAATTTTGATTTCTGTAACCGAAGCATTCTATCGCACGGCGCGCGATTCTCCCGGACTAACTGCGACGCCTTTCATGATCTTACGGTGTGCTACTCAACCATGCCTAACAGGGCTGCCCCACTCTCCGCGGTTTTCGAAGGGTGGGAACCACGAATCTTTCAAACCTACTGCTGTGGCTTCGCCGGAGGCTCATAGGCCTGCTGCAAGCCACGCTCCGCTGCCGCCTTCACTTCGGGCAGCTCCGCCCCGGTTGTCAGAGCCGCTCGATATTCGTTCATTGCGCCTTCACGGTCTTCCTTCATATCCAGAATCCGGCCCAGATACACATGCGACCACGCCACCACTTTCGGATCCTTCGTCGACTGGATCGCTTTCTGGAAGTTCTCCGCAGCCCCGTCCCGGTTCTTGTTGGCCACAGCCACCTGCGCCAGGATGAACAACGCCCGTCCCTCATCGCCGATCTTTTTGTCGAGCGCCTGTTGCGCAAGCTCCTGCGCGCCCTTCGGATCACCGGCCGCCAGTCGCTTTTCGGCCGTCACGAGCATGCGCCGGTCTTCCAGCCGCGACAACTGGACCAATTCCGGGGCCGAAACCCGAGCGTACTGGATCTCGCCCGCCGCCCTCTCCTGTTGCTTCAGGTCAATCGCGTCCAGAATGTCCGAATACGCTGTTCGCAGCCCGGCTGGATCCTTTTCAAATGCAACCAGCGATGTATAGAAGTATTTCGTGAGGATATATCCCTGCTTCACTGCATCATCGACCGCCTGTAGCCGCATGGCTTCCGCAGTCTGCTTGTTGCCCATGGTTCGAATCTCGATGGCTCGTACCATGCACTCGGTCACAAGTAGAGAAATATCAGTCTTAAAGCTCTCCTCCAGCGGTGCCCGCTTTACCGATTGCAGCAGCGGTTCCAGGCGCTTGATCGATGTGAAGTGCTTCTCGGCCATCGGATCCAGCAGATAGTGAAGATAGGTGTGCCGGATCTGCTCCATCTTCAACGGCTGGCTGGAATTCGGATCCGGAGAGGGGAATACCACCACATAGTAGTCGGCGCCGTAATTGCGGGCATTCGCCTCATTGGGATCGCCCATGAAATCCAGGTAGATCGTGAATGTCCGTCCCAGATATCCACCCGATTGCAGCTTCAGGTAGATGTCGGTGTCGAACACCATCTTCGCCAGCGGTTCGTGATAACGCGCGACGAGCGCTGCGTAGTTGGCGCGATGCTCTTCCCAGATCGAATGCAATGACGCTTTGTCGTAAAATTTCTCCAGCAGCGCGCCGAAACCCGCGATCGGCCCCGCATCCGGAGGCATATCATCTTCCTTCACGCGCGGCATGAAATGCGGAGGCCCCTGCAGATACAGGGCTAGCGACACAAACTGAGAGAGGTCGTGTTGCGAATCTTTGCCCCGATGCCCGACGTACCAGTCGCACATCGCGGTTCGCGCCGCCTCTGCCTCTTCCGAGCCCCGGATGTTTCTCTGCACCTCGGCCCGAATATTCAGCCTTTGCGCGTCAGAACCGGTCAGGTCCACGTCGTACCCACACGCATTCATCGCCGTCAGTACCGCAAACAGCGTCTCATTCGTGTCCAGCGTGATTGAAGTGTTTGTATCGGCGGCGCACCAAGGCGCCACAAGCCCCAAAAGGGCACCCACTACAAGTATTCGAAGTTGAAATCCCAGGAAACGACTCAGGAAACCCTCCCGCACGATGGCCACCCGCGGGCCACTAATCTCCGAAATCCACGATTGGGACAGGCGGAGAACCTTACTAAGTGTAAAGGCCGCACGCACAGAGGGTCAAACTGCAAGGGGTTCAGAAGACATGCGACAGCGCTCTATTCTTCTTGTCGAGTCGGTCTGGAAATTGAGGACTACCGCGAAGTTGCCGAGGATCAACCACGAACTCTCGCTTCGCGGACTGAAGCCTCAATGCGACGTTTCCAGCTTCATCCGACTGAAAGACGAACCCCGATCGGCACTGGCAGAACTAACAGTTGTGGCCCCACAACCCCCGCTGCTAAAAGTGCTAGGGCGCAGGAGCAGGCCCAGGTTTTCGAGTCTTAATCTTTTCATCTGCCGTTTATACGCGGTGCTCCTGCCAGATTGTCATCCGTCCCGAAATCGGCGAGGGCGTGAGGCATGGCAAAGTCGTTGGCGAAGACACCGCAGAGTTCGCGGACCTTCACCGGAAGAACGCGCAATATGGCAGCCCGCGGCCCAAGCGCCGACACCGAGACTCCACTTCAATCCGGCCCCGACTTTTGGTCCGCCATAGCGGTGGCTGCGGTATTTGCCCATCTGCTCGCGTCCTTCATCCTTAAAGAACCGGTCCTCAACATATATTGCGCCGTCATTAACTTCTCCTTGCTTGTCATCGCCGTCGGTGTGACTGCAAGAAATGCGGTTCGGAGCAGGCACGCAATCCGTCTGTTCTGGTCCTTTCTGGCATTGGCTTACTGCGCCTGGTCCCTTCCACCCTGCGTCTGGTTCTACTACACGGTGCTGCATGGGACAGTCCCAAAGTTCTTGCCGATGACGTTCCCCTGGTTTCTCCACATCGTGCTGATGATCGCCGCCACGGCCGCACGCCCACATTTGAGGCCGCGGATTGAGAAACCATATGCGGTGACACTCGATTTTCTGATGGTGCTTTTCCTTCTGGTCTTTTCTTATGCCTATCTGCTCTTTCCTTACGGATGGGCCCCTGGGTTTCCCTTCGCGATGCGAAGGTTTGCAGCCATATATTCCGCAGAGAATCTGATTCTTTTAGTTGTTCTCGTGGTACTGATCGCGAGTTCCCAACCACCGTGGAAGAGACTCTATTCGCAACTGTTCGGTGCCGCCGCTCTGTATGCGATCCAGTCTCAGTTCGCGCACCTCGTCTTCGCCTCCAATAGTCGATTTATGGATGGCTTGGTCGCAGTGCCGTTCAGCGCCGCGACGGCTTGGTTCGTCTGGATCAGTTCGAAGGGCGGAAAGCAGGCCTCGGAACTCGCCAAGACCGTTCAGTTGGATACCAGCGATCGTCGCCGCACTTCATTGTTGGCGATGGTCGCAGTCATTGCGATTCCGGTGGTAGGACTCTTTGAATTGTTCCGCACAAATGAGCCCCCAGCAACACGCTCGATTCGACTGCTCATTGTATTGATCTCTGTTGTGCTTTTGGCGGTGGTGGCCTTCATCCAGGACTACCTCTCTAACCGCCAGTTGACCTCCGACATCACTCTGGCGAACGATCACCTCCGCTTAGCCGTGGAGTCGGGAAAATCGGTGGTCTGGGACTGGGATCTACGGGGCAAACGAGATTTTTGGTTTGGAGACCTGCACTCGATGTTTGGAGTCCAATCCGGCACTTTCGCAGGGCGGATCGCGGATTTTCGTCGCTACGTCCACCCGGACGACCGTGAGCGCCTCTCGAAAAGCATCGCTGAAGCCATCCAAACGCACAGCCCGTTCGAGGGAGAATTCCGCGTCGTACTGCCCGATGGCGCCGTTCGAGATGCCACCGCAATGGGGAAGTGCTACTACGGACCTCACGGTCAGCCCGAGCGCATGCTCGGAATTACCATGGATATCAGTGAACGCAAACAAGCCGAGCGGGAATTACGCGAACTAAGCGGACATCTCATCGCCGCTCAGGAGGAAGAGCGAGCCCGGATTGCACGCGAACTGCACGACGACCTGAGCCAGAGACTGGCCCTTCTCGCTGTCGAAATGCAGACACTCAATTGCTTCGCAACCGAGGTCGCCGCCGCTGAATCGTTGGATGCTTTGGTTCAGCGGATTAAAGAAATCTCCGAAGACGTTCACTCTCTCTCGCACCGCCTTCATCCCGCGTTGCTCGATCGCGTCGGTCTTGTGCCCGCCCTACGCAAGTTGTGTAAGGATCTGCAGGCGCAGTCCGGCATTATGCTGACTTTTGCCTGCGAGGATGTTTCGGACTCTCTTCCCAAGAATGTGTCGGTGAATTTGTTTCGCGTCGCACAGGAGGCATTGGCCAATGTGATCAAACACAGCGATGCTGCAGCCGCCACTGTCGAGCTAACAACAAACCGCAGCCAGATTCGACTGCGGGTAGTGGATTACGGCCACGGCTTCGAACAGAGTTCCAACCACCGTCACGGCCTCGGCCTGCTCAGCATGCGCGAACGCATACGCCTCATCGGAGGCGAATTTACGGTGCGGTCCCAGCTCTCCCAGGGCACGGTAATTCAAGCACAGATTCCACTGCCAGCCGCATCCTCGGCCCTAAACTCGCTGAAGACGACAGCCTAGCGGGACCGAACTTCATCCAATCTGCGATCCCATTCGAACCGTGGGTTCTCTCATATCGGAATTGCGAATCTGCAACGGACAAGAAAAAAAGAGGAGGCTCACTTTCGAGCCTCCTTGTGTTTCCCCGCAGTGGCAACCGGCTAGAAGATGAACTTCAACGCCAGTTGTATCGTGCGCGCGTTCTCGCAAAGTTCTAGAAGCGGAAGCGCAGGCCCACCTCAATGGCACGCGGCGATGCCTCGCCACTGATCCCACCGAGCGAACCAAAGCCGCCAGGATTACAGAGACATGGATAATTGTCGGTCCACTGATTGTGGTTGAGCACGTTGGCGAAGACTCCCTGTAACTCGGCTGAAGTCCGCTCCGTCACCCGGATATTCTTCTTGATGCTCAAGTCCACATTCCAGTACGGGAGTCCTCGGATAACTCCGTAGCCTCCGTCTCTGGTATCCACTCCCAGGATCGGGTTACGCCAGTTCATCGCGTCGGCAATGCCGTCTTTAAACTGGTTCACTGGGTAACTGTTTGAGGGTGAGTTGTAGTAGGCCTTGCTGTGCGGCGCAATGGGGCCGAGCGGCACCGCATTCTCAGAATCGTAATCGGCGCAGGTGACGCCATCGCATGCACCAAATGCCTGATAATCGGCGAATGTGGTGGCGACCTGAATGGGGAGCCCAGACCCAGTGGTAAAGATCGTGGCCAATGTCCATCCTCCCAGGATCCGTCCCTTAAAGCCCTCCTGCCCCTTATAGAAGGGAGGACTGTACACCATGAACGCGTTATAGATGAACTTGCGGTCAAATGCCTGCACTCCATACATCTCGCTGAGATTGAAGGGGTCCAGGGCGCTCAGTTCGCTCGAGGACTGTGCCTGAGCCGCCGTGCCGAGAGCCTTTGACCAGGTGAAATTGGACTGGGCTGTCAACCCATGCCAATCCGCCATCTTCACGGACACGAAGCCGGCGTTGTAATTTCCGTAGCCCACGCTGGCATTCTCGAAGATGCCCGAGGTGTATTGGCCGGAGCAGCCAATCGTAGTACTTGCATTGCACGTACCGGGAATCGGTGAGTTCATCATGCTGCGCGGAAAATTGAACGCGCCCACATTGCCGTTCACTGTTGTACATCCTGACGCTGGGCAGCCTACTGCACCCGTGTCGAGGTCGCTCCACAGGCTCCATACCTGAGCGTTTGTGAGGTTGCCGGTGCCGGCAGCGCCCTCATTCGCGACTACCGCCGCCGTGCAATTCCCCGGTGAGCAGTAGCCGGTTCCCTTTAGAGCAGTCTCGAAGAAAGGTTGCGGCGTGACAGCGCCCGACTTGGCGGCGCAGCCTCCGCCCGCAAGCCCTGCCAATCCTCCGCAGTACTGCGTGACCACGTTGGCGTAGGCATTAGCAAAAGTTTGTCCTCCAAGCTTCATCATGTAGGGAACTGCGTTCAGTTGGATGGGCTCGAATTCGTGCGTAATCCGACGCCCGATATAGCCTATCTCCACAGTGAGTCTTCGATTGATCTGCTTCTGAATCGTGGCGTTGAATGAATCGATCTGATTCGCGCGGAAATTCGGATCCAGTGACTCCGGCGCGGACGAGACGGCGTTATTGACTCCTGGATAGACCGGTTGAGGTAACGTCGGGCTCGCCAGTGAGTTCAGTGGAACCGCCGGCCCTCCGGTAGCAGAGGCGGCTGACGCGATACGAAATGCCGTGCTGGTTGAACTTCCCCATGTACCCACGCCCGAAGAACCACAACCCCAGGCACCGCTAGCCACGACATTCGAGTTGCAGGCTACAGGCTGTTCGAGCCCCAAGCCGAGCAACGGAACCAGCACCTGCGCGACCCCGTTCGTCCGGCCGTAGGAGCGTCCATAGCCGAAGCGAAATACGCTGTTGCCCAGTACTCCGCTGCTGGCTTTTGGTGCCCACGCAACCGCCACGCGAGGACTGAATTCTCCGTAGTACGGATTGTACGGATACTTCAGGCCATTCGCCGTATTTCCCACTAAGGCGAAGCCAAGTTCGGGGTTATAGACCTGGCCAGCCATCGCAGCCTGCCTCCGGCGCTGGATGTAAGTAGCAGTGGTGATCGGCTCATCGGCGTCATCCACCACCACAGCTTGTTTTCCTGACTGCTCGACGGGTGGCATCTCCAAAGCCCACCCTAACCCGTAGGTCAAAGTTAACGTCGGCTTCAGGTGCCAGGTATCGCTGAAGTAGACGTTGTAGTAGGGAATGGTGCTCTTATCGAACGCGTTCGATAACGGAGGATTCAGGGTCAGATTCGACCCCGTACGGGTAAAGACCTGCGAGGCGATGGAGACGACACCCAGCACAGCTGCCGCGACCGACGAGCAGTTGTTAATGCTCGTCGCTGCGCCCAAGCTATTCGTAGCCCCGCAGGGTTGAAAGCCGGTGTTGCTGATCAACGATCCATGCGTGCCGTCGCCCAGTGAATACACTGGGTAGGCATTAATGGTGCCGCCGCTGTCATTGCGCTGATGGAAATCGAAATTGTGCTGATAGGTTCCACCGAACTGGAACAGGTGGTTGCCTTTTAGCATCGACAGATCATCGCGAAAGGTATTATCGTGTCCATCCCAGAACCGGGCACGAATCTGCTGGTTGTTGGAGTTAAACGGAGTAAGGTCCTGCGTCTGCGATTGGCCCGCCATAATTTCCAAAGCGCCGCCTAGGCCAGGTATTTGCGGTGGTGCCCCGTTTCGTGACCACGCCCACCAGTTCCTCAGATAGCTATAGTGAAAGTCGTTGGTGATGTTGTTGGTCACATTCGTGGTGAGCCCGGCGACAAAGTACCAGTCTTGCACCGGGTCTCCTGAAGCGGATGCCGGTGTGCCTTTGGTGTCGCCCGGGAAGAAGCCGCCGATATCGACTTGCTCATCGCCCGCGACCTTGATGTTGTAGTACCGGTAGCTCGCCATGAAATGCTGCTTCGATGAGAAGTCGTGGTCAATGCGTCCAACCGCGAATTTGCTCGTAATGGGAGTGCTAAGGTTGGCCGAATATCCCAGTATGTTCGCTCCGTCGCACAGACTCTGGGCGCAAGTTGCATTTGACGAGGGCTCATACTTGCTCCAGATCTGCGAAACCAGTGGATTCAGTCCCATGCCGAGCGGATCACAGAGGCCCGTGCAACCGTAGTTGGCAGGGTAAGTCTTTCCCTGGTATGTCACCTGCGCGTTGTTGAGGTTGTAATCTACAGCGCCAGTTGTGGAGTCGGTCAACAAGCCGAGCTGCATTGCCGGTGAGGGAACGTTTCTGAAGATGGTTTCAGCACTCGGATACCTGAAGCCCTCATAGTTGAAGAAGAAGAAAGTCTTACCGCCAAGAACCACTTTGGGAATGAGTGGCCCACCGATGGCTCCTCCAAAACGGCTGTAATGGTACGAGGGTAGGCCGATATGGCCGCCTGGCTCCCAATTGTTCTCATTGTTCTGCCACGTATTCGATGACCAGTTGTTGTCTTTGTAATATTCATAACCAGTCCCGTGGAAGGCGTCCGTGCCGCGCTTGGTAACAACCTTGATTTCGGCGCCCGCCGAACTATTGAAGTCCGCGGTTTGTCCCGCCGTATTGACCTTGAATTCTTCGACGCTGTCTGCCGGCGTCGGCATCACTCCAGCCGGAGCTGAGTAGGTCTGGCCAAGCTCGTTAGAGACTCCTCCAGTCGGATCGCCGATGATGAGCCCAGTTTGCTTCGAGGTGTATACGCCCCCGCTGCCATCCATATCGTTCGTATTATTGCCGCCATCCAAAGAGAAGTAGCTCTGATCGTTCACCGCGCCGCCAACGGAGCCGTCCGTCGCGACGCCAGGTTGCAACTCGATGAACGTGTTTACGTCGCGGCCGAGGCTGGGCAAGTTATCGATCGCAACCGCCGTCACCGTGTTGCCGACGGTGGCATTCGTCGTCTGCAGTTCCGTGCCGTTCGCTGTGACTTCCACCACCTCGCTGCTGCCTCCGACCTGAAGACCGATATTGAGAGTGATGGTCGAACCGACGGTCACTGTGACCTGCGCCTTCGTGGTCGAGAAGCCTTTCTTGTTGACCTCGAGAGCGTATGCGCCAGGAGCGACGTCGACAAATACGTATCGTCCCGCGGCGTTACTGGTAGCTGTTCTCACGCTGCTTGTGGCGCTGTCTGTCAGCGTCACAGTGGCGCTTCCGATCACTGCGTTGCTCTGATCTGTAACGGTGCCTTGGACTGTTCCCGACGATGTCGATTGAGCGCTAACGCGCGGAATGTTTCCGATACAAAACAGAACAAGGCAGACAAAAGCTTGGCACAAGAAACAAGAGAGAAACTGGCGGCGAATGCGACCCATGGCAATCCCTCCTAGGCGAGTTGTCAGACGAAAGGCTCTGAAAGACTGTTCAGACGACTACGGCTTTCCCCGGGGCACCCTTCGAATCAGGGCAAGAATCCCTAATGAGTCGGGAACACTAGCACCATTGACACATACAAAACAAGTAATAATTGTTTGTATCGATGATTTTGATCATCCTGTTCGCTCGATCGGGTGGAAGGGTTACCCGAGACGAACGCCATTGTGCAATCAAAAAGCCACAACAATAACAATAAATATTGCTTTGTTTGCTATGTCTTTGGTTTGGATTCGGTCCTCGGAATACCAAATTCCGGATAAATCCTGTTGTTCAATCTATGAAGTCCGGCAGGTTCTAGTTTGTTCGGTTTTGGAGAGATCCTTGCGGCTTGCGCTGGTTTCACCGGTGCGTCGTGGTGGAGATCCAGCGATCACCCTACCCACCCCGCGGACGACTCAAAGCTAAAATCCGGCGCAACCGTGGCGATCGCGCCGGGGCTTCCAAGCGAAACGTGGCCCTGGACTGACGGCCACCTTCGAGCCTCAACTGACATGATTGCTGCCAGCCACACCTGCCCCAGCAAGGCAGGTGAAGCTAGTATCGTCGCTGTCCCGGGTGGCGCTTCACGGTGATTATCGTCACTCTTGCCTGTGATTGTGACTAACCGCGCGCGGAACTTATCCCCGGCAACCGTCGTCCCGCCACCTGCAACCTAATGCACACGAAAAGTCAGGTTTTTGGGTGCCCTATCTGCCGGGGGCGCTATCCAAGGAGGAACTTCGAAATGACGAACAAGTGGACTCGTTTGCTGCTATGTGTGCTGGTCTTAGGATTGACTTCGATATGGGCTCTTGCGCAAGACGACGCCGGTTCCAACTCCAAGAGTGACGTTCGTACTATCAGCGGATGCCTCACCAAATCCGGCAGCGGAAATGAATACCTTCTGACCGCTAATGATGGCAGCACTTGGGAAATTCACGAGAACAGTGCGGTCGATTTGGCCTCCCACGTCAATCAGACCGTGGAAGCCAAAGGCGTCGTTTCAAATAAGACCGCGCATAACATGAAGGAAGACGCCAAACAGATGGGCCACGACACCGGCATGAAGAACAACACCGCCGAGCACGGACATCTGAAAGTCACCGACCTTCACAAAGTCAGCGACTCCTGCCAGTAGCGTCGAAAAAGCTGCAAGAACAGAAAATCGGTAAGAACACGAAAGGGCGGAACCCGAAGGTCCCGCCCTTTCCTGATATAAAAACTGATACTCCTTCTATCCCTTTACATTGATCTTCGAAAACGACAGCACCGCTTTGCTCGGAGTCGGACGTCCCATCGACAGCGCCGGACGGAATGTCGTGAAGATCAGCATCCGCTTCACCTCGGGCATTACTTCCTTTGAATTGCCGGAATCCGACAGGATCCGGTAATCCTGCACACGCCCGTTCGCATCGACGTAAGCTTCAATCACCAGCGAGTCGTCATCGATCGAATCCATCAAACCAAACGCGCTCGCTTGCAATTCCGGTGCAGTATTCACCATGACGAGCGGGACATCATTATCCGCATGCAGCGTCGATGGCGCCACAAAGTACACCATGGCAACTCCAAAGATCAGCAGCGCGCTCAGAAATCCAGCTGTCGCCGGAACCATGAATGCCTGCACCGCATTCTCGATGCGCACCATGAGCCCTTCGAACTGCGCCCGCTTTGCCGACGCCGCTTCGCGAGAAGCCGCCAACCGCAGCTTCAGTCCTAGATCCGTTGGAATCTTTGGCCGTGCCACGCTCGTGAGCAACTGCTGCGTCTTCCGCAGAGACTCATACTGCCGCTTGCAACCTGAACACTTCCCCAGATGGTCCTGCAGCGCGAGCATCTCCGTGCCCGTCACCGCTCCATCCAGATACGGCGAGAACAACTGCTTTGCCTGGGGACACTCGATTCCCTCGGTTCGCCCCGGGCCTGTCTTATGAATGCCACTCATGGCATCACCTCGACCCTTCTACCCCCTCCAGCAACCTGCCGCCCCGTTCGATGTTCTTGCGGTGCGTTCAGTCCCAATTCTTCTCCAACCTCGCGGACGTATGGTGCCAGCCTCTGTCGGAGTGCTTCGCGTCCACGGGTTAGTCTTGACTTAACCGTTCCCAGCGAAACTTCCAGTACTTCTGCAATCTCTTCGTACGACATCTCTTCCAAATCACGCAGAATCAGAGTTGTCCGGTATGGCTCCGGAACCTTCCTCAATTCCTCTTCCACTCTATGCTGCACTTCGCGGTGCGCGACACTGTCAAAAGGTGAATCCGCCGGATCGGTCAACGCCAGTTGCATTGCGTTTTCAGTCAGGCCCGTGCCTTCCGATTCCGCCGGCTCAATCGAAGTCTCCTTCGCTTTATGCCGGAACCACCAGCGCCTCCGGTTCGCTGCTTCGTGCAGCGCGATCCGGTACACCCATGTCTTTAAACTCGATTCGCCGTGAAAATGTTTCATTCCCCGAAACACTTTCAGAAAAACGTCTTGTGTCGTATCGGCAGCGTCCGCCGGATCATTCACCACTCGATACACCAGGCCATACACCGGCTGCTGAAATTCTCCGACCAGCCATGCGTAGGCCGCTTCCGAACCGGCCTTTAACTCTGCAACGATCGCGGCTTCTTCCTGCGACCGTGCCCCTATCGCACTCGCTAAATCTCCCAAGGTGGTTGCTCCCGCCATAGTGGCGTCCCCTGATTATAGGATTTTCCACCCCATCCCGCCCCCGAAAAATGCGATCGGGAGGTGTTCCAGCAACCCTCCGGAGCCAAACTCCTTACCTAACATAGACTCCGCTGAGCTGTGAGTAGTTCCCACTCGCAATCCCTGCGTTTTCAGTGAGATGGATGCCTGGTAATAAAAGAGTAGCCAGGAGTATGGGTCGATTACCCAATCAACGTCACAAAAGTCTCCGAACGCAAGTTACTGCCGGACGTCAGCCCAATACGCCTGTAACCCGTGGGGTTCTTCTCAGCACCCGATCGCTTGTCATGTTGAGCGAAGCCGCGACGAAGCGAAGCGAAGTTGCGGCGCAGTCGAAACATCCCTACCTGGAATCCACTTTCGCCACCAAGTTGAAGTCCACGAATCCCCAACTCATGCCCCAACGTGAGCCCGGTGTGTCGCCGTCGGAACCTCCTTTCCCAATTCCTTCAGAATCCCAGCCAACGCGGTCAGGAGACCTTCACTTCCCCGATCCAAACCAAGATCCGCCTTATCGAGAAACGCGACTGCTCCATCCTTCTTAAGACGTTCGAAATTTTTCTGCGAAAGTCCGGTAAACGCCACCACCGCGATTGCTTTAGTGAGCGGATCTTTCTTCAATGCCTTCAACACGTCCAATCCAGTCATCTTTGGCAGCAGCATGTCCAGCAGGATCAGATCCGGCTGTTCCGTCCTGGCCAACTTGATCGCTTGCATACCGTCTGTCGCAGCGCTGACGTTGTAGCCTGCACGCAGCAATGCCCGCTCGGTAGCCATTCGCAAAAACTTGCTGTCATCTACCAATAGGATCTTTGTCATGCCCTCCACATCTTTCCCGACGCCAAGCGCGCACACCGATCCATCGACGTCCTCGCGTACGTTGGCTAGAAAGAAACTCAAAATGTTTATCGGCAAAACCAGGAGAGTAGATCAACCCGTGTGATCATATTCGCTGTCATGTTGAGCGAAGCCGCGACCAAAGCGAAGCGCGGGTCGCAGCGCAGTCGAAACATCCCTACCCGGAACCCGCTCATGCCCGCAGGAAGCATGATTTGAAGATGAATATTCTCTCAGATCGATCATCCGCGCTGCGGTTCACGACTTGCGCCCTCACAGCCTGCGGAACTGACAGAGAATGAATGGGTAGAAATGATCCGCAATGTACTGAATTCATGAGACGCGAGAACGCTCCGCATTCTCGAGCACAGCCTTCACCCCTGCTCGGCATGCATTGCGCAATGCCTCTTCATGTCCTTCGGGGATCGAATTCATCAACATCAGCATGCACGTTCCGTGCAACAAAGCCCACAAAGCAAGGGCGGTCTGTGTATGGTCCTCTGGTACACCCCCCAACCTTCGAGACAACAGTTGTTCGGTAAATGCGAAGTTCGGCCGCGACTCCCGGATCGGCCGCGGCGTCCCGCGCCCCTTCTTCGGCGACATGAGCTTCGAGTGCGTGTAGAACAGTTCGTACTCGTTCGGCATCTTCAGGGCGTAATCCACATACGCTTCCGCCATCTCTTCCATTGTTTCGCCCTGCTCGAACGCGTTACGAATCCGATTTGCAATTCGCAGTAACAGTCCCCGAATCAGGTCCTCACGATCTTTGAATCTTCGGTACACCGCGGGTGTGTTCGTTCCTGCCGCTTTCGCCACTGCCCGCATCGTCAGCGCCTTTTCGCCGCCGCGCCTCCACAATACGTCTGCCGCTCGTAAAACACGCTCTTCCAGATCTGGGTCTGGATGCCTGGGCATCGTTGAATCTCCAATTTGTTGCTCTGGCTCTCGAAAATACGTCAGAAACATTATCACGATGTCGATTTTGTTGACGATGTTCACATCAGGCGCCGGACACAAATTGCATAAAGTTGCTCGAAATGACTTGGCGACCTCTGCGGCCTTTCTCCGCGCACTCAGCGGTAAAAGAATTGACGCTCTCGACTGCTGTAAGTAGTCCGCGCGAGAGCACATAATTGTGTGTACACAGTAAATAAAACAGTGTATAAATAATGGTTTCAGCAGCTCCCCCTTGGGCCACTGGTTGTTCCACCGTTTAGGAGTCTGTTTCAGATGTCTTCGTGTGAAAGTCCCGGCCACCGGATTTCTGCCCTCGATTTGAATTCCGATTTGCAGCAGGTCCAGGTGGATTTGCTTAGCGCCCAGTGCGCAGTCCATCAGCTTCGTCTTCACTATTCCTCTGACGATCTTGCCCGTTTCGGCCGTCGCGATGTTCTACGCAAATCCGTCGAAGCCGCCGGCGCTCTCCATCAGTTTTTCTCGGATATCGAAAAGAAAATTCCCGCAGGAAGGCATTCGGTCTCTGCCATCGAGCCTACAGGTGACCAGATTCAACAGGGCATCGAATGGGACTCGCAGTATCTCCAGGAACAGCGCGAGCACTACGCGCCCGTTGCCGGCCCGCTCCCCCCTTCGCAGAAAGCTTCGATGTGGCCTTATTTCTCCGCTGCTTTGCTCGATCGGATTAAGTTCATCGAATTGCAGGGTGCGAGAGTAAAAGTGCCCAAGTTCTTTGACGATGTCCGGGCGCTCGGGTTTGAACCACCGCCGATCAGCCACATGGACTCACTAACGTTCCTCGACGTCATCGTCTTCAACCAATACATTTCCGAGCGCGCCCTTCTTCACGCGCTCGTCCATGCAGTGCAGATCCAGATTCTGGGAGTCAACCGTTACGCGGACCTCTGGGTGCGGAGCTTCGCAAAGACCCGAACCCACTTCACCGTTCCGCTGGAAGTACAGGCGTTTTCCCTAGCTTCCAAGTTCAGCCGCGCCGCAACGGAACGCTTCTCCGTAGAACAAGAAGTGCTGCGCTGGATGTCGGAAGATCGCTACTGAGAATCTCGGGCCACATTTACTAAGATCCCCCACGCTAGACGCTCAGAGAAGGGGCGGCGAAAGCCGCCCCGTTTTGCCGAATAAGCTTTAGTGCAGAAGCGGACGCATTTCGTCCGCTCGCCGACGCGAAGCAACACGCAACGATGTCATCCTGAGGAGGCCGAAGGCGCTCCGAAGGACCGTACGTCGTTGTGCATCACCCCTGCAGTGGAAAAGACCGTCCACACGGCGCACTCCCATCTGCCCCATCAGCACCGCACCCACACGTGAGTCAACAAGAATGCCTATACCCTCACCGCCTGTTCCACCAACACTCCATCAAGCACCTGCCGCACCTTCCCGGCGAGTGCAGATGGCGTAAACGGCTTCGGCAAAAACGCAATCCCCGGATCCAACATACCCTGATGAACAATTGCCGAATCCGTGTACCCCGACATGAAAAGCACCTTCGTTGTGGGACGGGCATTTTGTATCTGCCGCGCTAGCTCCGGCCCTCCCATCTCGCGCATCACAACATCCGTAAGGAAGAGGTGGATCTCTCCACGGTGCTGCTGACAAAGCCGCACCGCATCGTGCGCACTTTCCACGTCGAGGACCACATAGCCGCAAGCTTTCAGGATCGCTACGGTCAAATCGCGTACTTGCCGGTCGTCTTCTGCCACCAGAATGGTCTCAGACCCACGGATTGTCATCCTCTCTTCCGCCGTGGCTGCGGTTTTGCCTCCTGCTTCGTCTTCGACTCGCGGCAAGTAGACCTTGAACGTGCTTCCTCGGCCCGGCTCGCTATACACCCAGACGTGGCCTCCGCTCTGTTGCACCGCGCCATACACCGTCGCAAGACCCAGCCCCGAGCCCTTGCCCATTTCCTTGGTCGTGAAAAACGGTTCGAAGATGTGTGATTTCGTCGCTTCATCCATCCCAATGCCGGTGTCGCTCACCGCCAGCATCACATAGCTGCCGGGCCGTACTCCCTCGTGTTGACTGGCATACGCTGCGTCGAGCTCAACATTCCCTGTTTCAACGGTAATTGTTCCGCCGCTGGGCATCGCATCGCGCGCATTAATGACCAGATTCAGCAGCACCTGCTCAACCTGGCCGAGGTCAGCCTTCACGCTACCGAGCGTCGCCGCCGGACGCGTGACGATCTGCACATTCTCCGCGATAAGCCGCCGCAACATCTTGTCTACATCGACGATCACCGCGTTCAGATTGAGCACGCTCGGTTGCAGAATCTGTTTTCGGCCAAAAGCCAGCAGTTGCCGTGTCAGGGAAGCCGCTCGGTTGCTCGCAGCCAGAATCTGGCTGGCGCTGTTGTGTACAGTGTCTGGGCTGGGAAACTCGATCATGTGCTGCGCATATCCCATGATGACCGTCAGCACATTGTTGAAGTCATGCGCTACGCCGCCCGCCAGCCGTCCGATCGCCTGCATCTTTTCCGCTTGCAGTAATTGCTGGAACAGCAAACGGTAACGTTCCTCTGAGGCTTGTAGCGCAACCACACTCGCCTGCTGGCGATATTGACTGATCGTCAAATGAGCGCCGTAGCAAACCAGCGAAATGATTACAGTGCCGTACACCACGATGCGATCATGACTGCCGGCGCGCATTGCCAGCGCCAGGACCGTCAATGGCATGATCGCGAGCCCGATATTTTTCAGCAGGAAACTGCGTTTCTTCCATTCGCGCCCCAGCGCTTCGACGGGCTCGTATCGCTGCGGTTCATAGCTAGCCGCCAATGACGCCGCCACAATGAAAGGCACCGTCCACGCCAGGCTCGACCAACTCCCGGAGTTGGCATTGATAAACGTGAGCCCATAGTCTCCGATCCCGGCCGCGATGGCGTACACAATGAAATAGACCGACATTTTGCGGCACAGTCTTCGCACCAGCGCCGTCCGCCCCCAGTACGAGCTCGCAAGGAAAGCCACAACGAGCGCGAAGTTGAGCACGTTCGTCATGCGCTGTTCCATCACTTCCAGGCTGTGCGGCCCTCCCTGCAGCGCGCGCAGAAACAGAAAGTCGTAGTAGACAAGGAACGCCACCATCAGCATCTGGACAAAATCCAGCGACCGCTGCCAATCCAGGCCTGACGGATCCTCACCTTCACGCAAGAAGAGCGCCATCACGATCGGCGCGTCGTAACAGATGTACAGGAATTGCGATAGAGGAGACGCCGGTACCGGCGCCCTCAGCCAGTTCTCGTAATACGTCCAGATAATGTTCGAGATTCCGTAGGCGCAGAATGCAACACCGAACAGTCCCCAAAAGGTCTTATCCAGACCCGGGCTACGGCGGGACGCTTCGAAGCAGAATGTAGCCGCCACCACGCAGCACGTCACCTGCAGGATGTTCGACGCCCAGGCGCGAAGCGGCTCATCCAGCAGCAGAAACGCAGCGATCTGGAGTGCGACCAGAATCCATGCAGCCGATGCGATTCGCCGCCTCATAGATCGGGGCACTCAGTGCCTCCCCGGCCCTCCTAAGAGCGCGATCCGCACGAACCACTGCGAAAACACTGACCCCTCCACCAGGCGCACGGTCGAGTTCGTGTAAGAGAAGCTTCTACCCGCTACGCCCTCTTTGTGGCGAATCATAGGTGGCCGCTAACTCCGGAGTCAATCTGCAATCTCGATGGGTTGGAATAAGGTAACCTTGCGACTGCTGCGGCAGTCGAGAAAAGGGGATAATTCCAGCGCGGGTCGAAGCAGCCCTATGCTTCGCGCAATCGTCTAAAATAGGGACGCGCCGCCATAACCAGGAAAGCGAAGTGAGCCCATGTCCGACGATTCGATTACGATCTCGCCTGGTCCGAAATTCAAAACCGCCATGCTGCTGGCGGTCGTCGCCGACGCTCTTCAGCTCGTAGTCTTCCCGGCATTCGTTGAAGGCGCCCTGTCCCCGGCAGACGACCTGCTCGACTTCGGCGTCGCCGCCATGATGATCAAGTTGCTTGGATGGCATTGGGAATTCCTGCCATCATTCTTCGCCAAGCTGGTGCCCGGCGTTGACCTGGTTCCATTCTGGACGCTTGCCGTAGCCAGTGTCTGGCGCAAAGCAAAGAGTACTGCGGTTGTCGGCGATGTCCCTACGGCTGAGAGAGAAAAGTTCCTGCCGCAGTAATAAGAACTGTCAGTAATAGGAAGTGTCAGTAATAAGAACTGTCATCACACAGTGATGTCATCCTGAGGAGGGCCGAAGGCGCTCCGAGGGACCGTACGTCATCGAGCCCCGCCACTGCAGCAGAGAAGACCACCAAACTGCATCAATCGTAGGCGCTCCTACCAGTACTGCATACCCACGCAAGCCCTCACGCGGCCAAGTAGTTCACGATGCCAGCTGTTGTAACCTAGCTCGCCCCTCACTTCGCCGGATCCTGAAACTCCTCATCCATCAGTGATGTCATCCTGAGGAGGGCCGAAGGCGCTCCGAGGGACCCTACGTCATTGTGCATCGCCACTACAGTAGAGAAGACCACCAAACTGCATCAATCGTAGGCGCTCTGACCGGTACTGCATACCACACAAGCCCTCACGCGGCCACGTAGTTCACGATGCCAGCTGTTGTAACCCAGCTCGCCCCTCACTTCGCCGGATCCTGAAACTCCTCATCCATCCATTTCTTGAACGCTTCCAGATTCTGCTGGCGATGCAGAAATCCGCTGACCAATTCCGTCCCGGGCTTCGAGCCACCAGGCTCCAGAACGGCTCTGCGATAACGCATCGCAGCCTCGCCACCAAGCAGATTCGACTTATCGAACTGGCTGAAGAAGTCGAGCGCGATCACCTTGTCGAGCACGTACGTGTAGTAGTTCGACGTGTAGCCCATCAAGTGACCGAAGCTCGCATACATACGATTCCCTTCGACAAACGGATACGGATTAAACCGCGTGTAGTCCTCGTGCAGGATCGCGTCAAGATCGATCGTCTCGGGTGCGCGGTCGTGCACGTCAAGCGAATAGGTCGAATAGAAGAGCTGTCCCTGCGTCCATCCCGCACGTCCATAGGCGCTGGCCCGGTTCATGCGGTCGATCAGGTCCAGGGGCAGTACCTCGCCCGTCTGATAATGCTTGGCAAATGAACGCAAAATCATCGGGTCACGGAAAAACTCCTCGAGCATCTGCGAAGGTGCTTCCACGAAATCGAGTTCGGTCGCAAATCCCGCGACGCCAGCCCACTGCTGCTGGCCGCCAAGAATGTTGTGCATCAGGTGTCCAAACTCGTGGAAGAACGTGACGACATCGTCGTACTGCATCAGCCCCGGATCACCTGGCTTGCCTCCGGCAAAGTTGCAGATCAGTGTTCCTTCGGGCAGTTGCCGCCCCTTGATGCCCGGCACCACCGGAGATGAACTGAACCACTTGTCCTTCCCGTCGCGCGGATGCATGTCGAGATAAATCCGCCCAACTAGTTGTCCTCCGTCGAAGACATTCCAGGCCGAAACCGCTGGGTCCCAAACGGGCGCGTCAGCCGCCGCCTTGAACGACACGTGAAACAGCTTGGCCGCCGTATCGAGAATCCCCTGCTGCACGCGGTCGTACGTGAAATACGGACGCACCGACTGCGAATCGAAATTGAAGTTCGCCCGCGCGTACTGATCGTCCCAATAGAAGCGCCCATAGGCCGGGATCGCCTCCATCTCCGGATGTTTCTTCCTCGCGAACGCCAGCATCATTTCGTTCTCGCGACGCGCCGACGCGCGCGATGCCGTATCTACCTCGTTCAGAAATGCCTTCATATTCGCCGCGGTGCCAATCATCTGATCGGCTGTCGCCAGGTCCGCGAAAGTCGGATACCCTAGCGTCTTCGCCAGTTGGTCGCGCGTCTTCAGAACGTCCAACAGGATTTCTTTGTTCGCCGGATACGAGCGCGTGTTGTACGCGAGGTACATCTTCTT
>Ga0070734_10000563_pt1 | contig 72920 bp, 63 predicted proteins | sample Coa_R1_8_FD_66444 | JGI IMG/M metagenome (GOLD analysis project Ga0070734, IMG submission 66444) | Surface soil microbial communities from Centralia Pennsylvania, which are recovering from an underground coalmine fire - Coalmine... | ecosystem: Environmental > Terrestrial > Soil > Unclassified ...
GCGTTAGGGTGCTTAGCGCAGCGCAATCCGCGGTCCCTATAAGGCGATCGGGCCACGCCCGCCGCTAGCCAGAATAACGAAGGACCTGGTTGGATCAACCGCGCGCGGCGGCTGGGCCGCCGACTTCCATGCAGAGATGATCGAGGTGCTCCCGGCCATATTCGTCAACGACCAGCACCGTGATGCAATGAGGGCCCGGTTCAAGGTCAGCCGGAAGCGGCGCCGTCCAGATGTGTGAACACGGCTCAAGTTCCGCCCACGGTTTTTTCGTTGCTCGATTTCTGGCAAACACCTCCTGCGCGAACGGATCCGGCCGCGTTTGGCGCGTCATAGTCACTGGCCCCGATCCATCAATCCGATACGCGACGGTTGTTCGTGGGCCGCCGTCGAAGACATTGACGATGATTTCGGTCCTACCGAGCCGGTCCTTCAAGATCGGCGCGCCGAACAGCTGGCCCATGTGGCCATCGCTACCGATCGCGGCGCCACTTGCGGTCGATCTGCAATCGAGGACAACGCGGATCTGCCGCGCTTCCCCCGCCTTCACCCCGCGAAATCGAGTCGTATAGCAATTGCCGTCTATGCTCAGAATGTGGAAACCGTTGGGATTGCCGTCCGGACTGTCGGCGACCGCGACGCCGCGATGGTCATAAGGGCCGCTCCACCATGAACCGGAAAGCGCCGTGATTACATGGTGGTGATGCGGACCGCGTCCCGCAATGCCGCTGCCGCAATCGATATAGTGATGCTCGGTGGTATGCGTGTGCCCGGAGAAGCTGACGCTCGGACGATCGCCGATGATATTGAGCAACTGCAGACCGTCCGAGGTGTTGATGGTCGGGTCGCTCGGGTCGAGATGGCTGCGCAAAGGAATGTGCATCGCGGTGACGATAAGTCGGTTCGGCGGAGTCTGCCTGAGCACCTGAGCCACAAAGTCGAGCTGTCGTTCGCCGAAACGGCCCCGGTATTTGCCGCCGCCCTGATAGTCGACATTGTCGAGCATAAGAAACAGTGCGTTGCCATATTCAAAGGCATAATAACTTGGACCAAACGTCCGTTTGAATGTTTCTTTTGAATGTCGCCAATTCGGTGCGTCAAGATTAAGATCATGGTTTCCGGCAATGTTGTACCAAGGTATGCCGATCTGCCCGATAACACGGTTGTACCGCTCATAAAACGACAAATTATCCGACATGAGATCGCCCAAGGTCATGCCGAACGCAGCTTTTGTGCCGATCAGTCGGTTTACGGCGTCCATGCGAATATAGTCGATCGCTGTCGCGCTTTCCGCATGCGGGTCCGCGAACAAAATGACGTCAAACCGATCCGGCTCATCGACTTTTCTCAGCGCGAAGTCCACCGAACTTGGCAATTCTCCGGTCGGATCGATGCCGTGCTCACGTAGCCGCAACTGTGCCGGCGTCCCGTTCGGTTGATGGATGTAGTAGAAACGCGGCAACATGCCGTTCGGGTCGATCGGCACGCTGTAACCCGAAGGCTTGATCAGAAAAATGATCGTGTCGTCCTGCACCGGAAGTCTGTACCGGCCCTCATGATCGGTCCGCACAACATCGCAGCCGTTCGACACAAGCACGCCCGCTATTCCCGGATCGGAGGGACTGCACGTGCCACTGCCAGAGAGGTCTTCGAAAACGATGCCCGTCACGGTTCGTTGCGCAGGTTGACGACCGCCGGCCGGGAGCGCTTCGATGTTGTACGACGTCGCTGCGGCAATCGTGATTGCGGCCGCCCCACCCTTCACGACATGTCGGCGCGTTGGGAACGATCGGCCTTCCACTATGGCGCTCCTGGAGAAGCCGCTGGAACGTGGCGCTTCATTTTTTGAGTGACCGCAATGTCGGCATTCATTCCCTGGCGCGGCGCATCATCGGCTACATCGAGCCAAACACTTTGAGCTTGCTTGAGCTGCGATGTCTGAGGATGCCTGCTGATTCTGACGTGTGCTCGACACTTATGCGACAGCTTGACGAAATCACCATCCGCACTTCGGGCGGCGGACGTAGAAAGTCGACAGAGATCGCTTCCGACCGGGGCTGCTGCTCCGAAGGCGACGGGAATATCGATGGCGGGAAATCAACGCAGGGAGTAGCGAAAATCTGGTTTCAGCGATCAGTCGCACAGCGTTCATATTCGCGTCATCTCACTGCAACATCGGCCATCTCCTATGCGGTTCGTAGGCACCTCCTACTTCAATTCTTTTCTCGGACAAGCTTCTGAGCAAACAGGAGACCGCGATGAATTACCCACGGCTCTCTCGCGCGCTGGCGCAGTTCATTCTCGGCGCCGCCGCTCTCGCGATCGTATCGGGGAACGTGCAGGCCGCGGCGCCGTTGCAGGCGTCCTGTCATCTCCAATCGGCCGGCAACAAGATCAAGCGCGTCGTTTATCTCCAGTTCGACAATGTCCATCTGCGACGCGATAACGCCAACGTGCCCTCGGACCTCGAGCAGATGCCGCACCTGCTCAACTTCCTGCTCGAAAACGGCACGGTCAGTGGCAATCATTTCACACCGCTTATTTCGCATACCGCGCAAGACATCGTGACCGCGTTGACAGGTGTCTATGGCGAGAGGTTCGGTTTTACTGTTGCAAACAGCTACGGGTTCTTCCGGCCGGATGGGTCGGTGGGCTTCAACAGTTCGTTCCTATACTGGACGGCGCAGTCGGCAGATGGTCACCCGCAAATGGCGAACGAGCTCGGCAGGATCGCGCCTGCGCCATGGGTGCCGTTCACGCGGGCCGGCTGCGATGTCGGCGCGTTCTCGATCGCCAATATTGAATTCGAGACAGTCCCCAACGACGTCACCACGGTGTTCGGTGTCGGCTCGCCGCAAGATGTGACGGTCAGGGCACTGCTGAGCAACCCGAGAGGCTCGCAACTGAACACGCAAGCCTCAACTGACTGGCTCGGCATCGCGGTTCATTGCGCACAAGGCAGTGCGCTTTGCGCTAACGGGGCGCCCGACCTGTTGCCCGATGAACCCAACGGTTATGTCGGATTCAAGGCCCTCTATGGTAACGTCAACGTACAGCCGGCCATCTCGCCGAGCGGTCCGGTCAAGGACCTCGACGGCAACATCATTGCTGACAAGTTCGGTCATCCGGGCTTCCCCAATACCTTCGACCCGCTGGCATCCCAGTCTCTCGGCTATGCGGCAGCCATGCTGGAGGCGGGCATTCCTGTGGTCTACCTCTACATCGCTGATGCCCATGACAATCAGGTGGGGCCGTCACTGAGCAGCGAGCAGACTTTCGGACCGGGCGAAGCCGCTTATGTCGCGCAGCTCAAGCTCTATGATACGGCGTTCCAGAAATTCTTTGATCGGCTGGCGGCGGATGGCATCACCAAGGACAACACATTATTCGTGATCACCGCGGATGAAAACGATCATTTCGTGGGCGGACCGCCGAGCCCACCGAACTGCGACGGCATCAACGTGCCGTGCACCTACGCAAGGATTGGCGAGATCGATACGTTCGTCGATCGGCTGCTGCTCACACAAAGGAGGAATACGACGCCGTTCTCCGTTCACTCCGACGATGCGCCGACCTTCTATATTAATGGAAATCCTGGGCCCACGGACCCCGTGACGCGCACGATGGAGCATGACGTCAATGCCGTCACGGTGGTCAATCCGATCACGGGCAAGAATGATCGTCTCTCGGCCCTACTCGCGGACCGGGCCGAAATGAAGCTCCTGCATATGATCACGTCGCTCCCTGATCGGACGCCGACATTCACGATGTTCGGCAACGACAACTATTTCAACCAGACATCAAGCGCGTCGACCGGCCAAGGCCTTGACTGCTCGCACCCCCCCGCATGTGTTGCCGAAGGACCAGGATTTGCCTGGAACCATGGCGACTTCCAGAAGCAGATCACCCGCACCTGGTTCGGGATGGTCGGCCCCGGCGTGCGCCGACAGGGCAGAAATGATGACGTGTTCTCTGATCACACCGATCTTCGCCCGACGATGATGATGCTCCTCGGCCTCAAGGACGACTACGTCCATGATGGCCGCGTCCTCGCCGAAAAGCTCGAATCGAGTGTGCTGCCTGCCGCTCTGAAAGACAGCCGCGACACCTACGTCGCGCTGGCGCAGGCCTTTAAGCAGATCAATGCAACCAAGGGTTCAGTCAGTCGCAACAGCCTGATCGCTGCCAATCGGGCCATCACAAGCGACGACAAGACCTATGCGAAGTTTCTCTCTACCATTGGCAAGATCACCGACCAACGCAATGAGTTGGCGAGCGAAATGATCACCCTCCTCGATGGCGTCGCGTTCGGGAACCAGCCCATTCGCGGTCATGAGGACGGCCTCGTCGAACGCGCGCACCAGCTCATCGACAAGGTTCAGGATCTGGCGCAACGCGGGGAGTAGACTTCGAAATTCCCACACAGGCAATCCGAAGCCCGCTGGCTCCCGGCGGGCTTCTCAATTCTTCCCGAGGCGACATGAGCAGGGTTGGAAGCTCGTGCGGAGCGCAAGACGAAGCTCTACGTGCGATCGCCCCGTACGATTGAGGCGGGCCGAATTTACGGTGTGGGCGAGTGGGTCGCGATGCTCATCTGGTGACCGCGCCAGACGAAATCGGTTCCGATCCAAGCGTCGAACCACAGGATCGGAAGGAGCAGGTCGCGCAGCAACGCGTAGAGCGGATTGAACGGCGACGAAGGCCACTTCGCCACTTTCGCCAGAGCGATTTCAGCGCCGTACCAGGCGAGGGCGAGTGTCGCGACCGTGCCGATGACCGAAATGTCAGCCGCGCACGCCGCATATCCTGCCGCAATGAGCGGGAAGAGCGCACCGCTGAAGATCTCCGGCACGAAATAGATCGGAAAGCTGGAGCGACGCAATCGTGCCCAGCGTGTTTGCCGTCGCCATACCTCAATCATGCATCGCCTGCCGAGCGGCTGCCCGAACGGCGGGGCCGTGAGCCGCACCCGCAATCCGGCTGCACGCACAATCTTGGTCGATGCCGCATCCTCGGCGACCTCGGCACCGAGCGCCGCAATTCCGCCGGCTGCTTCAAGACCTGTGCGCCGCCACAACATCGTCTTGCCTTGAGCGAAACCAAAGCCGAGTGCATCAGCGAAATACTGTACCCGTACCTGGTACGGGTTCAGGAACGCGCATTCGAGTCCGGCCCAAAAGCCTACCGGCCGGCAGCCAACAGGAGGCGAGCAAACGAGACCGGTATCGGCCTTCCAGGTCGCAAGCAGGCGGCTGATGTAGTCGCGCGGCATCAGCACGTTGGAATCCGCCAAGATGATCCAGTCGTGTTTCGCTGCCCGCCAACCCTTGACGCAATTGTTGAGCTTCGGGTTTTGGCTGATACGGTCGTCACCGAAGAGAATCTGTGCGTCCGCGCGGGGGTAAGCTGCAATCAACTCCCGTACGATCGCAATGGCTGGGTCGCGCATCGATGCGACGCAGAAGATCAGCTCATAGTTGGGATAGTCGAGTTCGAAAGAGGTGCGGAGCGTCTGTTCGAGGAAATTGTCGAGGCCGCAGACTGGCCGCACAATGCTGACCGGCGGCGCGGAAGCCGGAGCATTCCCCGCCGTCGCGTGTGCCACCGGTCTTGGCCGACATCGCCACGCTGCGATAATGATACTGACAACGTGGAACAGGAAGGTGGTGCCGCTGAATGACGCGGCAGCAATGACCGAGGCTGTCATGGCGGCAGCCATAGGTGCTTCGAATGACGGTGTTGTGACGGGCTGTCATGCGGTCGCAACACGCACGTCTTAAGATTTGACCAGCTCGGGAGAAGCAAGGGGGCGGACATCGTGGCAGAAGGCGGCATGCGACACTTTCGTGCCCTCTTCATCTCTGACGTTCATCTTGGCGCACGCGGATGCCAGGCAGATCTTCTTCTCGATTTCTTGCGCCACCATGACGCCGATATCATCTATCTCGTCGGCGATATCGTCGACGGCTGGCGCCTGCGCTCAAGCTGGTATTGGCCGCAAGCTCATAACGACGTCGTTCAGAAACTGCTGCGCAAGGCGCGCAAAGGTGCCCGTATGGTCTACGTGCCGGGCAATCACGACGAGTTCCTGCGCGATTATTATGGGACTCATTTCGGCGGCATCGAAGTGGCCGAGCACTATATCCACGGTGGCGCCGACGGCCGGCGCTATCTGGTGATCCATGGCGACCACTTCGACCTCGTGGTGACGCAGGCGCGCTGGCTTGCCCATCTCGGTGATTACGCATACACGGTCGCGATCGTGGTCAACCGCATCTTCAACGACTTGCGCCGGCGATTCGGGTTTGGTTACTGGTCGCTGTCGCAGTGGGCGAAGCACAAGGTCAAAAACGCCGTCAATTATATCGGCGAATTTGAAAGGACCTTGGTGATCGAGGCGCGACGGCACGAGGCCGACGGCGTGATTTGCGGCCATATCCATCACGCCGCCATCCACGACGATTTCGGCATCGTTTACATCAACTGCGGCGACTGGGTTGAAAGCTGCACCGCGGTTGCGGAGCACCCGGATGGACGATTCGAGATCATCACCTGGACAACCATGTCGAGCCGCGAAGAGCGCGACCGGGAGACGGAACGTGAAGCTGAGGCCGTCCATGCCGCCTGAGGTGCCGGCGCCGGCAGAGAACCACTGCTGGAGCGCGGATTCGATCACCTTGTAGCATCGTCGCCGGACCTGTCTGGGCGCCCCCGGATTTCAGCCACGGATCGCATACCAACCGGGGTGGCCGGAGCCGGGCGATGGTAGCCGGGGCCGTTTCAACGGGCATCTACCCGCCTTTTCCGCCCATGATCAGCCTCTTCAGATGATCCAGAATGTTTGGCGGCGCTGCGGCGATGCGGTCGATGGTTTGGAGGACCTCCTGCCCGCCAATGGGGCTGACCTCTACCTTCAATTTCGCGGCCTCGTCGAGATATTGGCGATCGTTGTGAACCGCGGCGAAGGCTTGGCGCAGGGCCTCCGCGCGCTCAGCCGGCACGCCCGGCGGAGCCGCGAACGGCCGCGACATCTTGTAGGAGAGCTCGGCAAATTCGATCAGCGCGCGGGAGTTCTCGTCGGGCGCCAGCTCGCGTGCGGTGGGAACGTCGGCGAATTCAGGATGGCGCGTGGTGCGGGCGAACTGAACGAGGGCCCGCATGCCACCGTTCGGCAACAGCCAATCCGGCTTGAGCGACCTCATCGCAGACAGGTCGGCCGTGCGTCCATTCACCTCACCGCGATCGACCGCGAGGAAAATTGCACCACTGTCGGGGTAACCGGTGACGAGTCTGAGGTGGATTCCGAGCGCATCTCGCAGCAGAAGCGGGATATCGTTGCCGCTCGTCCCTTCCGCAGTGCCGCCGACAACGATGGGCGGGCCGCCTGGCCGGCGTGCATCCTCGATGGAGCTTACGGGCGCGTCCTTGCGCACCATCAGGACGTAAGCGTCATGCGAGAAGTCCGAAGAAGAACCGAGCCAAGTGAATTTGCGGGGGTCGAAGACCGCAGCCGAATTCGTTCTCAAGATCGCGAGCAGCGGCATGTCGCGCGCAAAGCTGCCGATCGCTGTGCCGTCCCGCGGCGCGACGGTGTAAAGATAGTTCGTCGCCCGCAAGCTGCCGGCGCCCGGCATGTTCTGTACCACGACGCTCGGATTGCCCGGCACATAGCGGCCGAGGTGTCGGGCCAAGAGCCGCGCGAACAGGTCGTAACCGCCGCCGGGGCCGTAACCGACGATCATGGTGATGGTCCGGCCCTTGTAGAAGTCTGCGACGGCGTCGGCGCAGCACGCCTGCTGCATCATTGCGAACGTGGCGACGAGCACCGCAGCGAACCGGCTCGCCATGTTCCGCCTCCGGTGTGGGGGCTGCAGGGGCGACCCTTGTGGTCGCCCGTTGGCAACGCCGCCCGGGCAAGAGGGCGACCACGAGGGTCGCCCCTGCGTCATGCTCGGGATGAGAAACGGCTCCGCCTCACAACGTGAACACGTACACCATGGAGCACGCGTTTGCGTATTTCAGCACCGCCGGCTTGGTGGCCTCTTGCCATTTTGGGCCGGCCGCGACGGCGACATACTGCTTGCCGTTGACCGCGTAGCTGATCGGCGGCGCCACGATGCCGCAGCCGGTGTCGAAGCGCCACAGCTCTTTAAGGGACTTGCCGTCATAGGCAACCAGCGCGCCCTCCCACAGTCCGCTGAAGACGAGATTGCCGCCGGTCGCCAGCACGCCCGACCAGTTGGGCAGATCGCGGCGCGCCACCGCTTTGGTCTCGCCTGTCACCGGATCGAGCGCCTTGATGCTGCCCGTGGTCTGCTGCAAGGGCTTGCCGGAACCGCCGGTGAACCGTTCGCGCGGCTTTACGGTGCCGCCCTGATCGACGAAGTCGGCCTGAACCTTACCTTCGAGCTGATTGCAGCCCTCGCTCGATGGGATGTAGATCAGGTTCAACTCGGGGTTATAAGCCGCAGGCTCCCAGTTCTTTCCGCCGGGCGTCGACGGGCACCGCGTGCCTATCGGGTTGGCGCGGGTCGGGTGGCTCCCCTCCACGTAGCTCTGGACGTCCTTGGCGGGATCGTAATCGAGCGGCCGGCCAGTCTTCGGGTCGAGGCCCTTGGTCCAGGTCAATTGATCGACATACTGCTTGCCGGCGACGAACGCGCCGTTGGTGCGATCGAGAGCGTAATAGAAGCCATTGCGGGCCCCGTGTACGACGAGCTTGCGATCCTCGCCATTGACCTTGGCATTGATGATCTGGTGCTCGGAGATTTCGTCGTAGTCGTACGGGTCGTTGGGCGTGTACTGGAAGCCCCATTTGATTTTGCCGCTCATCGGATCGAGCGCCAGCACGCTTGCCGCCCACTTGTTGTCGCCGGGACGGTATTCGACGTCATAGTCGGGACCGGCATTGCCAATCCCCTGATAGATGGTCTCGGTTTCCGGGTCGTAGGTTGCGGTCACCCACACCGACGCGCCACCGTGCTTCCAATGCTCCTTGCCGTCCTTCCAGGTCTCGTTGCCGGGCTCGCCGGCGCCCGGGATCGTGTAGGTGCGCCAGGCCTCCTTGCCGGTATTGAGGTCGGTCGCATCGATCCAGCCGCGGATGCCGAATTCGCCGCCGGCCGAGCCGATGATGGCAAGGTCGCGAATGACGAGCGGGGCGAGCGTTACGGTCTCGCCAATCGCCGGTTCCGCCACCTTGCGCTCCCAAACCACTTCGCCGGTAGCGCGGTTGAGCGCGAAGATGCGGCCGTCGAGTGCAATCGAGATCACCTTGTCCTTCCACAGCGCGACGCCGCGATTGTTGACGCCGCAGCACGCCACATCGCCGGCCCAGGCGCGGTCGACGCCCGGATCGAATTTCCACTTGATCTCGCCCTTCTTGCCGCTTGAGACGTCGATCGCGTAGACCGAGCCCCAGCCGTCCGGGATGTACATCATGCCGTTATCGACCAGGGGCGTCGCTTCGAGATTACCCTGGGCGTAGCGGCCGCCGGACTGCAGGCCGCCGAGCCCGACCGTGAAGGCAAGGCGCAAGTTGCCGACCGTATCGGTGTTGATCTCTTTGAGCGCCGAGAACCTGTGGCCCTGATAGTTCTTGTGGTGCAGCAGCCAGTTCTGCGGCTCGCTGTCAGCTTTGAGCGCGCGCTCGAAAGACATGTCGGCGGCGCGCGCCGTCGATAGCGCCCCGGAAGCCGCCAACGCGACCAAAGCCACGGATGTCAGAAGCTTTCTCATTTCCTCCTCCTGCGCTTTCGTTGTTCAGGTTGTGAAGAACTTGACGAAATGGTCGTAAACCTGGTCCGGCGCTTCTTCCTGCAGGTAGTGGCCGGTCGGAAGCGGCTGCGCGTCCACCAGGTTGCTCGCGAATTTGCGCCAGACCGTGGGAAATTCCTGGGTGGGCGGCGCTCCTCGCGTTCCCCACAATATCAGGAGCGGCATCCCGATCTGGCGATCCTTGTCGGCGCTGTCCATTTCGAAGTCGATCGTGGCGCCAGCCCGATAGTCGCGGCAGGAGCCGGTGATCGTCTTGTGGGTGAAGCAGCGGATATATTCGTCGAACACGATCTTGGGAGGATTCCTGCTGCCCGCGCGGCTCTTGAGAAACCACTCGGCCGGAACGGCGCTTATCATCGTTACGGGAAGCGGCTCCGGCTGCGCCAGGAACATCCAGTGCCAGGTGTTCACGGCCCAGTTCTTGTTGGCGTTGGTCCACACGTGATAGTTCGGCAGCATATCCAGGAGGCAGAGCTTCATCACCCGCTCCGGATGATCGAGGCACAGGCGATGGCTCAGGCGCGCGCCACGGTCGTGTCCGGCAAGAAAGAAACGCTGGTGACCGAGACTCGCCATGACCTCGATCATATCCTCGGCCATGACACGGAAGCTGTAGTTGATGTGATTGGGACCGGGCTCGGGCAGCGATGAGTCGCCGTAGCCGCGCAGATCGGCAAGGACCACATGGTAGTGCTGTGCCAACCGCGCCGCGACCGCGGACCACAGCACGTGATTGTTCGGATAGCCGTGCAGCATCAGCAAGGGCGGGCCGGACCCGCCGTGACGCACGCGGATGATGGCGCCCTTGGTGCGCATGTCGAGGTGCTTGAATCCCGGAAACAGCGCCGCGACTTCGGCGCTGCCCCAGCGCGTCGGATCGCGCGCATAATCGGCAGATGTAGCTTCTGCCACGATCGCGCCTTCCTGCGCCAACGAGGGTGTTGCGACGCTCGCTGCCGCCGCTCCCGCAGCCAGGGCCTGCACCAGACCGCGGCGGCTCACCCCGCCCTCGACGTGTTCGGATTGAAGATGCGTTGTCATTCTCAACCTCCCTCGATGTCGATCACCACTAGGGCGGATTATCTTTGTTAGCCCATCGCGATCCGTCCCCCCCTTGGACAGCGGATTGCGCTCACGCCCATCCACCCTGCCGCCGACCTCGGCCCTCAGATTAGCGAAGTAGGGCGCAATAGCGAAGCGTATTGCGCCGGGGGCCGTCAGGTTACGCGAAAGCGGCGGATTGCGCCCTGGCAGTCAGCCCACCCCCGGGGCGGGACACCTGCCGGGAGCGGTGATTGAACGTGGCTCGGGCTTTCGTCGTAGAATATGTGCTGGTGCTATGCCGGCCACGCGCGGACGAAAGCAGAGCGGAGGGGATCATGAGTGTAAGGCCGCATGACTTCGTTATCTGGGCGATGCTGGCGGCGGCGGCGCCTGCGCTCGCGCAGACCGCGACCGCACCTCCGAGCCGGCCCACCGCCGCAGCGGACCAGGGGACTGCACCTGTTCCGCCTTTAGCCGGTCGCTGGGCCCACCCTTACCTCACCGGTTTCGAGCCGCCGGCATCCGGCCCGGGCCCGGTCCGAAACAAATCGCGTCTGCCCAATGGGATCGCCAACTTCCAGCAGTTGGTCGGCGATTACACCAACCCGATCCTGAAGCCCGACGCAGCCGAAATCGTCAAGAAGCACGGCGAGATCTCATTGGCCGGCGGCGGCTATCCGACGCCGAGCAACCAGTGCTGGCCCCAGGGCGTGCCCTACATCTTCTGGGATTTCTGGATGGAGATGGTGCAGGCGCACGACAAGGTCGTGATGATTTATCGCCACGGCAACGAGGTCCGCTGGGTGCGCTTGAACCAACCCCATCCCGCGCAATTGACGCCGTCGTGGCACGGAGATTCCGTCGGTCATTACGAAGGCGATACGCTGGTGATCGATACGGTGGGCATGAAGGTGGGGCCGTTTTCGATGGTGGACATGTATGGAACGCCGCAAAGCCCGGCGCTGCACGTCGTCGAACGGTACCGGCTGGTGGACTATGATGCTGCCAAGGACGCGATGGAACGCAACGCGAAGGAAAACTTTCGTGCCAGCGGAGGCGGGGAATTCGACCCCAACTACCGGGGTAAGGTGCTGCAACTGCATTTCACGGTCGAGGACGAAAACGTTTTCACGATGCCCTGGACCGCGACCATCACGTATCGGCCCGCCGTGAGCCCCCGGACGGACCTGATATGCGCCGAAAATCCACTCGAGCCCGGCGGAAAGCTCTCCATGATACCGCGTGCCGACAAGCCGGATTTCTAGACGATTTTCCTGTGAAGTTTGACCTCGATTTTCGCCGTCACCCGCGGCTTTGACGCCGCTTGACGTGCGGGTCCAGCTTCTTCGCATGGAGACCCCGGGTCAAGCCGTGCCGGAGTCTGAGCAAAACGGATCGAGCCCTCACTACAAGTGATTCCAATCGATCGCAATCCGCTCTAGTATTGGTCAAAAATAAATACCGTGTCGCCGTCGAGCGCGATAGCTGCCGCGGCGTATTGCACTGAGGGAGCGGGATATGCCCAACTTCGATTCACGAAATGCCTTTCTTGCGGCGGGCGTTTTGTCCACGCTCGTCTGGGCGGTGGCAGCACCAAGAGGCGCGGCGGAACAGGGGCGGTTGGCGCCCGATTTTTCATCAGACAACGCTGCATGGGTGCTTACCAATGGCGACTACATCGCCGTCCCGGGTGGGCCAAGCCCCACTCGAAACGATCCGGCTCATCCCTACGTCACGAACAACACCTTCCGCAGCACCGGAGCGCAGCCGTCATTTCGCGTCGCCGACCTCAGCAATCCCAACATCAAGCCGTGGGCCAAGGAAATCATGAAGCGGGAGAACGACAAGGTGCTATCCGGTGGGATGCCCTACGGGGCAAGGTCAGCCTGCATGCCGGCGGGCGTTCCCGCCTTCATGGCCTTCGCGGTGGTCGAGCCGATCCACTTCATACAGACACCGAAGGTCGTGGCGATGATCTTCTCGGGCGATGCTCAGGTTCGCCACATCTATCTCGACGTGCCGCATTCGTCGAACTTGAAGCCGTCGTGGTACGGCGAGTCGGTCGGTCATTACGAGGGCGATACGCTCGTCGTGGATACCGCCGGAATGAACGACAGGACCTATTTGGACAATTTCCGCACGCCGCATACCGAGAAGCTGCATGTGGTCGAACGCTTTAAATTGATCGACGAGGGCAAGACGCTGCAGGTGGCGTTCCGGGTTGAGGACCCGGACACGTTTTACGAGCCGTGGTCGGCAATCAACAATTTCAGACGGGTCCAGATGCCGATGCATGAAGAAGCTTGCGCGGAGAACAACCAGCATTTGTTTGACTACCATATGCCGATCGCTAACAAGCCCGACTTCTGAGCGCCGACGCTACCGGGGGCAGATTTTTGGTGCGGCCACTATCCCGAGCGTGAATTGGAATGTCGAAATCTGTGCGTGTGAACTATGCCGGTGCATCCTCAAAGTTCGTTGAACGGGTATCCGGCGTTTGCATTCTCCTGATGGCGCTTGTCTTTGCCTCACCGTCCATTGCGGAAAAAGGCAAGCTTCGCGAACGGCTGACGCCGGAGGTCATGGCGGTGGTGTATCCGCCCGGCGCCGAGCGGCTCGGACCGGAGGAGGGCTCGCCACCCGCGATCGCCGTCTACCAGGGCGACAAGGTCGTCGCCTACGTGTTTTCGACCCTCGATATCATCGCGGCGCCAGGCTACACGTCGACGCCGTTCGACGTGATTGCCGGCGTTGATCTCGACGGTCGCATCACGGGCGCGAAGGTGGTGTTCCACAACGAGCCCTACATTATTCACGACGCCCAGCGCCAGCGTTTGCTCGACACCTTTCTGGCCCGCGAGAGGGGCAGGCCACTGCGCGGCGGCACCAACATCCTGCCGCCGGACTTCGTGGCCGGCGCGACGATCAGCACGCGCGCGATGCGTTCCGCCGTCAGCATCACCGCAGGGCTGGTGCTGCGCCCGCGCCTCGTGCGGCCTGCGGCGGCGAACACCGCCGCGGCGGCTCCGGCCGCCGATGTGGAGAGCTTCAGCCGGTTGTCGTGGGATACGCTCGTCGCCAAGGGCGCGGTGGTGCGCCGACGCGTAACCTCGGGCGAGGTAGCAGCAGCTCTCGCCCAGGCCGGCGTGCCGAATGCCAAGCTCGACGTGCCGCTCGGCAGAGCCGACGATCTCTACATCGAATTTGCGACGGCGTTGTTCACGCTGCCTGTGATCGGCGGCAACCTGGTCGGGATGATCGGTTTCGACGACTACAGGAACAAGCTGCCGAGCGGCGCCCAGGCGATCTTCATCGCCTCCAGGGGACGTTACAATTTTCTCGGCAACAAATTCCTTCAGGAAGCGGGAGGTCACCGTTTCGATCGCATACGCGTCGTTCAGGACGGGCAAGCGTTTCGTTTCGTGCAAGCCGACTATCAGTGGACGAGCCCTTACACCGAGGGCATCCAGGGGGGCATGGAAGATGCCGGGCTGTTCGCGCTGCCCGCGCCCGCAGGGGACGGAAAGGGAGGCGGATTCGACCCTTCAAAACCGTGGCGGCTGGAGCTTCTGGTCAACAGCGAAGAGGACCCGCCGGTAAGCGTCGCGTTCGGGCTCGACTACAACGTCCCGGACCTGCAAGCTCTCACCAGCCGCGACGATACGGCCAGCGAGCCGCGCGGCCAGCCCGCCGCTGCTGACCAGACGGCGGACGCCAAGGACGGCAATTTGCAGTTGCCCCTGGACCTGGACCTGCCGACGACCCCGGCCTGGGTCGAGGCCTGGCACGACGCCCGGATGAATGTCGCGATTCTGGTCGTGCTGCTGTCGCTGCTCACGCTCATCTTCATCTTCCAGGCGACGCTGTCGCGCTTTCGCCTGGCGCACCGGCTCGTACGCAATGGGTTTTTGCTGGTCGTGCTGGTGTGGCTCGGCTGGACGGCGGGCGTGCAGCTCTCGATCGTCAACGTCATGAATTACATCATGGCGCCGTTCAACCACTTCGAGTACGGCTTCTACCTTGCCGAGCCGCTGATGGTCATCGTTGCGGGCTACACGCTCCTCTCGGTGGTGCTGATCGGCCGCGGCGTGTTCTGCGGCTGGCTGTGCCCGTTTGGGGCGCTGCAGGAGCTCCTGGGCCAGCTGTCGCGCGCATTGCGCATTCCGCAATGGAATCCCCCGGCCGCACTCGAGAAGCGTCTGTGGTGGGGCAAGTACATCGCGGCCGCGACCGTGCTGCTGCTGGTCCTGACGCAGGTCGACCCCTCGGGAGCGACGCTTGAGATCGAGCCGTTCAAGACCGCAATCACATCGAAGTTCACGCGCGCCTGGCCTTACGTGCTCTACGCAGGTGCTTTGCTCGCGATCGGACTGTTCTCCGAGCGGGCCTATTGCCGTTTCCTGTGTCCGCTGGGCGGCGTGCTTGCTTTCCTTGACCGGCTGCATCTGCTCAATCTGCTCAAACGGCGACCCGAATGCGGCAATCCCTGCCATTTGTGCGAACGCTCATGCCCGGTGCGGGCGATCGAGCGAACCGGCAAGATCATCACGGCGGAGTGCTTCCAGTGCCTCGACTGCCAGGTCGAATATTATGACGACAAGCGCTGTCCGCCGCTGGTGCAGGCCACGAAGCTGCGCGCGTCTTCCCTACCCGCCCCCGCAAGCTCGTAGGACTCGTAGGGCGGATTAGCGCCAGCGTAATCCGCCGCCTTCGGTATGCGAGGCGAGTCCCGCGGCGCAATACGCTAACGCTATTGCGCCCCACTCGGCCATTTCGGGTATAGTCCGCGAACGGCGTAACGAGGGAGGACTTCATGGGAGCGCAACGTGTTTTCTCGCGGCGGCACGTGCTGGCGATGTCGGCGGCTGCAGGAGGCCTTGCCGTCAGCGGCGCCGGCCGCGAAGCCACCGCGCAGGCAGCCAAACGGATCGAGCGGTTCGATCCGGCACTCGACCAGATCATCTCCACTTCGGAGCCGATCGTGGACCTCGCAACCAACCTCGGCGGCACTGCCAATGTCGAAGGACCGCTGTGGTGGAAGGAGGGCGGCTATCTGCTGTTTCGCGGCACCGATCTCAAGCGGTGGAAATATGCGCCCGGACAGGGGATATCGGTGTTCAAAGAAAACACCAACGCCGCAAATGGGATCACCCGTGACCCGCAGGGCCGCTTGGTGGCGTGCGAGGCGGCAACGCGGCGGGTCGTGCGGGAGGAGCGCGACGGCAGCATCACGGTGATTGCTAGCAGCTTTCAGGGCCGTCCGCTCAATTTTCCGAACGACATCGTGGTGAAATCGGACGGCGCGATCTATTTCACGGATCCGTGGGCGGGGCCCCGTGCACAGCAGCCGCCCGGAGAAACCGACCTGACATTTGCCGGGGTCTACCGCGTTTCGCCCGACCTCGGCACCCTTACGCTCCTGGTCAATGACTTCCTGACGCCGAACGGAATTGCGTTCTCGCCCGATGAGAGCGTGCTCTACATCAACGACTCGGCACGCCGCCATATTCGCGCTTTCGATCTTCAGCCGAACGGCACGCTCGCCCGCCAGACCGACCGCGTCTTTGTCGACTTGAGCGGGCCTGAGCCCGGCGGGCCTGACGGCATGAAGGTGGATTCAGCCGGAAATGTTTTCTGCGGCGGCGCGGGCGGCCTCTACATCATCGGTCCGACAGGCAAGAAGCTCGGCCGCATTGTGCACGGCTTCGCAAACACCGCCAACGTCGCGTTCGGGGGCGACGACTGGAAGACCTTATATTTCTGCACGCGCACCAGCCTCGGCTCCTTCAAGGTGAAGATTGCCGGTGTGCCAGTTCCTGCCGCAAAGAAATCGTGATGCACATGCGTGTGGCCCGAATTGAGCGCCGGCAAAATCCGGGACGCCTTCTCAAGCTGAGAAGCTCGCTCCCGGGTTTCGCTGACACTCAACCCGGGCTACCGCCCACGATCTTGGAATTAGGAGAAACGCCATGAAGCGATTTGTCAGGCTCTCACGCTTTGCCGCCATGCTCGCCGGAATCGCGGCGCTTGCCGCGCCAGCCGCACGGGCAAACGACATCACCACCGAGTGGGCATCCGTGAAGCCGCCGCCGGTGCCGGAGCTCAAGCCGGCGACAATCGAGCCGAAGACGACGGCGCTGCTGATCCTTGATCTCATGAAGACGAATTGCGGGGCGCGCCCGCGCTGCGGCACGACCGTCCCCAACGTTAAGAAGCTGCTGGATGCGGCGCGCGCTCACGACATGATGGTGTTCTACACGCTCGTGGGCAGCACGCCGAGGCCGGAGGGCATGGTCGACCAGGGCCTCGCGCCGCGCGCCGGCGAATGGGTGGTTCGCGGTGGCGCCGACAAGTTCATCGGCTCCGATCTCGATCAGCGGCTCAAGGACAAAGGCATCAAGACCGTGATCGTGACCGGCACCTCCGCCCAGGGCGCCGTCGTCGGCACCAGCAACGGTGCCGTGCAGCGCGGTTACAAGGCCGTCGTGCCGGTCGATGGCATGTCGGCGGAAGATGCCTACAACGAGCAGTATGCGGCCTGGCACCTCTACAAGGGCGGGCCTGCCGTCCTTACCGAGAGTGTGACACTCACCCGCAGCGACCTCATCAAGTTCGGCAACTGAGAGGGCCAAGCGCTTTTTCTGCGTTGGGGACCGTAGTCTGGGTTGACCGCCAGCGAAACCCAGGACGGCACCATTTATTGGCGGCCGAGGCGGACAAGACCATCGTCGGCCGCTTCAATAATTGGTTGCCAATTCGCGAGCATGGCGATAATTGGCAGGGCATTTCCTTACAGATTTCAGTAGGAGCAGGATTTTCTACCGAGAATTTAGAAGTTGACTCATTGCCATGTTCTTCAATGGTATACGCCCATTGCCGAACCCAAACGTCCGCTCAGCCACCAAAAAATCGGAGGCACCCATGGCCGATGCCAATCGTCCTGCCAACAACGGAGTGAATGTCGAAGCCTTGATCGCTGCGCGCGAGGCGCTGACCAATGCCCCTGAGGCCGCGCAGTTCAAATGGCGCGCAGCCTGCGAATGGAAGAACGGTACGCACAGCCACTCTACGGTCGAAGGCTTCTATGGCCTGGGCCAGGAGCAGCAACGCAAGAGGACGTTTACTTTCGATGCCGACCACCCCGAAGTCTTCGCTTCCGAAGATAAAGGCGCCACGCCTGTCGAGTATGTGCTGGTCGGGTTGGCAAGCTGTCTGACAGCCGGGATCGCCGCGGTCGCCCAACACCGAAACATTCAGCTACGTTCGGTCACCGCAACCATCGAGGGAGATATGGATCTGCAGGGCATCCTCGGCATCGATAGCGAGGTCCGCAACGGCTTCGGCGGCATCAAGGTGACCTACAAAATTGACGCCGACGCCAAACGCGAAGACATCGAGGCGCTCGTCGCACAGTCGCAGAAGCGGTCCGCGGTCTACGACATCGTGACGAATCCCACGAATGTGACCGTGGTCGTGAATTGAGCCGACACCCAAACTCCAGCCCGCCATGAGAGAGCGCCCCAATTCATAGCATCACGACAGTCGTCATCGGCGCCGGGCACGCCGGTCTCGCCATGAGCCGCTGCCTGGCCAACCGCGGGATCGATCACGTGGTTCTGGAGCGCGGCGAGGTCGCCCACACGTGGCGGACCGAGCGCTGGGATTCGCTGCGACTGCTCACGCCCAACTGGCAGAGCCGGCTGCCCGGTTTCGGATACACTGGCAACGATCCTGACGGGTACAGGACGCTGCCCGAAGTCATCGACTTCATCGCGAGTTACGCCAAGGCGATCGGCGCGCCGGTGCGAACCCACACAACGGTCACATCGGTGCGCAGCACCGAGACCGGATACCTTGTGCGCACCGATCAGGGCACCTGGCGATGCCGGACGGTCGTACTCGCCTCCGGGGCCTGCAACATCGCGCGCGTTCCCGCTTTTGCCAGCCTAATGCCGCGGTCGATCGCGAGCATCACCGCGAAGGACTACCGCAATCCCGCCCAACTCGCCGAGGGCGGCGTCCTGGTGGTCGGTGCATCGTCGAGCGGTACGCAGATTGCCAGCGAAATCCACCGCTCCGGCCGCCCGGTGACCTTGTCGGTCGGAGAGCACATTCGCGCGCCCCGCCTTTATCGCGGCAAGGACCTGGAGTGGTGGATGGACGCCGCCGGCGTGCTCGACGAGCGCTACGACGCGGTCGACGACATTGCGCGGGCGCGACGCGTTCCGTCGCTGCAACTCGCCGGCACGGCCGATCGATCGACCCTCGACCTTAACGCACTCACGGATATGGGCGTGAAGCTTGTTGGTCGACTTGCAGGCATCACTGAAGATGGCCGCGCACAGTTCGCCGGATCGCTCCGCAACATGTGCGCGCTGTCCGATCTCAAGATGGGCAGGCTGCTGGACCTCCTCGACAACTGGGCGCGCGAGAACGGCCTTGATGAGGCAGTCGAGCCGCCATACCGGCTGCCGCCCACGCGCGTTGAAGAGGCGCCGCCGCTTGGCCTCAATCTTGTCACCGGCAGGATCAAGACGATTGTCTGGGCCACCGGCTACCGGCCCGACTACTCCTGGCTCGAAGTTCCTGTGCTCGACCGCAAAGGCATGATCCGGCACGACGGAGGGGTCGTTTGTGAGCCGGGCATGTACCTGATCGGGAGCCAGTTCCTGCGCCGTCGGAAATCTGCACTCATCGATGGCGCCGGCGACGACGCCCGCGACCTGAGCGCCCATCTGGCGTCCTACCTCGACAGTTGCATGACGCGAATAACGGCTTGACGCAGAGGCTTGCAACCATGGCTTCGATGTCGGCGACAAGGCGGTGACCTTTGGGCGCGCGGAATGTTATGGTTCCGCATAACCACATGGATGTCGGGAGGACGCACATGACAATTCCGGGACGTTGCTGCGCGTGGCATGATGGCGAATGCCGCAACACCATGGCGCCAGATCTCAAGCAGGCGCGCTGCCGCCGGCTCGGCCGCGCCAGCCTCCTCGCCGCAACTGCGCTCGCATCCTGCCTTGGCCTCTCGGGCATCCCGGCATCGGCGGCGGAGGTGACGTATCAGCGCCTTCTCAACGCGTCGTCCGAGCCGCAGAACTGGCTGATGCGGATGGGCAACTACGCGAACTGGAACCACTCGGCGCTCAACCAGATCAACCGCGGCAACGTCGCCAACCTCAAGGTCAAGTTCATGGCCTCGCTCGGCGACCCTACCCGCCCCAACAAGGCGACCGAATACTTCACGCCGCTCGTCGAGGACGGCTTCATGTATGTGGGCAACCAGTGGCAGCAATACTGGAAGCTCGACGTTCGCAACGAAAAGCCGACCGTGGTCTGGAAGTTCGATGCCAAGGTCCAGGGCGGCGGCAAGAGCGCCCACAGCGTCACGCTGCTTGGCAACAACGTGTATTTCAACACCGGCAACGACAGCCCGAACCCGCGCCTGATCGCGCTCGACAAGAATTCCGGCGAGGTGGTGTTCGACGTTGCCACCACGACGCCGGACGTCGTGCCCAACCAGGGCCATTCGTCGGCGCCGCTCGCCGTCAAGAACATGATCCTGATCGGGCAGGCCAACCGCGGCGAGAACGGCCGCGGCTACGTGGCGGCCTATACGGCCGATACCGGCAAGCTGCTGTGGCGATTCCTCACGGTGCCAAATCCGGGTGACCCCGGGTCTGAGACCTGGGCCGATCCGCGCACGATCCCGACCGGAGGCGGGGGCGTGTGGACGGAGCCGTCTTTCGATCCGGAAACCAACCTCGCCTATTACGGCACCGCCAACCCGGTGCACATGTTCGACCCGCAGGGCCGCCCCGGCGATAATCTCTACACCAATTCCATCATTGCGCTCGATGTCGATACCGGGAAGCTCAAGTGGTACTTCCAGACGATCCCGAACGAGTCGTGGGATTACGATTCGGTTGCGATCACGCAGCTCTATGACGTCAATATCGGCGGCGAGCTGCGCAAGGTGATCGGACAGACCAACCGCAACGGCTTCTACTACACGCTCGATCGCAACAACGGCCAATTCTTGAGGGGCAAGCCCTTTACCACTGTGAACTGGACCGCTGGCCTCGATCCCAAGACCGGCCGGCCGATCGACTACGACGCAGCCAAGACCGTTCAGGACTATGCCGGCAAAGCGGTCCGCTATGGCAAGAAAGCGATCGATGTCCGCCCGGCGCATTACGGCATGCCGACGCTGATGCCCAACACCTATGACCCCTCGCGCGGCATCACCTACTTCAACGCCATGATCGGCGAAGCCAACTATTTCAACTCGCGCCCCGCCGATCCCGCCAAGCAGCTCATCGGCACCGGATTCAGGGAAATCTACTGCGGTGTCGCCTCCAAGGAGAATGCGGTCGAGCCAATCGAGCGCAGCGTGCGAAACCCCAACTGCAGGGTGAGCCATGGCCTGCTCGGCGGCATCGACGTGCGCACGGGCGACACGGTGAAGAAGCTTGAGTCCTACTATCCGGCCTATTCGGGCGTGCTCGGCACCGACGGCGGCCTGCTGTTCATGGGCGACATCATGGGCAAGATATCGGCCTACGATAAGGACACCATGCAGGAAGTGTGGAGCTTCCAGACCGGCACCGCGTTCGCGGGCGCCCCGATGACCTTTGCGGTGGACGGCAAGCAGTATGTGGCGCTGATTACCGGCGGCCGGCTGGGCCGGGATGAGGGCTCTTTCCCGGAGGCCGCAGCGCTCGGGCAGAACGTCATCCTGATGGTGTTCGGGCTCTGATGCACCATTGCCACCGATGGTGGGCCACGGCGGGACGGCGGGCGTCCCGCCCGCCCGCGGTCTGTCCTTTCCGGCATGCGCGGGAGGACGTCGCTGGGCGGGACGCCCGCGGTCCCAGACTGGCCCACGCGGCGGCTCTCACCTCGGCGCTGCTCTTCACAGCCGCTGCTTCCGCCCAGCAGCCGCCGCCCCGCATCTGGGACGTGCAGCTCCCCAGCCCCGTGAGCGACCTGCCAGAGGAAGAGTTTGTCGATCCGGCATGCGGCACCAATGGCGGTCCGCCAGGATTGCCGATCGGCGCGTTCGAGCGGTTTGAGCGGTGCCGGCCGGAGCCCTCAGGCCTGCGCGAAATCTGGTTTCGATACGACGACGAGTGGGAGTTCATCGCCCGCGCGGCACGCGACCCCGACGCCATTGCGCGCAACAACGCCATGTTGGTGCTCGGACAGCCGGTGACGCTCTCGCTTCTCATCGACGGCGCGGGCCTCGTGCAGGGCTACCGGATGTTCACCGACCCGCGCGCCGAAGAGGAGGTGCGCAGCCAAGCCTACAGTATCGCCATCGCTTTCAAGGCGCGCTTCGGCACGGAAGGATGGGCGTGCAGAGACTTGCCGCCGGCCGAAGGCGAGACGCCCATCCTCGGCTTGTTCGTCAAGGAGCACTGCGAGAAACGGGCGGATGACCTCGCAGTCACGGTTGAGAGCCGCCACTATTACAAGCCCGGCCAGGCGTTGCTTGATCCGAACACAGGCCTTCCGACCGTCAACCAGTTCGAAAGCTCGGCGCGCCTGCAGGTCGTGCGCGAAGACGCGCTCGGCAAATAGGACTGACCTCGTCCTGAGGAGCCGTGCGCAGCACGGCGTCTCGAAGATGGCAACAGGCACAATAGCAGCCATCCTTCGAGACGCGCCGCAGAGATGCGGCGCTCCTCAGGATGAGGTGGTGTAAAGGCGATAACCTACCGCTCGACGATCTTCGCGAGCAGATAATCGACAAGCGCCTCGACCTCGTCGGCGCTGAGGACCGGTGTGAGGACCGTTTCGTCCGGTGCCGGGCCCGTGGGGAAGCCGTAGCAGGCGCGCTGCGTGTAGGCGCCGTCGAGCCACCCGGGCATCTGGGTGCCGGGAAGTCCGCAGCTGATGGCTTCGGTGAGCGCAGCGCGGTCGAGCCGCGTCTTGCGCAGGCTTGGACCGGCCGGAAATTCGCCGCCCGCGCCGCCTTCGCCCGTGGAGCCATGGCACTGGAGGCATCCGGCCTTGTCCCATGCCGCCTCTCCGTCCCTGAGGCGTCCGGCATCCTGCGCGAACGCGGCCGTCGCCAGGATGAGGCCAAACCACGGGGCGATGAAGACGGCGGCGCGCGCTTCCGGCGGCTTATCGCGACGGCTACTGCCGCAGGGTTGTCCCACCACTTTATTGCCTGCCATCTCTCCTCCACAGCATATTTGGCTTCCGAGGTGTAGCCGGGGTTGAGCGTCAGCGAAACCCGGGAGCAAGCGCTTGCCGTTCTGTGCGGCGCTCCCGGATTTCGTTGCCGCTCAATCCGGGCTACGGTTGCCATCGGCCATATCGTACAATGAACGGGTCGACGCGCGCGTCGAGATCGATCCAGGGGGAGGACCTCATGTCGAAATCGCCTATTGAAACCGGCCTCGGCAAAGATCTTGAGGGGCGTCCCAACGCGGCGATCGACCGGCGCAGCTTTCTCGCTTCGGGCGCCGCTGTCGTCGCCGTGGCAGACACGCCGGCGGCGCAAGCCGTGGAAGCCATCGCGTGGGACCGCGAGGTTGACGTGGTCGTCATCGGCGCCGGCGCCGGCGGACTCGTCGCAGCGATTGCGGCGCGGGAAAAGGGCGCCTCGGTGCTGATCGTCGAGAAGAATTTCGACATCGGCGGCCGCGCCATGATGAGTTTTGGCGGCCTCTATATCGGCGGCGGCAACCGCCTGCAAAAGGCGAAGGGCGTGGAGGACTCGCCGGATCGGGCATTCGCGGACTGGTCGCGCCCGGAAAAGCCGATGGGCCGGTTTAGCGACCGGGCACTGGTGCGCACGTGGGCCGACAACAACCTCGAACTGTTCGACTGGCTGGAGAAGCATGGGATCAAGTGGGACGCATATCGTGGTGTGCCCGATCGCCTCGATCGCAACCGCACCCGGCTCAATGTGGTGCGCTGGCCCAATGAGCCGACCACGCCGGCACGAGGCTCGGGCTTTGTCAGGCCGCTGGAGAAGACCGCGCGGCAGATGGGTATCGACATCCTGCTGCAGCAGCAGATGACGAAAATTCACCGCGAAGGCCCACTCGCGGGCCGCGTCACCGGGATCGCGACGATCGAGGTTGACGAATGGTTCAAGCCTAAGACCCGCACCATGAACATCAGGGCGCGCAAGGGCATCATCATTGCCACTGGCGGCAGCGCCGGCAACCCGGTGTTCCGCACCATGTTCGACGTGAGGCTCACCGGGGAGTACCAGGCGGAAAACAGCGAGTGGACGCCGCGCACCGGCGACGGCGAAATCGCCGCCATGGAGATTGGCGCGGCACTGGGCGCGACGGCCTGCCAGACGACCCAGGACGACAACCTGATCACCAAGGGTCGGATGGGCAAGAAGAGCAACGGCACCATCACGGAGCTTTATCCGACCAGCCCGCACTTCTTCCGCGCCCGCGCGCTCGGCCTCGTCGTGAAGGACTACCAGGACGTGATCCTGGTGAAGGAGAACGGCCTCCGCTTCTATGACGAGACGGTGCCGACCCGGGATTACGAATACTACGCGGCGGCGCTAGGGTGGACCGGCGATCCCAAGAAGTTCAACGGCGGCGGCCCGATCTGGGCGATTTTCGACGCGGACGCTGTGGTTCGCGAAGGATGGGACGTGAAGCCGCCCCATGTCGATCCCGACGGCTACTTCTTCAGCGCCGACACAATCGAGGAACTGGCGGCGAGGATCGTCAATGAGTATCAGTGGCGACCAATGCCCGGCGCCGCCCTGCGCAAGACCGTGGAACGCTACAATGCCTTCGTGGATTCCGGCGTCGATGCTGACTTCAAGAAACCGCGGCCGATGTTCAAGATTGCCAAGCCGCCGTTCTACGCCGCTTGGCACACGCCCGCGCTTCACGACTCCTATACGGGCGTGCGGATCAACACCAGCGCCCAGGTGATCGACCTGCGTGGGAACGTGATAGCGGGCCTCTATGCGTGTGGCGATTCGGCGGGCGGCTTTGGCCAGCACGGCATCTGCCGGGCCGCAACGTTCGGCCGTATCGCGGGCTTCCACGCGGCTTCGCAACCCTCATGACCGCAAGTGTCGCGGCGGCTGCCGCACTGAGCCTGGAGCTCGCCGAGCCAGTTCCGCCGGAGGTACCGGTTGGCGCGCAAGTGGCGTTGCGGGCCAAAGTGTCGGGCGCGGCCCGCGATTTGCGCGGTGGCCGCATCGAGGTCGTGGTCGACAGGGAAATCGTCGCAGTGACGCAGCTGATCGCGTTTCACGATGATTTCAACGAGACCGCCACGTTCACCGTCATGGCGCCTGTTCGTGTGGGCGAATTCAGTTGGCTCATCCGCTTTCCGCCGCAAGAGATCGATGGCATCGCTTACCTGGAAAGCACGCTGACGGTCTCCTCACAGGCCACGCCGCACCGGACAAGCCTTGCTATATGGTCGGTCCCCTCCCCGGTGCGGATGAGGAACCGATTTGCAGTTATGGTCGGAGCGAAGAGCTCCGGTGCGTGCGCGTTGGGTGGCGCCAAGGTCGAAGTCCGCGATGATACCGGCGCCGTTGTCGGCGAAGGCATTCTTGGTGAGACGCCATGGCCCGGGACGGACGCACTTTACTGGTCGGAAATCGGACTGCCGGGCCCCACCCGAGAAGGCCTGCAGTACTGGAGCGTCGCGTTTGCAGCAGCGGAATTGGAGCTGGCGCATCTCGGCTCGTCGGCCGAATTCAGCCTCACCGCCGTCAGGCCGCCCGAACACAACGTAGCCATCAGAGTGATCGAGAGCGAAGCAGCAAGCCCGATAGCGGAAACGCAGATCGCGCTCGGTCCCTACCGAACTGCGACTGACGAAACCGGGTTGGTCATGATCGAAGTGCCGGCTGGCACGTACGATCTCGCGGTCTGGAAGTCGGGGTTTGAAGCGGCCTCGAAAACCGTCGAGATCACCGCCGATGCGAGCATCCAGTTCGAGTTGAACAAGCTTCCAAAGGAATCGACGGCGTGGGATTAGCCGCTCGCCTCTTGGCGTTTTGCCGCGACACGATCGGAGGTTCGACACAGGGGCTGGAAGGTTACAGGTCGACCGCAAAATTCATTCCTACCGGCGGCGCGGCAGCTGGTGTATGTGGAGTGGTCAGACCAGGAGACGCTAAATGTCCCCAGGGCCGCCCAGGCGCCCGTCGTTGACACTGGTGACATCGGGGGCCAACGCCGTCCACCCCGGCGCCGGGGAGCGAAAAACACCTCGCACGCGCGACTGGAGTGATCGGATGGCTCGCGCCCAGGACGGCGATCGCAACGCCTACCGGGCGCTGCTGGAGGACATCACGCCTTATCTGCGGATGCTCGCGGCAAGGTGCTTCAGGGAACCGAGCGACGTTGAGGATGTCGTGCAGGACGTGTTGCTGACGGTCCACACCGTCCGACATACCTACGATCCTCGCCGTCCGTTTGGACCGTGGCTCGTGGCGATAGCGAACCGGCGCATCATTGACCGCCTACGACAACAGCTGCGGGCCCGGTCGCGCGAAATCGCGCTGTCAGCCGAACATGAAACCTTTTCGCCCGATGCGACGAACTTATCGTTCGACGACACATCAGCGGACTCGGCGGCCCTGAACGCAGCGATCATGACGCTTCCGCGTGATCAGCGCCAAGCCATCAGCCTGCTTAAGCTCAAGGAGATGTCCTTGAAAGAGGCAGCGCTGGCAAGCGGACGATCGGTGTCGGCCCTGAAGGTCGCGACGCATCGGGCCATCAAGTCGTTGCGGAAACGACTGGGACAATCGAGCGAAACGCCGTGAACGAAACGCCAGAACTCATCGACGCCCTGGTGGAGCGCGCAACGCCGGTACGGCGGCTGCGCCCGCCTCTCGTGCGGGCAGCGTTCTGGCTCGTCTTTGCGGGCCTCGTTCTCGCGCTCACGGCAATCGGGCATGGGTTGCGGCCCGATCTCGCGCTACGGCTCCATCAGCCTTCCTTCGCGATCGGCACCGCTTCGGCGCTCGCCACCGGAATCCTTTCCGCCATGGCGGCGTTTGTCATCAGCGTGCCGGGGCGCTCGCGGTGGTGGCTCGCGCTTCCGATTCCCCCGCTCGCGGCCTGGATTTCCACCCTCGGTTATGGCTGTCTCACCGATTGGGTCAGCGTCGGGCCCGATGGAGTCCGGCTCAGCGACGAACTGAGATGTTTCGCGTTGCTGGTGCTTACCAGCGTGCCGCTCGCGGTTGTGCTTGCCGTTATGTTGCGCTACGCCGCAACGCTGCGCGCCGGCACCGTCGCGATTTTGGGAGGACTCGCCATTGCGTCCATCACGGCGGCCGCGCTCTCGCTATTCCATGACCACGATGCGACCGCGATCGTGCTGGTCTGGAATCTCGGCACGGCGGTGCTGATCACCGGCATCGGCGGCGCACTTGGCCGCCATATCCGGCTAAAACCCGGTTACCCGCATATCGAAACCGCGAGGTAGACACTTGCCGCTGAATCGCTTCGCGCCGTCTCGATTCAATTGACAGGAACCGTCATTGTTATTGCTGGTATTAAATTCTTCGAGCACGACAGCCTGGTCCGTGCATGTGGCTCTGACATTTCCGGTGATGATATTGCCGGTGCTGTGACGCGCCTCGAACGTTCCATTCCTCAAGTCGTATGTCGTTGTCCACTCGCCGAAGCGACCGGGCAAGCCGGACTTTGCCGTGACAATGTTCGGACAATCGGCGCAGGCATCCGAGGCAGCGAGAACAAACAAGGCGGCCACAAGCCGGAATTTCATGGATCGCCTCCCCAACAAATTCGTTTTTCAACCTCTACGAGCAAATCGGAATGTCGCGGTGAATTGATGCGCCGGCAATCTGCGTCCCGCCATCATACATTTTCGTCCCGCCGTCACCAAACATTGCCCGCCCGCCACATTGCCCCACCGGCGAAGCCGGAACGTCCGAAATACCCGGCGCTCCGCCGGGAAATCTTGCATCCCCTCACGAGAGTATCAATGATCCGATCTGATTAATGCGACTGAGACGCTGAGCGGGCGGGGAGCGTATTCCGATCCTATTGACCATTTATGCCAAGTCACGCGCGGGGTTGTCCCGGCCATCCGCGTCTTTACTGAAGGCCCGCAAGAAAGACGTGGATGCCCGCGGGGATGACGCCAAACGTGATTCGGTTTCATCGGAACGTGCTCTAATCGTGGGCAAGCGGATCCGAGAAGCAATCGCGCCGGCCTCTCCATATTGGCGCGAAACAGAGCAAAAGTAGTATAGGACGTGAGCTACATCTATTGAGAATGTGAGCTAAAGCATTTTCACAGGATCGTCATCTCGCCCGATCCCATCTCTGCGCGCACGGTGAGGTGCCGGACGGCGAGGCAGTGTTTCCATAAGCGACCCGCGCGACGCCCTCATCTTCTCTCATCGGCCGGTCTTGATCTTGGTCCAAAGCCTGTTCATCAATCGCGTCGTCTTAGCGTCATGGGCATTGATGGTGTAGAGGCGCGACATGGTGGCTTCGTCCGGGTAGATCGTGCGATCGTTGAGGATCGCGGGATCGATCAGGGGCTGGCTGGCGAGATTTCCGTTCGCATAGGACAGGAAATTCGTGTTCTTCGCCGCCACTTCGGGTCGCAGCATGTAATCGATGAATGCGTGCGCTTCCGCAACATTTCGGGCGTCCTTCGGAATTGCAAGATTGTCGAAGAACATCTGGGCGCCTTCTTTCGGCACCGCGTAGCCGATCTCGATCCCATTCTTTGCCTCTGCAGCGCGTTTCTGCGCCTGCTTGATGTCGCCCGACCAGCCGACGACCAGGCAGATCTCACCGCTCGCGAGCGCGTTGAGATATTCCGAGGAATGGAATTTGCGCACCGCGGGCCGCACTTTCGTGACAAGCTCGGCGGCCTTCTCGAGGTCGCCGGGATCCGTCGAATTGGGGTCGCGGCCGAGAAAATGCAGCGCAGCGGGCAGGATATCGTCAGCGGAATCCAGCATATGCACGCCGCAGTCCTTGAACTTCGCCAGTTCGCCGGGGCCGAACACCGCATTCCAGCTGTCGATTTCCGCGTTGGGACCAAGGATTTCCCGTTCTTTCTTCAAGTTGTAGCCGATCCCGACCGTTCCCCACATGTAGTTGACGGCGTATTGGTTGCCGGGATCGTATGCTGCGAGGTGCTTCGCGATTGTGGGCCACGCCGCGCCGAGGTGAGGCAGCTTGGACTTGTCGAGCTTCTGAAACACGCCCGCCTTGATCTGGCGCTCCAGGAAATATCCGGTCGGCACCACCACATCGTAGCCGGATTTACCGGCCAACAATTTGGTTTCGAGCGTGTCATTGGAATCGAACGTATCGTAACGCACACGAATACCGGTTTCCTTGGTGAAGGAATCCAGCACAGTTGGCTCGATATAGTCCGACCAATTGTAGACATTGACGAAGCGCTCGCGCTGCGCCGGTGCATCGGCGTCGCTGCAGATGATGAGGGCAAGCGCGACCGCTGCCGCAAGGTAAGCTCCGCGCATCCTTCTTCTCCTTCGGGGAACCGACCTCAACTGTAGCCGGAAACGCGTCGCGCTTTCCCGTGATGCGGCTGCGGGTATGGCGCTTGAGGTGCATACAGGAAGTTCCGGGTGCATAGGCCGCCGACGCCTCTAATCGTCGCCATGCACTGCTCAAAGCTCGTGAAGGCGCAGGACACAACATTGCTGTCGTAGTAAGTGGCGCACCATGGAAGATTGTAGGCGGCCGCTGCCGGCCGCGTGGCCAGCGCCGCCGTCGCCACCATCAACGCCGCGAAAGCCCATATCCGCATTGAATCACCCTTCTTGCTCAAAGTCGTGACGGAACTCCAAAATCGCATAGGTCCGGCGCTTGCGCCAATCAACCCCTTCGCCCCTCCCGTAGCCCGATTAAGCGAAAGCAAAATCCGCGACCGTCAATTCGATACGACAATACCGGTCCCGTGTTTCGCTGCCGCTCGGCCGGACTTAAGCAGTCACATCTCCACAGGCAATCCGGCGGCTTTCCACGACTTGATGCCGCCAGCAAGATGGGCGTCATAGGCCAATCCGGCCGCCTGGGCGATCTCCGCGGCTTTGATGGAGCGAACGCCAGACGCGCAGGTGAACACCACAGTCCGCCCTTGTGGGTCCGGCAGATCCAGCGGGTCGAACTGCGACAGCGGCGCCAGCAGCGCGCCGCCGATGCGTTCACGCGCAGTCTCATTGGGCTCGCGCACATCGACCAGCATGATCTTGTCGGCGGCGAGCCCTTCGGCCACCTCTTCAGGCGTCAAGTCCCGGATGGAGCCGCGACCGAACAATCCGTACATCTGCGATACCTGCCGATTGCGATGGACCCAAGTCCGGTTGAAATGAAAAAATTGGAGCGAGTTCCGATCAGATAGTCAAAACGGATTCCAATTAGATCGTCACCTGGGTACCCACTTCGACCACGCGGCCGGTCGGGATCTGGAAATAGTCGGTAGCGTCATTGGCGGCACGCGCCAGAGAAATGAAAAGGCGATCCTGCCACGCCGGCATGCTGGAACGCGCGGCCGGGCGCAACTTGCGGCGTGACACGAAGAACGAAGTCGACATGATATCGAACAGCCATCCGAGCTTGCGCGCAATGCCGAGGGCCTGAGGCACGTTAGGCCGCTCCATGTAGCCGAATCGCAGCGTCACCCGAGAAAATGTCTGACCGACCGGTTCGATGCGTACCCGTTCCTCCTGAGGCACCCGCGGCCGGTGATCGGTCTCGATGGAGAGAATGACGTTCTTCTCGTGCAGCACCTTGTAATGCTTGAGGCTGTGCATGAGAGCGGTCGGCGCACTGGCCGGATCGCTGGTAAGGAACACCGCGGTGCCGGTCACCCGCTGCGGCGGCTTCTTCTCCAGCATGGCAACGAGGTCGTCGAGCGGCGTCTCCTGCCGGCGGGTCTTGTCGAACAGGAGCTTGGTGCCGCGCCGCCACGTGTACATCACCACCATCACGACGCTCGCAAGGGCGAGCGGTACCCAGCCGCCTTCGATCACCTTAAGCAGGTTCGCCATCAGGAAGGTCGAGTCCACCAGCACGAACGGCGTGATCAATGCGATCGTCGCAGGGAGCGACCAGCCCCACACCTTGTGCACGACGATAAAGGCCATGACGGCGGTCACCACCATGGTGCCGGTGACCGCGATGCCGTATGCCGAGGCAAGGGCACTCGACGAGCGGAACAATGCGACCAGCAGCAGCACGCCGGTCAACAGATAGGCGTTGACGCGCGGCATGTAGATCTGCCCCTCTTGCTCCTCCGAAGTATGGCGGATCTCCAGCCGCGGCAGCAGGCCGAGCGCGATCGCCTGCCGGGTGAGCGAGTAGGCCCCGGTTATCACGGCTTGGCTGGCGATCACTGTCGCGGCCGTCGCCAGCAGCACCATCGGCAGACGAAATATCTCGGGGTAGAGGAGAAAGAACGGATTCTTGATCGCCACCGGGTCGGCGAGCACGAGCGCGCCCTGGCCGAGGTAATTGGCCGCCAGCGCCGGAAACACCACCACCAGCCAGGCGCCTTGGATCGGCCGGCGGCCGAAATGGCCGAGATCGGCGTACAGTGCCTCCGCACCTGTTACCGCCAGGAACACCGCCCCGAGGGTGACCAGCCCGACGATGCCATGACCGGACAGGAAGGCGATCCCGTAATACGGATTGAGCGCAAGAAGCACGCTCGGTTTGGCGGCGACCCAGATCACCCCCGCCGCCGCAATAGCGACGAACCAGATCATCATGATCGGGCCGAAAAGGCTTGCCACGCGCGCGGTGCCGCGAGCCTGGACAGCAAACAGGGCGAGCAGGATCGCAACCGTTATGGGCACAATGTAGGGCTCGATCTGCGAGCCGATCGATTGGACGTCCTTGAGGCCTTCGATCGCCGAGAGCACCGAAATGGCCGGCGTGATCAGCGCGTCGCCAAAGAAAAGTGCCGCCCCAATGATGCCGAGCATCACTACGAATGCGGCGTTATCGCCAACAGCCTTGCGGGCGAGCGCCATCAGGGTGAGCGTGCCGCCTTCACCGTTGTTGTCGGCACGCAACAGCACAATGACGTATTTGAGCGTCACGATGAAGATCAGCGCCCACAGAATGAGCGACAGGACGCCGTATACGGCCCCCGGCGTGGCGATCTGGTCCGGACCCGTCGCGGCGTTGACGGCTTCGCGCAACGCGTAAAGCGGGCTCGTGCCGATGTCTCCGTAAACGACCCCGATGCTACCGAGGGCAAGCCCCAGCAACCCAGCCACGGACTGGTTCGTCCCGTGGCCCCCGATCTTCTGCGCGTCATTGCCCCTTTGCTGGGCGACGATGCTGTCAGACATGTTTGACGAAAGCCGATATTGCGTTGCACAAAGTCGTATCGGTTTTACCACCGAGGCAGCAGAGCCGTCTACCGTCAAGGCTTGAACCCCAGCGGGATCGGTGGTTCCTCGCGGATCAGGGTAATAGTTACGCGTCGATTGGCGGCAATGTAAGGATCGTCAGCAAATAAAGGTTCAGTGTCGGCTTTGCCGGCCACTTGCGAGAAATGGGTCACCGGCACCCCCTCCTCCTGAAGAATGCGCCGCACCATGTTGGCGCGGTCGGCCGAAAGTTCCCACGGTCCGTAGCCGGGTCTGGGCGGCAGCTTGGTACTTGCGGTGTGCCCGGTGATGGCAATTCGATACGGCGACGCCCGCAGCGGAACCGCGATCTTTTCGATCACCTTGCGGGTGCGCTCATAGGGTTCCTTGGAGCCTTCCGGAAACATCGAGCGGCCATCCTGATCCACGATCTCGACGTTCAGGCCATCCTTGGTTTCCTCGATCATCACGTGCTTCGAAACCTCGGTGAGTTCCGGCATATCCTGCAAGGCCTGGCGCAGCGATGCGGCGGCGAGCGCAAAAGCGCGATCCTCCTTGAGCCGGGTGCCGCGCGCCTCCGCGCGATCGTGCTCATCCTGCTGCGGAGTCGCGGAGGCCTCCTCCGGCGGGATGTGCTGGGCCTGCTTGAGCTTCGGCCGCGTCGGCAGCCCCGGCACCTCGATAATGCCCGCATAGCGCACGCTGTTCTGCACCCCGAAGGCATCGCGCATCGAGCCGGCCACGATCTGGAGCTTGGTCTGGTCCTGGTTGGAAAAGGCCACCAGCATGACGAAGAAGCTCATGAGGAGACCCATGAGATCCGCGAAGGTTACGAACCAGCCGTGACCGCCGCCGTGCGCCTCTTTCTTCCTCGCCATGATGCGATCGATGCTCCCGCAAAACGCCCGGCGCGATGGTGGTCAGGCCGGCGCTTCGGCCAGCTCGTGGCGATGTTTCTCGGGTAAATAAGCAACCAGCATCTCACGCACGAGCGCCGGGCTCTTCGAATCCCGGATCATCAGGATGCCATCGATGATCAAGGTGCGGTTGATCTCCTCCTCGGTCAGCTTGACGTGAAGTTTGTCGGCGATCGGCAGGCACACCAGATTGGCGACTAGGGCGCCGTAAAGCGTCGCCAGCAGGGCGACCGCCATGAACGGTCCGAGCTTTGATGGGTCCGTCATATTGGCGAACATCTGCACCATGCCGAGGAGCGTGCCGATCATGCCGAAAGCCGGGGCGCAATCGCCGATCGCGCGATAGATTTTCTGGCCCTCGTCGAGATGGGTCAAAAAGTTGTCGCGGTCGCGCTCCAGGTTATCGCGGATGAAAGTCGCATCATAGCCGTCCGCGACGAGACGCACTCCCTTTGCCAGAAAGGCATCATCAACTTCGACGCGCTCCAGCCCAGTCGGCCCTTGCTTGCGGGCGGTTTCCGCAATGACTGCGATCTGGTCGATCAGCTCGAGTTGGGTTTGACTGCGCAGCGTGAAGGCGAATTTGGCCCCCAGCGGAACGCCGTGGAAAATCGCTCCCAAAGGAAAGCGGATGAGCGTCGCCGAAAACGAACCGCCGAAGATCACGATGATGGCGTGCATGTCATAGAACATGCGGAAATCGCCCCCCATCAAGATCAGGGTGCAAACCACCGCCGTCCCGGCGAGCAGCCCGAGGCCGGTCGCTATATCCATGGACACACTCCGCACGCCGCACGCGCGCGTCCCCTCCTGGCCGCGCGGGGCCTAACCTAGCGGGCTGCACTTAAGGGAGCGTTACTGCAATGCAGAAACAGGCGCCTCACCGGCGGCTGCGCGCGACATTGATGTTGGTGTTGAAGCAGACCGGCTCGCGATAGCCGCGAGAAACCGTGACGAGATCCGGGTTGTCGTCTTTGAGGGCCTGGAACAGCGGCTCAGTCGCGCGCCATAGCGACCGTCGTCCGACAATCGGCGCGTCGTGATGTGCCGGCATGTAGACCTCGGGACGGTAGAGCCGCATATGCTCCAGCGCCTGCCGCGCCGTTAGCGGCATCAGATATTCCGCCGCCACTGCGACCAGAGCGAGATCGACGCCGCCGGCGCGGGCCATTGCGGCCTTCTCCTGGTCAGTGACGCGCCCGCCACTATCGCGGTACATGATGCGGAAACCATTATCGAGCGTGATCAGATATGCGATCGTGCCCTCCCCGATTACGCGCGGATCGGAGACACCGCGCGCCCGGATCGCCCGCTCCTCGGCTTCCTGTGCGGTGCCCGGTTCAGGACTGAGCGCTCCAAGTGCGCCTTCCATGACGGTCGTGACTTGCGGATCCGGCTGACCGTGGCGCGCCAGAATCGGTTCGACCGAAAAGCCGTCGAATTTGAGTAGCTCGCCCCCGCGTCCCGTGACAGGACGGATCTGAGCGGCCGGTACGCCTTGCGCAGCAAGCTTGTCGGTCGTCAAGGGAGCGCCGACGATCGTGGCGCCGGTGCGGATGCCGACCGATGCGGCATCCGACATGTGGTCGAAGTGGCCGTGGCCGATCAGGATCACATCCGCGCGCGTCACGTCGCGCGCCGCGAAGCCAAGTGGCGGATAGTTGGAGCCGCGATCGAAATAGGCATCGAGCAAAATGATCCTGCTGCTATAGGCGAGTTCGAAATTGGAATAACCGGTCCAGCGCACCGCGAGCGTGTGTGGATTGCGCGGCGCGGGCCCGCCAGCCGATACGAGCTGCGCCGCGTAGCAGGCCGGATCGCGTGGCTCTCCCGCGAAGGCGGGGTCGTCGTCGATGGCCTCATGCTTTTCGGCGCGCGGATCAAAGAACGGACGCGAAAGCGCGGCGGTCGCAGCAAGGATGGTCGCAGCCGCCACGAAGCATTTGTACGGTGCCCCGGTCATGACTTTTCCTCCACGGTTTTGTTCTCCATCATAACCACGTATCGACTAATGCCAATTGCACGCCGCTTCGATTGCACGCGCACGCTGTCTGCTATTCGAACAGCTTCATTCTCGCGCCTCACAGCCGATACACTGACAAACCGCAGGGCATGAACGCGATCGCTTTCAGCGCAGTTCGACCGGACCAGAATACCGAGAAACTGCACGGCTATGCGCTTTCTTCGCCTGCACATCTCGCCGTCGGCCGATGTGCTGCTGTAGATTTTATGGTCTCGTGTTGTGAGACGGCTTTCCCACGAAGCTTTCTCAGCAACCGCGAGCTTACGACATCATGTGGGTGGGCACGCAGGAGGTGTACGATGAAAATGCTCGTGACCCGGCGACAGGCCCTGGCGGCTACTTCTGCGCTCGCGTTCGCCTCATTTCCCGCCGCGGCAAGTCAACAGGAGAAAGTCGGTCTGCAACTCATCCTCGCTGCCGATGTTTCCGGCAGCGTGAATCCGACACGCTACAAGACCCAGCAGGAGGGCTACCTGGAGGCGCTGGGAGACCCGCGTGTGCTCGATGTCATTCGCGAACTCGATCCCCCGGTCCTTGCGATCACCTTTATTGCGTGGGCGCGCGAACAGGAGATCATGGTGCCCTGGACACGCGTGCACGACGCCCAGTCGATGGACGTATTTCGCAGTCGCTTGAGAAATACGGAACGCGCACGGGTAGGGATCAATACCTTGATCAGCAGAGCGCTGCTATTCTGCGGCGCACAGTTCGACCGGGAGTTTGCGGGCGGCCGAAAGGTGATCGACGTTTCCGGAGATGGCGACGACAACCAAGGGATTGGTGGCCTTCGTGCCGTCCGCGACAGCTTGGTGGCAAAGGGCGTCGTCATCAATGGACTGCCCATTATCGTGAAGCCCCCGGAATATATTTTTCCGCCGCAGCCTCCCGAAGGCCTCGACGTGTATTACCGCAACCACGTGGTCGGCGGCGAAGGGCACGTCATGATCGAGTCGATCGGTTTCGATAATTTCAAGCAAGCCATCCTGCAGAAGCTGCTGCTCGAGATCGGATGATATGGGGGTCGCCGGGCTCGGCCTGGATCGGCCTGCCGGTCAGTCACCGAATGTGCGTTTGGAGAAGCCGACTCCTCATCGGCCGCGGTAGGTGCGACGCTTGTGGTCGCCCGGCGGCATGCCGACCGGGGCAAAGGGGCGACCACAAGGGTCGCCCCTACAGACGTGAGTTCCTGGCCTTGATCCTCCTCGCCTGACTCCCACCTGTTGGGGTGGAGTCTCGACGCTTATGGATGCGCAGCGGTTTCTCATCGGCCTCGGACTGGCGATCCTGATCGCCGGGATTGCGTGGCCGATGTTGTCGCGCATCGGGCTCGGGCGACTGCCGGGCGACATCATGTTTCAGCGCGGCGGCACCACGTTCTATTTTCCTCTCGTCACCTGCATCCTCATCAGCGTCGTCGTCAGCGTGCTGCTGTGGCTCCTCAATCGATGAGCACGGCCGCCGCCTGCGGATCACCATCGGCTTGCCCAACGGGGCGACCACAAGGGTCGCCCCCCAACAGCGCCCGAATGCGGCCCGGAGGCCCCCGCTACCGCAGCGGATCGTCTTGCAGCAGAAAGCCGCCCTTGATGCTGTCGATCGTCCTCGGATCGGGACCGCGTCCCTGCGCAAAGGCGAGTTCGTCCATGCGCGCTCCGCGCAGCAACCCCGGGAGGCCATAGTTGCCTTCGATGCAGCGCGGCTCGTAATAGAGCCTGTTCTCCCGGTCGCTCTGCTTGGTGAACTCTTCCTTGACGGTCCAGGGCCGTGTCCACACGGTCGGATCCTCGATCGTGACCTCGTATGCGAGCGTGGTTGGGCCGGTCCGAGTCCAGCGCTCGATCAGGTGCAAGTTCTCGCGCGAGCCCTGAAAGTCAGTCTTCGGACTGAAGTTCGTCACATCGATCACGAGCGTATTGCCCTCCCAGTGGCCCCGCGAGTCACCATACCACTGGCGGATGCTCGCCGGCAGGTGGGGGCTGCCGTCCATCGCAATGTTGCGCTGCCAGCCCTGCCCTTGGCCTACGTCGTAAAAGATCGAGATGCCGCCCGGTGTCTGCACAATCCGCCGGTAGCTGCCGGTCCGGCTGCCAAACTCGGGCAGCCCCCCGGTCAAGCAGCGGTTCGCTAAATTGCCGTCCTCTGGATCGTTATTGCGATTGAACGCTACCGTGTTGTAGCGGGGAGGCTGTTCCGCGAATTGCGGCGCGGGCGTCGGATCGTACGTTCCACCGCTGCAGGCCGGCAACTTGTCTCTGCAGGTATCGGTCGCACGCAACAGGGCGAGACGAAATTCGCGCTCGGCGGCGGCCATCTTCTGCGCCGCCGACGTCAGGGGCGGCATGCGGCCGTTAGGCGGATCGACAATGAGCGACGTTCGGGCGCCGGTGCGCTTGAAGGACACGAATTGCGAATTGTACGCGCCTGCGACATCGCGCGCCGTACCGCGCCGCTCCGCATGGACGTCCGCGTCAGCGTTGGCGAGCACCTCTGTTCGCGCTTCATCCAATTCGGCGCGCTGTGCGGGAGTGAAGAATTCCTGGTTGGCGTACTTGGCGGGCCGTTGCAGCGGCGTGTCATTTTCATCCGTCCAGATACCCTGCAGATCGGGTTCGCCCCACGGCGTCTTCACCGCCGGCGCCGAGGACGGCGCCGTTGCGACACCGGTTGGAGCCTGAGCCCATGTCTGATCGACCGATACCGAAACGAGGGAACTGACGGCGGCCGCGGCAATGGCGACCGTTGTCACTGAGCCTGAAAACCTCTCGCGCATGGTGGCCTCCCTTTGCCCTGCAGTATGTCACTGCAACGCTTCCCCCATCAGCCCAGGCTGCATGGATGGTAGCGCTTTTCGGCACTGACCGGTAGGCAGGATAGGAGGTGGGTGCAGCGGCCCGATGAGGTCAGCTGCGGTGCATCGCGTGAACGCGATTAGGGCTTTTGTCCGTCGCGCGGGTCAAGCCCAGCAATGACGTTGGACAAACGTCAGCGAAATGCGTTCTAGTGGACGCTTGAGCTTCCTGGGATACAAGCCAGCAAGGTCGAGTCATGAGCACCCCATCTGTCGTCCGAGCTACATTCCCCGGCAGCGCCGGCGACGAGCTTGCGGGACGGCTCGAGCTTCCGGAAGGCCCTGTGCGGGCCTTCGCACTATTCGCGCATTGCTTCACCTGCACGAAAGACGCGCTCGCCCCCCGGCGTATCGCACGCGGGCTCGCGGCGGCGGGGGTGGCGGTGCTGCGCTTCGACTTCACCGGGCTCGGCACGTCAGGGGGCGAGTTCGCCAATACCGACTTCTCTTCGAACGTCGAGGATCTGATCCGCGCGGCCGACTATTTGAGGAACAGCTACGAGGCGCCCGCTATACTGATCGGTCATTCGCTCGGCGGCGCCGCCGTGTTGGCGGCCGCCGGGGATATTCCCGAAGCGAAAGCTGTCGTGACGATCGGGGCGCCGGCCGATGTGGTGCACGTGCTCCGGCAGCTTGGCGGCTCGCTCGATCGGATCAGGTCCGAAGGCGAGGCCGAGGTCACGTTGGCTGGCAGGCCGTTCCGCATCCGACGCTCGTTCGTCGAGGATGCCGAGATGCAGCGGCTCGACGACAAGATTCGCACGCTCGGCAAGGCGCTGCTCGTGTTGCATGCCCCACGCGACGAGGTGGTCGGGATCGACAATGCCTCGCGCATCTTTCTCGCCGCAAAGCACCCCAAGAGCTTTATCTCACTTGACGACGCGGACCACCTGCTTACGCGTCCGCAGGACGCCTCTTATGCTGCAGCTGTCATCGCCGCATGGGCGTCGAGATACATACCGGAGGTCCCTGCAGACGTGGCGAACGCCGAGCACGTCCTGATCCGCGAGACTGGCGAAGGTAAATTCCAGAACCTCGTTACTGTTGGCCGGCACAGACTTATCGCCGATGAGCCCGCTGCCGTCGGCGGTCTCGACACGGGCCCCAACCCCTATGACTATCTTTCGATCGCGCTCGGCGCCTGCACCGCAATGACACTGCGTATCTATGCCGAGCACAAGAAGCTCGCGCTAGGCCGCATTTCCGTCGAGGTGAGTCACGGCAAGGTCGCTGCCGATCACGGCGTAGATTGCGGAGAGGTTGTGGAAGGGCGCTCCGGCAAGATCGACCGCTTCGAGCGCATCATCCGGATCGAGGGCGCGGTCGACGCAGGGCTCGCAGCGAAAATCGTGGAAATAGCCGGGAAGTGCCCCGTGCACCGTACCCTCGAGTCGAGGTCCGCTGTCGTCACGCGTGTAGCCGCGGAGTAGAGCGCCAAAATCGGATCGACAAAGGCGCTCAACGGCGTCCCGTTCCGGAACGGCGGCCGCTGAACCACCGCGACCGCCCCCTTTGCCCGTCGCTCCCTGTTATTTCACTGCACGATCTTGAACTTGTGCACGCGCCTGCCGCGGTTTTCCGCCACGTAGACATTGCCCTTGGAGTCCACCGCGATGCCATGCGCCTGATCGAACTGGCCGGGCTGCTTGCCGATGCTGCCGAAGCTCGACAGCGGCTTGCCGGACTTGCGGTCGACGATGTCGATCTGTGCATTGTTCTGGTTGACCACGAACATGTAGGTCTGGTCGGGATCGGGCGAGAAATCGATCGCCACGGTCGCGCCGCCGAACTGCTTGATCTTGCCGTCCGCCGGCATGGTGACAGGCTTCCACGGCAGCTCGATGGTCCGCTTTAAGTTGCCCTGCTTGTCGTAGACCTGGATGCGCGCATTGTCGCGATTGCAAACGTAGACGAGGCCGTCATGGCCGATCGTCATGCAGTGCACGGTTTCCATGCCTTCCGGCTGCCACTGCCGCAGGAAGCGGCCGTCGCGGTCCATCACCGCGACACGCCGATTGCTGTTGCGGCCTTCGCCATCCGAGACGTAGACGTCGCCGTTGTCGCGATCGACGAAGATGCTGGATGGCATATGGAATTGCGCGAACGACGAATTGAGCGGCTTGCCCTTGGCGGTGCCGTCCGAGGAGTCAAGCACGCCCTTCTTGCCGATGCGCAGCAACAGCTTGCTGCCGTCGTGGGTGAACTTCTGGACCACGCCCGACGGGGCCGATGCGACCCAGAAATTGTTCTCCTTGTCGAAATGACAACTGTGGAGACGTGGGTCGAGCAGGTCGGGATTGCTCCAGGAGTGCACCACATTGCCGGCAGGATCGAACTCGATGATCTGCGGGGCCATGCGACCGGCATCCAACTCGCCTTCCAGGATGTCCTGCCGGTTAAGGATCACCACGTGGTCCTGGGCATCGACGCACACGCCGCCCAACCCGCCGAGCACCCAGCGGTCCGGCAACAGCTTCGGCCACAATGCATCGACCTCGTAGTGGGGAGCACCGTTCTGGGCCGATGATGGAGACGTGCCGAGCGCTTGAATCAGGGCCGCTAACGCGGCACATGCGCCGACCGCCGCCAGAAAACGTGTTTTCATGATCGCCTTCTCCTCCGCTCGCCAATTCGATGGCTCAGGTCTGTGATGAATTCGCAATCCTTCCGGCTTACTGGGCCGGCGTATTCTGCGGCTTGCCCTTGTCCATGATCAGGAGTTCGATAGTCCGCGTCGGCTGCGTGCTCTTGTTCTCGTTGCGATGAACCGTTCCGCGCGGAATGTAGACGGATTCCCCTGCCTTGAGAACGCGTGGCTCCTGGCCCCTGACCGTAAAGGTGATCTCGCCCTCGATGACCGCCTCCCACTGATCGCCGCTATGTGTATGGAACGGGTTGCCGGGGCGGTTGGGAAGATGAAGCTGCATCTGCAGCCGCACTTCGCGCGACGGGTCGTTCTCAAGGGGCGTGGTGAAGAAGCGGGTCGAAAAGGCCGGGCCCGTCGGCGAGGTCGATGTCTGGGCGAAGGCCGCCGGTGTGGTCGCCGCGACTGCGGCGACGATGGCGGACATCATCATTGTTGTGCGCATCTGATCCTCCCTCACGTTTCTTGGGGCAATGATCATAGTATTCGCCAGCCAGCCCGCCAAGAAACCTTGGGACCGGCACGGTCCGAGACAAACCACCGGATCAGTCTTCGGAAAGTGGGGCGCCGCCGGGGGCTGGTGGCGGGTGATCGCTAACCGCGGGCGGCGACTTGCCGGCCGCGGCTTTCCTTGACTATCGAGATGCTGCTGTTATCTCAACAGCATGGAAATTTATCTCCCGCCTGACCAGGAAGCCCGCCTCGTCGCGCTCGCCGCAAATGCGGGACGCAGCCCGGGTGAGATTGTGCGGGAAGCCGTCACATTGTGGGAAGAGCGCCACGCCCAGGCGCACCCTTCGCCAGCCAAGCACACTCCCGCTGAGGCTGCTGCGCGCATCCTTGAACTGCGCAAGAACAATCTACTTCCTGAAGGCGAGACAATAGAACGCCTCATCAGCTACGGTCGGGCGTGATATTCGTCCTCGATAATTCCGTCGCGATGCGATGGTGTTTCGAGAACGCTGCGCATCCCTATGCTGACTCCGTGCTGAAGCGGCTGGCCGGCGGCGATGCCGCGATTGTCCCCGCCATCTGGTTCTACGAAGCAAGCGCCGTGCTTTCCCGCGCGCAGAACCGCGGGACGCTCGCTGCTCAGAAGGCAGACGAGTTCATCGCGGAATTGAGGTCTTTGAACATCGCTGCGGACGACGGCAGCGCCGCGCGGGTCTTCCCCGATGTGCACTTGGTTGCCACCAGCTATCGGCTGACGTCCTACGACGCCGCGTACTTGGAACTGGCGATCCGGCGCAGCTTGCCGCTCGCAACGTTGGACAAGGACCTGGTACAGGCATGCAGCGCCGCCGGCGTCGCTGTGGTCGCTTTCGTATAAATGAATTTTCGCGAGCACCCATCAGCAAACCTACGTTGAGGCGCTTCTGGGCGTCTCCTCCGCAAAGCTCATTAAGCCCCCGCGCTCAACGCTTTGCTCGCGGGGCACTTCAGTCGCCAGGTTACACCCGTGGAGGCGTAGTCGAGTTCGACCTCGCCACCGACGCTGGCCTTGGCCACGACTGAAATCATCGTGCTGCCGAAACCGCGTTGCCTTGGTGGTTCGATCTGCGGGCCATCCCGTTCGATCCAGCCGATGGTGAACTGGTCGTCCTCCAGCAGCCAATCGATCTTAACGTGGCCATGGTCGCACGACAGCGAGCCGTACTTCCCGGCATTGGTGGCAAGCTCATGCAACGCCATGCCGATGCTCTGCGCCGCCGAGGGCGTCACCTTCACTTGCGGCCCCTCGATCATGATGCGGTCCCCGATCAGGTCGGCATAATGCGCAAGCTGGGCGCGGACAAGGTCCTCCAGTTCGACGCCGCGCCACTCATTTCGGACCAGCAGGTCCTGGTTTGCCGACAGCGCCTGTATCCTCTGCGAGAAGCGTTCCATAAAATCTTCGGAGTTCGATGCAGCCGTCCGATGCGCAATCGACTGCACGACGCTGAGCAGGTTTTTGGTCCGGTGGTTCACCTCCCGCATCAGCAGGTGCTGATGCTCCTCGGCGAGTTTACGTTCTGTAATATCCGCGACGGTGCCTACCACCGCGATGGCGCGGCGTTCCCGGCCGCTCCCTTCAAACGTCGCCATGCCGTAGGCCTCGATCCAGCGAACCTCGCCGTTGGTTCGGCGGATGCGATATTCGACCGCGTAGGGCTTCGGGTCGAGCGGATTGATTGCAGCGTCGAAGGCGGCGGATACGCGCGGAACGTCTTCCGCCAGCACGCGTGCCACCATGCTCGCGACGTCCGCTTCGGATTCGCTGAGGTCGAAGATTGCAGCGAAGCGTTCGTCCCACGACGCCGTGCGGTGAACTGGATCGCAAAGCCACCACCCGAGCCGGGCCGCATCGAGGGCCAGCTGCAGATGCATTTGACTCGTCTGGACCGCCACTTCCGCGGCCTTGCGGGCCGAAATATCGCGGACCAGACCGATGAGCCGGCGCCGTCCGCGCGTTTCGTGAAGTTTACCCTGCGAATGCAGCCAACGCACGGAACCATCCGGTTGCGAACAACGAATTTCCACCAGGAACGGTGCGCCGGTTTCGAGCGTATGGCGCAGTGCCTGTTCGACTTTCGCCTGATCTTCCGGATGGATGGCGCTAAACGCCTTGTCGTGCGTGAGTGGGGCTTCAGGCGGCAGCCCCAGCAAAGCCGATGCGCGGACGGATGCGATGAACTCCCCGCTGTCAAGTGAGCTTTCCCAAATACCGGCGCCGCCGGCTTCAAGCGCCAACTGAAGCCGCGCCTCGCTCTCGCGCAGCAATTCCTCCTGCCGCTTGCGCTGGCTGATGTCGATAGCAAGCGCGAACACCTGCCCTGGCTTGCCGTCTTCGTCCGGCAGTGTCGCTATGATTTTACGAACCCAGACCGCTTGTCCGTTCTTGTGGAGATACCGGTTCTCGATCTCGATTGCCTTGACCTCGCCGTCCCGCACGCAACGATCTTTTGCAGCATTCTCATGCAGATCGCATGGATGAATAAGCGAGCCGTAATGCATGCCGCGCAGCTCGGCCTCCGAATAGCCGACGAGGGCGCAAAACGCAGGATTGCATTGCAGAAGCCGTCCCTGCCGATCCGATATCGCTATGCCGGCAAGGGCGTGCTGATAAACATTGCGAAATCGCATCTCGCTCTGGTGTAAAGCGTCCTCGGTCCGTTTGCGATCGGTGATGTCATAGCCCGACGGAACTACACCATCGATGCAGCCGTCCGCTGCGCGCAGAGGTGTTGCCTGAAAGTCGAGCCACCGAATCTCGCCGCCGGCAGCGGCATACTGCACATCGCGCCGAACCGTCTTGCCGGCCAGACACTGCACGATCATTTCGTGCATGTCCTTCCGAGCTTGCGGCGAGTAGGCCCACCAAGGGGCCTCATCGAACGGCTTGCCGATTACTTCCTCGCGAGGAGCGCCGATGGCCTGCAGCGCCGGCACGTTGACTTCGGTCACCCGGCCATCCCGATCGAGCAGGCCGACATACCCGTTGTAAGTGTTGATGATCTGGTTGAGCCGCTTCTCGCTTTTTCGCAGCATTGCGTCGCTGCGCATGCGGTCAGCGGCCGCTCCCCTGAGCGCTGACCAGAGCTCGGAGAGTTCTGGTACACCCGGCTCGAATTGGATCTGCGGATCCGTCAGCAGAGCCGCTGCGTTCTGCCGCAGCTCGGCAAGGGGGCGGGTAATGCACCTTGCTATCGCGATGGCGAACATCAGCGACAGCAACGAAATGATGCCGCCGAGCGCAATCGCCCAGCCGACGGTGCTGAGAGCAGCCCCTCGCAGTTCCTCGGTTTTTGCCGCAATACCAACGGTCCAGCCGCTCAAGTTCGAGTGCATATTGGCGAGGATGATCCGTTCCCCCTCACGCGCCCTGAGGTCGAACAAACCCTCCTCGTCCTTAACCGCCCGAAATTGCTCGGCGGTGAGCTGACCGACCCAACGGTCATGATCGGGCACGCGGACGACCAATCGACCTTCCGTGTCGCGTACGGCAGCGAGCCAATTTCTGGGCATGTCCCGGAACGCAACGAGGTCCAGGAAACGGCGGACGCTCATCGTGATGGCAAGGACACGGAAGGGCCGGTCGTCCTTGAAAATGGGCATATTAGCGGTCGCCATCCACACCTGGTCGGGTCCCATGGAGATGTCGGAGATGAAGACCGAACGGGTCTCAAACGCCCGGCTCTGCGCGGCAATTCCCTCCTTGGTCCGGATCGGGGACCGCAGTGGCAGTGCTCGCGGCACCGCCGTATTTACGAGCTGTCGGCCGTTAGCATCTGCAACGACGGCCCAGACGTCCGGGATGGACGAAAGCGCCCGGCGCAACTGGCCGTCGTAGATGTCGAGGTTATCGTCCAGCAAAGCTGGGGAATTCGACAAAGTTTGAGCGAGCGCAATGTATTTCCCGAGTTCGGCATCGACGGCCGTTGCTATAGACCGAGCGGAATAGAGCAGGCTTGCGCGCTGGTTTTCGTTGGCAGTGCTGGCGAGGCTCCAGACAACTGCGACCACAACGATGTTCAGCGGCACCGCGAGGGCCAGCACAATTGCGATCAGCCGCATTTTGATCGTCGCGCGAGCAAAGCGCGGCCTGCCGCCATCTTTGGCAGCAACACGTGCCAAAGATTGCACTTCGTCAGCTTCCGAGACGACGCTTGGCATCACACCACACCCAGCACACCCAAGCGGGATACCGGCGGCGTCGATAAGCCAAGTCGGGTAACCGACAAAAGTAAGCGACGTCGCATCGGTTTCTCAAACCAATCGATTCAAAAATCAAGATTTTCCGCTATATGTCCACGCTGAAGCACGCGTGGCGCCGCCCCCTCGCGTTATCGTGCTCACGTCGCCGCGCTGTACTGGAGCCAATGGCGCAGCGCCTGCAGGCCCTTCAGGGAGACTACCAATGCGCGAAATTGGACATTTTGTTGGCGGCAAGGAGGGCAGAGGCACTTCTGGCCGCTTTGGCGAGGTCTTTGATCCTAATACCGGCGAAGTCCAGGCGAAGGTTGCTCTCGCCAAGCACGCCGAGGTCGAGCACGCCATCGCGGTCGCGGCAGCCGCCCAACCGGCGTGGGCCGCCACCAATCCGCAGCGGCGCGCCCGTGTCATGTTCCGGTTTCTCGAACTTGTGAATCGTGATTATGACAGCCTCGCGGCCCTGTTGTCGTCCGAGCACGGCAAGACTCTCGCGGACTCCCGCGGGGACATCCAGCGTGGCCTCGAAGTCGTCGAGTTCGCGTGCGGCATTCCGCACTTGATGAAGGGCGAATACACGGCAGGCGCGGGGCCGGCAATCGACCTCTATTCGTTCCGACAACCGCTCGGCGTTGTCGCCGGCATCACGCCATTCAATTTTCCCGCCATGATCCCGATGTGGAAGTTCGCGCCGGCGATCGCCTGCGGCAATGCCTTCGTTCTCAAGCCGTCCGAGCGCGACCCGTCAGTGCCGATGCGGCTTGCCGCGTTGATGATCGAGGCTGGACTTCCGCCCGGCATTCTCAACGTGGTCAACGGCGATAAGGAGGCGGTCGACACCCTGCTCACCGATCCGCGGGTGATGGCGGTCGGGTTTGTGGGCTCCTCCGCCATCGCGGAATATATCTATTCGACCGGCTGCGCCAGCGGCAAACGCGTACAATGCTTCGGCGGCGCCAAAAACCACATGATTGTCATGCCGGATGCTGACCTGGACCAGGCCGTGGATGCTCTGGTGGGCGCCGGTTACGGGTCCGCCGGCGAACGTTGCATGGCGGTATCGGTCGCGGTGCCGGTCGGCAAGAAAACCGCGGATGCTCTGATGCAGAAGCTGATCCCGCGGGTGGAAGGCCTTAAGGTCGGCCCTTCGTCCGACCCGCACGCGGACTATGGTCCGCTTGTGACGCGCGCCCACCTCGACAGGGTCAAAGCTTACGTCGACCTGGGTATAACGGAAGGCGCCAAGCTCGTTGTCGACGGTCGCGGCTTCAAGCTGCAAGGTTACGAAAACGGCAACTTCATCGGCGGCTGCCTTTTCGACGAGGTGACGCCCGAGATGCGCATCTACAAAGAAGAGATTTTCGGCCCGGTGCTCTGTGTGGTGCGCGCCAAGGACTACGAGGAAGCTGTCAGGCTCCCGTCCGAACACGACTACGGCAATGGCGTTGCCATCTTCACCCGTGACGGCGACACCGCGCGCGATTTCACCGAGCGCGTCAATGTCGGCATGGTGGGAGTGAATTTTGCGATCCCTGTGCCGCTATCGTACTATACGTTCGGCGGATGGAAGCGTTCCGGCTTCGGGGATCTTAACCAGCACGGCCCGGACTCGATCCGGTTCTATACCAAGACAAAAACGGTGACGTCGCGCTGGCCCTCGGGGACCAAAGAGGGGGCCGATTTCGTTATTCCGACGATGAGGTGACCCCGTTCGGGTTCGGGGCACTGAAATGGCGTCGATGGGATCGCATTCATTGCGGCTTCATGCGTGCGCTCGCCGCGAGCATCCCTCCACGTCTTTCTCGCGGCCCCCCTAGGTTAAGTCAAGACACGGAGGACCGGGACAAGCCCAGGGACAAGCGCGTCTACAATTTTACCAAAATGTCTTTTTTGTCACACTTCACAAGATTCTGCTTCCGAACTGGCATAATTTCAGTTTGTACGTTGACTTGAGCGTTCTTCGGACGCTCAATCCTTCCGGGCTGAGGAGGATGACCACGGACGCACCACGCATCATTTGGATAGTTGGTTTAGCTGGCTAACTCGGTTAGTTGGTCGGGCCAATCGCGGTTGTCGCGTCGCGCCGTGTTCGGGCGCAGTTTTGATTGCCGCACAGGTCGCCATTGTGCCGACCGGTTGAGGCGCCGGCGTATATCGGCGGCGTGCCGTCTTTCCAACCTTCGCCCTTCCGATAACTTCCCGTTCCAAGGGGAGCGCAGCTATTCGATGGGAGAACACGAAATGAGTCGACACCAGTTCGGGGCACATCAACACGCCCCGGTTCCCGGCGATCAAAACCGTGAGATCGGATTGCGGGCAGTCGCAGCCGCGATCCGTTATCTAGGCGACGGCAATCACGTCGAGCACTCGCTGTCGCGTGAACTATCTGCGGCGACTGGCATGGCGCCGTCTGACGAGCGTGAAGCGTAGAACCGGGCGTCACCGCGCATTCAGATCACATTGAGTGGTCTGCCCGGACTCATGACCGCTCCTTTGTCCCCGGACTCGCGTCCGGGGGCTTTCATTTCCGCGGTCTCATGAAGCGCCCACATGAAGCGCCCTTATCCAAAGTGTCGCTCACCGAATGAATTGTGGCCGCCGCGGCATGTTTCTTAACATATGGTTAATATGCCCAATATATGGTTAACGGGCAAAATGCCGACCTAAAATGAATGCTCTATAGAGGCATTAAATAGCTGAATTTTTATAGTTTTACACGATTTTCGAAAAACTCGGGGTCGGCACCGCTGGCATCACGGTGAAGCGCTCCGAGATTTGCCGATACGGTGAGTCGCGTTGCTGACGCGCAGTTCGCCTCAATGCGGCCGTCGAATGACCCTTTTTGACCGCTTAATTTTCTCCTAACGCCGGCAAAAATGCGCGGCAGAGGAGGCTGTCATGGATAAATCAGCTATTAGGAGTCTGCTTACGCGGCGACGCGCCAGCTATGTTGCCGCCATCTTGGGAGCATTGCTTGCTGCCGTTGCGGCGAGCAGCCCCGCGCGAAGCGGCGATCTCGCTTTTCCGCCGGGATACGGCCCAGGATATGTTGCCGACCGGTGGGGACCCCCGCCTTGCTGCGGCGTTCCCCGCTGCGCTCCGTGCGGCTGTAATCCGTGCGGCTGCGTTCGATGCGGCGGCTGCTGCGTCGTGCGTCGTCGCGGTGTGCTTGAGCGCCATTGGGTGGAACGCGAATACTTTGAGCGCCGATACGCGGTCGGTGGCCCCCACTTCCGGGCCTTCTACGGTGGTGGTTACCCTCCCTATTATCCTGGCGCGGCTTGGTGGGAAGCACCGCGACCGCATCTCGGATACGGCGGCATTCAGTATGGGCCGGCGCCGATTTCGTACGAGGACGGCCCGCCGCCGCCGCGGCCTTTATACGACTTCGACCCGCCGCCGCGTCCGCCCATCGGTATACCGGCGGGGTATTATGGCGGCGACTACGCCGAATAACGCCGCAATGAGATACGGCGACCGGAACTGATGCCGGTCGTGGATGGCCGCAACGGTACCGCCGTTCGACGTGAACGGCGGTACCTGTATTGGCCGGAAACTGTGAATGGATGTCGGAGCGCAGGCGGGATTCGCCTGTCCTGGCTGAGCCAGCTATTACTTATGCATACCCGCGAGTATAACGTAGGCTGCAATCACAATCCAAAAGGCAAAATTACTCACAAAGGGTATCTCGATGAATACCCCGACGATTGCAAGCCCCGCCAGTATGAGCGAGAGCACATACAGCAAATTCACTGTGCATCTCCCCTAGCTGCAGCGAACCCATCCCGCTTGCATGCTAAATCGAATAGGTCGACCGGCGAACACCAATCCTTTCAAAACCATTATTTTCGCATTCCGGCAAGTATGACGTAGGCGACGACCGCAACCCAAAAGGCATATTGGCTCACAAAAGGTATTTCGATGAAAACGCCGACGATCGCGAGTCCCGCCAAAATGAGCGAGAGCACATACAGCAAATTCACCGCGCATCTCCCCTACGTTGCAGCAAACCGCCTCGTCAACTCATTGACGGTGCAATGCCGATGCGGGCTCAATCCGGCGCCCGACATGACACGAGGCGGAGCATCGACGCACCCATGCCCAGGAAATTTGCGCATAGTTCAATCGCGCACGACTCAATTGCCCACGCGCTCCGTGTTTGCAACGGCGGGGCACGATTGGATTGAAGACAGGCATGGCAGCGGTATTGCCGAGCCAGCCCTACCCCGACGATCTCCTCAATGCAAAGAGGCGCTTCTGATTCGGGCATTTTTGCGGTCTCAGAAAGGCCGGCGCAATTGTCGTCACAATTCATCCCGCGCCGCGGCATTTGGCGCAATCCACGAGCATCCAAAGAGCGTCATCCGGCTTTCGCTTGGCGGGAGAAAGCTTGCAGGCGGCAAGCGGTCCTGTCGACTTCCCGAAAAGCGGGTCGGAGCACATTGTTACCGGACTGGCCGCCTTTCAGCCGGATTCCGCGTAGCTCCCTGGCGGAAGCGACGACAACATGCGTCAATCGGCGTCGTAGAAAAACGCGGCACGTTTGCTTCCCGTATTGTTCCAAGCGTCATCGTTCAATAACGCCGAGAGGCACACCATGATAGTGACAGAGCGTCACGCCAAACGGTCGATGTGGTGCCCGATGGCACGGATAAGATGGCAGACATCGTGGCAGGCCAGCAATCGCTCCAATCCCGGCCGGTGGAACCGGCTGAAGAATGCTCTATTCCGGACTTTTTTCCCACGCCTCCACTGGCTGTTCCGGGCGAAGTTCTTCAGGTGCATCGGTTCGGGATGCATGATGTGGAGATGGGTCGACCGGGATGCGCGGACGGGTTTTTGCGGACTCGCCGGCAACCCGATGCAGAACTTGTTTTCTGACTGAAAATATCTCCTGCTCGCGACAGTTCACCGAGTCATTGCCCGGCATGAGCAGCGATTTTGTGTGTGCGCTCGGTTTGCCACGCCCCCCAAAAATGGGACGATCGTCCGCGGTTAGCACGGACGATCGAATTCCTCTGCGACGGCGCCCGGACAGCAGCTGCGGATAAGCCCCGCGCGTATCAGCCGCTGGCGTTTTTGACCACTGCGCCGGCGCGGCACCTTGGCCAGCTCTCATTAACCGCGTCGCCGCTCATTGCGATGCGCTTGTCTCTGATCGCGGAGCAGCGAAATTCAAGATCGCGCGCATACGCCAATGCTTCATGCTCCGTTGCGAAGCGCAACGGATCCCCTTCCCATTCGCCGGAATCATCGACGATCACCTCAACCTTCCAAGACATGGCAGCCTCCCCTGGTTCCCCTTTGCGACGGATCTCTTCGTGCGCAGAGACCACGCGATCGGGGCCGCCGAGCCCCCAGGCTCCGATGAGATGGCGGTAGTCGGTCTGCTGCATCGTCCAATCGTTACGCATACTTCCCCCCAAAACTGCAGCGCGCAGGCAACGGCGCTGCGTCCAACACTCCACGCCAAGGACAAATTTGAAACACCGATCGGAAAAGGCGACAGTCCGCCCGTCAGCGGAGCCGGTCAGTCAGTGCGCTGCGATTACTGGTGTACAACACCCCGGCGCGCATCTTGGCTTGCCTCGATCCTGCTTTGTCGCGTGACGTTGTTTTTCGCCGAATTGAGAACCATGATAACCCCTTGTGTCCGTCACGCCCGCAGAAGTATTCCCTATCCAATCTATTGATTTTAAGCCTATGATAAATTGCAGGGGTCGCAATAACTATTTTTTGACAATGTCAGGTAAGGTTACCTGCTAACGGTTGTTATCTTCGCGGTTCTTGTCGAGCCGCACCTTTTCAAGCAGTCGATTTAATTTCCAAATTCCTCTATGAAAAGTTGCATTTAATTTTATATTATGGTTAACGTCGCTACTTATTAGGTCGTTTCAGCTACTTTCAGCATGATTCATGAACCCATGCGCCATAAAGATGGCAATATTGCCAAAAATGCGCCCTGTTTCACTCCCTAAATAGCGCGTCGCTTTGCATTGTGCCGGTCGACAACAGGCTCAAGGAGCCAGCTGATGCGTGGCAGCCCGGTCGTGATCACACTTGCGCTCGCTTTCGTGGTCTCTGCCAGCGATGCTGAAGCGAAGCTGGATCTGTACGTCGATAAGTCCACCCAGCAGATATCGGTCGTCCAAAATGGCGCATTGCTCTACGTGTGGCCCGTTTCAACGGGCCGGGACAGATTTTCCACGCCAAGCGGCGTCTACAAGCCCGAGCGCCTTGAGCTAAACTGGTTTTCTCGAGCGTACTATAACTCTCCGATGCCCTACGCGATCTTCTTCCATAATGGCTACGCGATACACGGCAGCTACGACATTGCGCAGTTAGGGGGCCCGGCTTCGCACGGTTGCGTGCGCCTTCACCCGCAAGACGCTGCCTTGCTTTTTGAGATGGTCGAGCAGGAAGGTCCCGCCAACACGACGATCGTCATCGGCGGCGAAAGTCCACCGGATCCCAGGCTGCCGCAATACGGCGATTGGGACGAACCCTTCCGACCGCCCTACCCCGGCAACGGCGGGATTCCGAGAGAAGCCCGTTCGCCTGGCCCAAAGATGCAGCCTTATTATGAACCCAATCGTTACAGCGAAAAGATGCAGCCTTATTACGACCCCAACCGCTATAGCGAAAAGGTGCAGCCTTATTACGATCCCAACCGCTACAGTGAAAAGATGCAGCCTTATTATGACCCCAACCGCTATAGCGAAAAGGTGCAGCCTTATTACGATCCCAACCGCTATAACGATTGGCCGGTGCAGCGCCGCGTTGATAACGGTCGATTGGCGATGAGGAGCCCTTATCCTCTCAGTCGGCCGCCCGCACCACGACGTGATGCGGAACAACCTGCCGAGCCCCACCCCACCTCGCGCGGCAGCAATCGGCCAGCAACGATGGCGACAGCACCGGCGACAACCGCGATGGCGTCGGTCAAATCCAGCTCGAAATGCCCCAACTGTACGCCAAAGCCCGACCCTGATGAGGCAGCACATCGCCATTCGACTCCGCGAGAACCCGCGGCTCCGCAAGAACCCGCCAAAAGCCAAAATGAGGCCATCACTAAAAATCAGATCGAAGCGATGAAGTCGCCGGCACCTGAATCGCGCTCCGCAGAGCAATCTCAGCCAAGCTTGGGGTACAAGGTTTTGCCGAAATCATATTGGACCGGAGCGTCATGGCGATGGCGATTGAAGCCCGAGCAAGAGGGTCAATAGCTGCGGTGTGGCCATCCCCATCATTGCCGCCCTTGCGTCTAATATACGCATGCGTGGTGCTGGCCCTTTTCGAACATTTCACAGAAATAGCGGTCAGGGAGAAACTTCTCGACTGCTCCGACGGGAGTGCAAATCCCGTGACATGTTTGAATTCGAAAGCGCGTCATTGAAAGATGATGCCTGCGAGTTCTCGTTGCAGATAAGATTGTCGCTAGCCTTGATTAATGCAACAACAAATGCAAAACACTTGGCTGCTGGCACAAAATCGTCTGATATTTCCGAACAAACACCAGCCTTGCAATTTCGTATTATAGATAAAAGCTAAGCTGATTATAGGCAAAATAATTACGAAATAGGCAATTTCAAAAATTCGCCCACAATTCGGCTCAAATTCGGCCATCTGAACTAACAGGAGATAGCCTCCAAGCTAAGAGGCCCGGCATGAGCCGGACCGAGAGGTAGAGGCCAATGATCAATCAAATCAACCATTATGCGGGCGAGGATGCCGAGCCTCGGGGTGGCGCGAATTCCGTGGAGCAGATGATCTCGTCGAGTCAAATCAACGGCGCCGCGGGAGATCTGAAGATGATGCGTGTGCAACGGGTCCCGGTCCCCCCAGCACCGAAGAGCATGCAGATAGCCGATGCGAGGGCCCTGGAGGCCTATGTTGAGCGGCGAAGGAGGCTGGCAGCTCGGATCAGGGCGGAAAATCCGGGTTGCAGCGAAGAAGAAATCGAGGCGCGGCTGGAGCAGTTCGGAGCGTAGCAATGCTGCAGTCCATGTGTGTGATTAGGCATGCAAGGACTGCAACCCGCCGAGCTGGCGCCAGAAAGACCGCCAGCTCGTGCGTTCATGTGATGTATGTTGAGCTTGCAAAGTGACCGAGGCAAAATGCAGCAGGTTGTGCCGGACTGATCGGCGGTGGCAGCGGCCATGAGGTGCTCTTCGTCGTAACTAGATCGCCATCCTTTCCGCTTCGAGAACACGACACTGTGCTCCGCGTCTCCGGGTCAGGTCCGGGTTCGAATTATCCCCGCCGGATCCGATTGATCTAACGGAATATATCCGCCTGAAACGGCCCCGCATTTTGTCGATGCCCTCCTACCAAGCGCCTCCATAACGCGCTAATATAGGTCGGCCTCCTCAGGCTTGCCCCCGCCGCCTGCTCAGCTCACAAATGAGGACGGACGCAATGGCCGCAGCGCCCGAATATCAGCTCTATTGCTTCGCCCAATCTGGCAATGCCTATCGGGTCGCTCTGATGCTCAACCTCATCGGCGCGGAATGGAAGCCGATTTATGTTGATTTCTTCTCCGGGGGCGAGACGCGCACGCCGAGATACCGCACCGAGATCAATGAAATGGGCGAGGTACCGGTTCTTGTCCACGGGGCACGGAAGCTCAGCCAATCCGGCGTCTGCCTCACCTATCTGGCCGATCGCACCGGCAAGTTCCAACCCGACGGCGAAGACGAGCGCCTGGAAAGCTTGCGCTGGATCATTTTCGATAATCAGAAGGTCAACGGCTTTCTCGGGCCGTACCGCTTCCTGCGCAATTTCGCGCCGGCGCGCGATCCCGGCGCAGAAACGTTCCTCAAGGGCCGGCTCCTCAACAATCTCGGAATCGTGGACAGGCGGCTTGCCCGCACGTCGTATCTGCTGGGTGCTCGCCCGACCATCGCGGACATTTCGCTCGCCGGCTACATGTATTACCCGCCGGAGGAATTCGGCTTCGATATCGCCAAAGACTTTCCCGCCATCGGGGCCTGGATGGAACGCATGAGGACGCTACCCGGATGGCGCCATCCCTACGACTTGATGCCGGGATATCCGCTGGTTAAGAGTTAACTTCGGTAGCTGTTGAGACGATTGCAGCTGAAAGGCCGGTTTTTCGCCATGGTATAGTGGCTTTGATGTTTCGATTCGTCAGTGCTTGGCATTGCCATCGATATCCGTAATCTCGGGAGCAAGGACCCGAATAATGCACATTCAATTCGTCGGCAGCGGCGACGCGTTTGGATCCGGCGGACGATTCAACACCTGCTTTCACGTGGTGGGCGGCGAATTGAATTTTCTCATCGACTGCGGCGCCTCATCGCTGGTCGCGATGAAGCGACTTGGCATCGACTGCAATTCGATTGATCTGATCCTCCTCACCCATTACCACGCGGATCATTGTGGCGGCGTGCCGTTCTTCATCCTGGATGCTCAGTTCGTGGCAAAGCGCACGCAGCCGCTGACCATCGCCGGCCCACCTCCCGTTAAGGAGTGGTTCTCGAGTCAAATGGAAACGGCCTTCGCGGGATCGTCGCGTTCGGCAAAAAAATTCGACATATCGCTGGTCGAGCTTGTGCCGGATCGTCCATGGCACTTCCGGAACGCCGAAATCCGCTCTGTCCAGGTGCGCCATGGCCTGCCGCCGGAATCCTATCACGGCTATCGGCTAACGATCGACGGCAAGGTGCTGGCGTTTAGCGGCGATACCGAATGGACCGACAGCCTGATCGAGGTTGGGCGCGAGGCTGATTTGTTCATATCCGAAGCCTACGTATACGATCGGCCGGTGCAGATGCACCTCGCCTACCGTCAGCTCGTCGAAAAGCTGCCCTTGATCCGGCCGAAACGCCTCATCATCACGCACATGAGCAATGACATGCTCCGCCGGGGCGACGCTATCGCACATGAGACCGCACGGGATGGCTTGATCGTCGAAATCTGATCAGTCAAGCCGAATCCCGGCTTCGCGGATCACCTTGGTCCATAGGTCGAATTCCGATTTGATGAACTTGTCGGTTTCCGCGATCGGCAATTGCATCAAGGCGCCGCCGGTTTTTTCGAACCGCTCCTTCAACCCCGCCGCCGCAATCCGGGTTTCCTGTCGCAGCCAACCGAGCACTTCCGGCGGCGTGCCGGCTGGTGCAAACAGGCCGATCCAGGATTCGATGCCGAGGCCGGGGAGACCGGCCTCCGCCATGGTCGGCAGATCGGGCACCTTGGCGTAGCGCTGCGGCGCCAACAGCGCAATCGCGCGCACCTTATGGTTCATGACATAGGGCAGAGCGGAAGTCACAGAATCGAACAACAGGTCAACGCGCCCGGCAATCAGATCCGGATAGGCGACCTGGGTGCTGCGGTACGGCACTTCCACAATGGTAGTGCCGGTCATCTTCATGAAAGCGGCGGCGACGATCTGCTGGCCGCTGCCTGATCCCGGATGCGCGACGGTCAGTTTGCCCGGGCTCTGCCGCCCATAATTGATGATCTCGGTGAGATCCCTTTGCGGCAATTCGTTGCGCGCCACCATCACGTACGGAAATGTGTACACCAGCGCCACCGGGACGAGATCGTCGGGCTCGTAAGGGACCTTTTGGTAGAGCGCGAAATTAAAGACGATATTGCTCAGCCCACCGACCACCAGCGTATAGCCGTCCGCAGGCGCGGCTGCCGCGGCCTGGGTGCCCACCAGGGTCCCAGCGCCAGTGCGATTTTCCACGAAGAACGTCTGGCCGACCTGCTCGGTTAATTTGCTGGCCAGCAGGCGACCGATGATGTCGTAGGCGCCGCCGGGGCCGATCGGCACGATGATCCGGACCGGACGGTCGGGGTAGCTCTGCGCGCGGGTACTGGCGGGCCAGGCCCCCAGGATAGTAAGTGAGGCGGCCGCGGAAATAATCCAAGAAACAAGCAATTTGTGAAACAACACCGGATTTTCAGCCTTGGTATAAGTCCCTCGGGCATTACAATATCCGGCTCGAAGCTTGAGTGGAACCGCGGACGTCGCATAGCCGCTGCGGATACGGGGCGTGACACGCCCTCCCCTTACTCATGCTGGTCCGTTCCGCGATTGCGCCGGGCGGCCGAACGCGTATTGTGCGAGACTCCAGCTTGGAGCATCGCATGCGTCTTGGAGCAATGACGCTCGGTACATTGGCGATCTTGGCCGCGGCGGTATTGCCGGCGCACGGGCAGGTTCAGTTCGGATTTCCCGCCAAACCGGTCAAGTTCATCGTTCCGTTCCCAGGGGGCGGGATCAACGATGTACTGGCACGCATCGCGGCCGACAAGCTCGCCCCCAAATGGGGCCAGCCCATCGTGGTCGAAAACAAGGCCGGGGCCGGCGGCAACATCGGGGCAGATCTCGCCGCCCAGGCGGAGCCCGACGGTCATACTCTGTTCGTCGCGCCGCCGGGACCCCTCGCCATCAATCAGAGCCTCTATCGCCAGCTTTCCTATCGGCCGGAAGATTTCGTGCCCGTCACGGTGCTGGCCGCGGTGACCAACCTGATCATCTTGCGCCCCGAAATCGGGGTGAATTCGGTCGCCGAACTGGTCGCCCTCGCCAAACAGAGCCCCGATAAAATCACCTATGGGTCGCAGGGCAACGGATCGACACCACACCTCACCGGCAGCATGTTCATGACCATGGCGGGAGTCCGCATGGTCCATGTCCCCTATCGCGGTGAAAACCTCGTAATCAATGACATGCTTGGCGGCCACGTCGATGTCTTTTTCGGCAACATCGCACCGGTATTGCCCCACTACCGCGATGGCAAGCTCAAGGTGCTGGCGGTCGCCGACGTGAAGCGAGCGGCGACGATCCCGGATGTTCCGACCGCCGCCGAAGCGGGATTGCCGGGCTTCGTCTCCACCAGCTGGTTCGCGGTGGCAGGCCCGCCCAAAATGCCGGCCGCGCTGGCGCAGCGGCTCGCGGCGGACATTGCCGATGTGCTGAGTTTGCCGGATGTGCAGACGAAATATCGTTCAGTCGGCGCGGAACCCGTTGGTACGCCACCGGCGGAAACCGCTGCGTTCATCGCATCCGAGACTGCGCGCTGGCGCGAAGTCATCGTCAAGAACAACATCCGCATCGAGTGAGCAACACGCGTTCAAAACAAGCGACTGATTTCGGCCTGAGGATGGAACAACTCGACCTGCGCCTTTACGCCATTGTGGATCCGGAAAATACCGGCGGTCATGATCTCATCGATCTCGCCCGCGCGGTCGCCGCCGGCGGGGCGACCCTGGTGCAACTGCGCGACAAAGTGAACGACACCGCCCAAATGATCGAAGAGGCGCGCAGGCTCAAGACAGCGCTGGCGCCGTTCGGCGTACCGCTCATCGTCAACGACCGGGTCGACGTGGCACTGGCGGCTGGAGCCGACGGCGTGCATGTGGGCCAGGAGGACTTGGCCGTCGCGGACGTGCGCCGCATGCTGGGCCCAGCTCCCTTCATCGGCCTGTCGATCCGCACGGCCGAACAGGCGGCTGCGGCGCCGCTCGCGCTCCTCGACTATGTCGGCGTCGGCGGTGTTTACGGAACCATGTCGAAGGTGAGCGGAAAATCCCCGATCGGCCTCGACGGGCTGCGGGCGGTCATCCAGGTCATGCGGGCCCGCATCGGCAACTTTCCTTCCTGCGGCATTGCAGGAATTACAGCAGCGAATGCCGAAGCCGTGATCGCGGCCGGCGCCGACGGCGTGTCGGTCATTTCGGCGCTGTCTCATTCTCCGGACCCGCAAGCCGCCGCGCACGAACTCCGAGCCGTTGTGGATGCGGCGCTTCGCGCGCATGCTCCCAAAGTGCCGGCCGTCGGGGCGCATAGTCCGCCGCACGAGCCAGCGCCGTGACATACCGGGAATTTGCGGTGGATGAGCTTAGCTCTCCCCGCTCGCGGAGAGAGGTAGCACCGGTGTTGCGCCAAGATGCGCTAGCCCTCTCCTCGCAAGCTGGGAGCCGTGAAGGCGTCCATGCATGACGACGCCAATCGCGCTCACTATTGCGGGATCGGATTCAAGCGGCGGCGCCGGCATTCAGGCCGACATGAAGACCTTTTCCGCACTCGGCGTGTATGGCGCATCAGTGATCACGGCCCTCACCGCGCAGAATACCAGAGACGTCACCGCCATCCACGAGCTGCCGCCGGCTTTCGTTGCAGCCCAGATGGATGCGGTGTTCTCCGATCTCGCAATCGCGGCAGTGAAGATCGGTATGCTGAGTAATGCCACAATCGTTGCGGCGGTGGCCGCGGGCCTTGAACGCCACAAGCAGGCAAATGTGGTCCTCGACCCCGTGATGGTGGCGACCTCGGGTCGTCCGTTGCTCGCACCCGATGCGATCGAGACGCTGCGAGCGGAGCTTCTGCCGCGTGCCGTCGTGGTCACGCCGAACTTGCCGGAAGCGGCAGCGCTGCTGAACACCGCGGAGGCGACGGACGAAGGCGAGATGCTTCGTCAGGCCGATCGCCTCATCGGGCTCGGCGCCAATGCGGTGCTGATGAAGGGCGGTCACGCGCGTGGGGCGGAGAGCATTGACCTGCTCGTCACGGCCACGGCATCCATTCGCGTTATTGGCGAGCGAATCGCGACCCGCAACACCCACGGCACCGGCTGCACACTTTCCGCCGCCATTGCTGCCGGCCTCGCCAAGGGCCGCGGCCTCACTGAAGCGGTGCGCGATGCCAAGGAATACGTAACCTCGGCGATCGCCGCAGCTGACCGGCTCGCGATCGGAAGTGGAGCCGGCCCGTTACATCATTTTTACCGCTGGTGGTGACTCCTGGAGACGTGAAAGTGCCACAGCCATTGTACGTCACCGCACGAATCACCATATCGTTACCTTGACAGGCCGCCGCTTAAGAGGGAACGAGATCCGTTCTTCAACGCAACGATGATTCCCTCCCTGACGCAGCATCGCGAGCGGTGGAGAGCGCGTGCCCACGCGTGGCACCGCTTTCTCTCGTCAAGCCTGGTCTACGATCTTGCGTTCAGCCGCCTGACGGAGGTCCACGAATTCGGCTCCAACCCGGGTGCCTTGCGCATGTTCGCGTACGTCCCGGCGCGGCCGAGACCGGCGCTGGTCGTGGTGCTGCATGGCTGCTCGCAAACGGCAGCAAGCTACGATATCGGTGCGGGTTGGTCGACACTCGCTGACCGCTACGGTTTCGTCCTGCTGTTTCCGCAGCAACAGATCTCAAACAATCCGCAAAATGGCTTCAACTGGTTTCTTCCCGGCGATACCGAGCGAGGAAAGGGCGAGGCGCTGTCGATCCGGCAGATGATCGAGACGATGATCATCGCGCATCGAATCGACCGCAGACGCGTATTCATCACCGGACTCTCTGCGGGCGGGGCGATGACTTGCGTAATGCTTGCCACCTACCCTGAGCTGTTTGCGGCCGGCGCAGTGATTGCGGGCCTGCCGTTTCGAACCGCGACGAACGCCAATGAGGCATTCGAGAGCATGTTTCACGCGCGAATGCGGTCCGCGCGTGCGTGGGGGGACCTCGTGCGCTCCGCCTCGCCACACCGGGGCCCCTGGCCGCGCCTTTCAGTGTGGCACGGCGACGCTGACGCGGTGGTGAAGCGGGAAAATGCGGATGAAATCGTCAAGCAGTGGATCGACCTGCACAACCTCGACGACGAACCCACGCTGGAAGAAATGGTCGACGGATATCCACGCCAAGTTTGGCGAAATCGCATTGGTCAGGAGGTTATCGAGTCCTACACCATCCCCGGCATGGCGCACGGCACGCCGCTCGCAACCAGTGCTGGCGAGAAAACCTGCGGCGTTCCAGGCGCCTTCCTGCTCGACGTCGGCATTTCATCTTCGTATCACATCGCGAAATTTTGGGGCTTGACGAAGCGTCCGCGCAGAATCGGTCGGCTGTTGATCCGATTTATGGCGTGGCTCCGCGGCTGGCTCTCCCTTTAGCAGGGGATTATGCTTGAAATTCACTTGATTCCAATCAAAAGCCCGATGGCTGCAGCAACGCCAAGCCACGGATTGCGCGCTAGTGCGGCGGGCTGGCAAATCCGATACTGGTGCAATACGCTCCGCGCTCGTCGTTTGTCGCGGCGGAAAACGCTCGCTTGCCGTCGAGCGGATCGGCCGTAAACAACCGCTCGGGCATCGAGGATCAATCTAGTTGGGAGGAACCGACAATGCGGATGTACTGGGTGCTGGTCGCCGGATTAGCCGTCATGCTGTCTGCGCCCGGCCACGCGCAGCAGCGGACGGGGCTTGCCGCGGCCGCCGAGGCCATGGGAGCTGGGAGCGTGAACTCGATCGAGTTCACGGGCAGCGGCGATGTATTCAGCTTCGGGCAAGCCTTTGAGCCCGGCGGGCGCTGGCCGCGTTTCATACAGCGCACTTACAACGCCGCGATCAATTATCAGACGCCGGCAATGCGCCTCGTTCAGGTGCGCTCGCAAGGCGAGCACCCCCCACGCGGCGGGGGCGCCCAGGCCGTCGGCGCGGACCAGCGCACCGTTTCGGTCGTCAGCGGCAAATTTGCTTGGCAGGAAGGCGGAAACCAAGCGACCCCTAATCCCGCCGCCGCTGGAGATCGCCTGCGTCAGTTGTGGGCCACACCGCACGGAATCATCAAAGCCGCCATGGCCAATGGCGGCAAAGCCGACGGCAACACTCTCACGGTCACGGTCGAGGGCCATGAATTCAAGGCGACGCTCAATGGGCAGAACCTCGTCGAGAAAGTGAGCTATCTCTCGACCAATGATGTCGTCGGCGACTATCCAATCGAGATCGCCTATACCGACTATGCCGACTTCGGCGGCGTCAAGTTTCCGCGCCATATCGTGCAGACGGAGGACGGCTACCCGACACTGGACATCACGGTCAGCGATGTGAAACCAAACGCCGCCGTGGCTATCACTGTCCCGGCGAACGTGCAGCAGGCCCCGGCGCCGCAGCTCCGCGTCGCCGTCGAGAAGCTTGCCGACGGCGTGTGGTACTTCAGCACGCCCAACGCACGCAATTGGGCGGTCGAATTTGCGGATCACATCGTGGTCGTGGAAGGGATCGGCAGCGAAGCAAGGTCGCTCGCGGCGATCGAGGAGATCAAGAAAGCCATCCCCAACAAGCCGATCCGCTACGTCATCAATACGCACGCGCACTACGACCATGCAGGCGGGCTTCGCACCTATGTGGCGCAGGGTGCGACCATCATCACCCACGACATCAACAAGCCATTTTTCGAAAAAGTCTGGGCGAGACCACACACGATCGCGCCTGATTCGTTGTCGAAGGCGCCAAGAGCCGCGACCTTCGAAACCGTAAGCGACAAGAAGGTGTTGACCGACGGAACGCGGACGATCGAGCTCTACCACATGAAGGGCACGAGCCATAATGTGGCAAACCTCCTCGTCTACATGCCGGCGGAAAAGCTCTTGTTCTGGGGCGACGGGTACAACCCGCCGGCCGGCGACGACCCGCGAGATGTCGTCCGCACGCCGGAGCAGATGATCGATCTTTACCGCGTCATCACGATGAATAATCTCGATGTCAGGACGATCGCACCCGCTCACGGCTTCGGGCCCAAGCCCTTTGACAACCTGAAAAAGGCGATCGGATTGATTCCGCTGTGATGGCTTCGCGGACTCCGCGAGCGGGGAGCGGCTTTGAGCCCATCCCGCCGGCATTCGTTCGGCGTCATTGCCGGCGGGTTCCCATCTACCCCCTTTGCGAGAAAGGCGAGCAAGGACGGCTCGCCTTAGCGCTCGGACACGCCACCTTAACGCGTGTCAAATTCGAATAGATTGACACATATGCAAAAGACTCAAGTCTATCTCCGCGTACATCCATCGAACACGATAGCGTCACGACAATTCTTTGATGCCACTATTTCGCTTGGCTTGCTTGCCGCAGCTGGCTGATGCTATATCGACCGCCATGGGGGGAGCCACGCCGTCGAGGCCGCGATCCGGTCGCTTTGTTATTTCGCTTGACTTCGAATTGATGTGGGGCGTCCGCGACAAGCGCTCTATCGCCGATTACGGCCGCAACATCCTCGGGGTCCGGCAGGCGGTCCCAGCGCTGCTCGCGCTGTTCGCCGAGCACAACATTGCCTGCACCTGGGCGACTGTCGGCATGCTGTTCTTTTCCAACAAGCGACAGCTGCTTGCCGGACTGCCGGAGCAGAGGCCGCACTACACCGATCCTCGCTTATCGCCATACGAAACCCTGTCCGAAATCGGAGACAATGAAGATACCGACCCGTACTGGTACGGGCTGTCCATGATTGAGCGCATCATAGATTGCCCGCGCCAGGAAATTGGTACGCATACTTTCTCGCATTTCTACTGTCTTGAGGCGGGCGGCGAAACGGAAGTTTTCCGGTCAGATATCGAAGCTGCCTGTGCTGCCGCGGCCCGCCGCGGGCTTGACCTTACCAGCATCGCATTTCCCCGCAACCAGACCACGTTGGCGCATCTCGCCGTCTGCCGCGATTTTGGCCTGCGGGCCTTTCGCGGCAACGAGCGCATCTGGTTCCACCGCGCCGGCAGCGACAAGGATCAGACGCTGATGCGGCGCGCTTTTCGATTGGCCGACAGCTACGTTCCGCTCGGTGGCGCCTACGACCGCGATCCGGTCGTAATTGAGGGACTGATCGACGTGACGAGCAGCCGGTTCTTGCGTCCGGCGCGCCGCGGCCTATCGGAACGATTAAGGCTTAAGCGCATCACATCGGCCATGGATACGGCGGCCCGGCGAAAAACCGTGTTTCACCTGTGGTGGCATCCGCATAATTTCGGAGTCGAGATCGATCGCAATCTGGCATTTCTGCGCGCAATCCTTAATCACTTTCACCTACTTGAAGACAGATATGGCATGCGCTCGATGACCATGGCGGAGACTGCGAACGAGGCGCTCGATGACATCCGAACGGGTGGTCCTACTCACCAGTGACGGTGAATCCGGGCGCATCGCTGCGTCATGGCTGGCCGCAGCGTTTCCTGACCTTACCGTGATCGTCGAACCGCCCATTTCGCGGCTGGTGCTGTTGAAACGCCGCTTGCGCCGCCTAGGGGCGATCCGGGTCGCCGGGCAACTGGCTTTCATGGCGTTCCAGCGCCTTCAACAGTGGAGGTCGCGCGAGCGCATCGCGGAGCTCGTTCGTATCCACCAATTCAAGACCGAATGGCCGCGCCTTCACGCGCCCCTCCGCGTGGACTCAGTAAATTCGCCCGAATGCATCGCCCATCTTCGCACCTACGACCCACATGTCGTCCTGGTAGTCGGAACGCGGCTGATCGATTCAGCGGTGCTTACTGGCATCGGCGCGCCATTCATCAACTATCATTCTGGCATCACACCGAAGTATCGCGGGGTGCATGGCGGCTACTGGGCAATGGCCGAGGCCGAGCCGGGCAATTTCGGTGTCACAGTGCATCTTGTCGACGCCGGGATCGATACCGGCGGCGTGCTCTACCAGGCACGGGTCATTCCGACGGCGCGCGACAATTTCTCGACCTATCCATACCTGCAGATCGCGGCGGCGCTGCCGTTGCTTGAGCGGGCGGCGCGCGACGCGATTGCCGGGATGTTGAAGACGCAGTGCGTCGATCTGCCGTCGCGGTTATGGTCGCACCCGACGCTGTGGTTCTATTTGGCGACGGGTTTCCGGCGCGGCGCGTGGTGACGCACGCGTTTGGTCAAGTCTACTCCGTCGCTTTGGCTGCGAAAGCGCGTTTTCCGAAAGCGCTCGGGGAATCTTGAGGCGCAAAACTCCAGCGACTGTACCGAAAATGACGGCGTGACAAATGCCCCGCGCACAAATCGCTTTGATGGCGGCGAAGCTTAGCAATAGCGTCACAATATTGCACGAGGTGGTTCCCTCAAGGCACATGCCAAAATCTGACCGAGAGATCGGGCTTTCAGTCACTTCATTCACCGATCCGGCTTACCCCACGGCCCGGACGGCTTGTTCGGCGGCGACGGAGGAGAGGCGAGATCGATTGGCGGACGGTCGGGCAAGAACGGCCGCTCACTGGGCGACTCGGCCGGGTGTTCACCCCAAGGGCCGCCCGACGGAACATCCGTGGGCCGCGGAGCGAATGGGTCGGAGGAGGAGTCCGGCGTCACGTTCCCCTCCTCCGGAGCCGGCAGCAGCAACGGACCGGGGTCGTGCCCGCCCATGACCTCAACCAGCACCTTGATGCGCTGCTCGATCGGCGGATGGGTCGAGAACAAGTCTGTGAACTCCTCGCGCGGGTTGTCGACGCACATTTCCATAACGGCCGACGTGGCACCCTGAAGCTCGCCGCGGCCTTCGATCTTGCGCAGCGCCAAAATCATCGCGTCGGGGTTCTTGGTCAGTTCAACTGAGCCGGCGTCGGCGAGAAATTCCCGCGAGCGCGACAACGCAAACCGAATCACGCTGGAAAGCAGCCAGGCGACGGCGATCAAAACGACAGCGATCAGCACCGCAATGAAGTTCCCGCCCCTGCCCCGATCGCTGTCGCTATCGGACCGCCGCACGCGGAAGCCGGCGTTAAACCACAGCCGGAAAAACATCTCCGCGAAGAACGCAATCGCGCCCGCAATGATCACGGCAATGACCAGCATGCGCACGTCGCCGTTGCGGATATGCGTGAGTTCGTGACCGAGCACCGCCTCAAGCTCGGCATCGTCGAGCGTAGTCAGCAGTCCCGACGTTACCGTGATGGCATATTGCTTCTCGTTCATGCCGGTCGCGAACGCATTGAGCGCGTCGCTCTCCATCACCTTGAGCTTGGGCGTGGTGATGCCGCGCGAGATGCAAAGGTTTTCGAGCAGATTGTAGAGCCGCGGCTCCTCGGTGCGGCTGACATCCCGCCCACCCGTTAACGCATCGATCATGGTCTGATGGAAATAATACGCGATGACAATCCACGCCGCAGTGCCGACCGTCGCCCATGGCGCAGCCGCGATAAGGTCCTGCCAGGCCTTGTTTGCGAGGTATTGCAGCGAGGCGTTATAGGACATGGCCTCGCCCGCCAATGCGCCGGCATAGACCAGCAGGTATACGAGCCCGAACAATCCGACCAGCAGCGCAATCGAGCGCCGCTTGTTGGATTCGATGTGGCTATAAAGCCCGTAGGCCGCCATGGTTGTACCTGCTGAATGTCTGGCCGGCTGGCCGCATTGTCGACCGACCTACCGTTGTCATTGCCCGGCATCACCGGCAATCCAGTATGCGCGGGTTGGTGCTTACTGGTTCGCCTGGTCAAGCCAGGCGATGACATCTCGGGGGTGCCAGCGTAATCGACCTCGCCTCACGCCTCAAAACTTCACCTGCGGGGCTTCCGCGACCGTTTTCCGCTCCTCCCCGAGATCGAAAAACGGCTTGGACGCGAACCCAAGCGAAGCCGCAAACAACGCCGCCGGAAACTGCTGGATACGGGCGTTGTACTCGCTCACCGCGTTGTTGAAGAAACGCCGCGCCGCCGCAATCTTGTTTTCGATGTCGGTGAGCTGGGCCTGCAATTGCTGGAAATTCGCGTTTGCTTTGAGGTCCGGATATGCTTCCGACAGCGCGATCAGGCGGCCGAGAGTTCCGCTGAGCTGCTGCTCGGCAGCGGCCTGGGCCTGAGGCCCCTGCGCCGCCATGGCGGCGTTGCGGGCCTGGATGACGGCTTCGAGAGTGCCGCGCTCGTGCGCCGCGTAGCCCTTCACGGTCTCGACCAGATTGGGAATGAGATCGTGGCGCTGGCGCAGTTGGACATCGATATCGGCGAATGCCTGGCTCACCCGCTGGCCCATGGCGACGAGGCCGTTGTAGACGCTGATAACCCACAACACGATGACGACAATGACGCCGAGCACGACCCAGCCGGTGGTAGACATGTTTGGCTCCCTTCGTTCCCCGAGGCACGCCAAGTCTGGCGCGCCGCCTCACCCCCCTTGCGAAGCGAGGCGGATCATAGCGGCGCGCCCTTCAAAAATCGCCCCTCAAAAATCAACCCAATGATATCGTTTCAAATCGTCCAGGATTGCCTTCGATCATCCGGTCACCGTGACACGCTGTCGCCCCATCGCCACGATTTGCGCCGCCGATAAGCCTCAGGGTCGCGCCGCCCGACGGTATCCGTCACAACGCCCCCATCTGTGCACAGTTTCGCGATAACGGCGCTTTTGCTGATTTTCGGCGGTGCCAGCACGCGAGCATCGACGAGTTGCGGCTTGCCGCGCGACAGCACCACGTAGAAGAATTTCTCGTCCTCGAACGGCACTTCGGCGCCCTTGACGCGCAAATGATCGCGCGAGCGCGGTAGCCGCTGGGCGAAATGACACCAATCCGGCGGGCGCAATGGGCACTCCCGCGCATGCGGGCACGGCGCCGCCACATGAGCGCCTGCCGCGATCAATTCGGCGCGCATGGACAGCACGCGCCCAAACCCTTCTGGCGTGCCGGGCGCGATGATCACGAGGGCGCCCGCGGTCGCGGCCCAAAGCCGTTGGGTGAACCGTGAAAGCTCGCCAACCGCAATTTCGCCCGCCATGTAGCTCGCCGTCACGAGGTCAGCTGGTTCGGCGTTGGCCAGTAGCCGGAGCGCATCGCCCTGCTGGTAGGATTGCGTCTGAACAACTTGCCGCAGCGCTCGGCTGTCTGCCTCTGCCATCAGGGTCAATGCTAAATTCCGCAACGCTTTATTGACGTCGACGAGACGAACATCGTCGAGCGTTTCGAATGCCTGGGCCGCTGCGAAAGCCGCGGTTCCGGGACCGGCGCCGACATCCAACATGCTGCGTGGCTGAAAGCTCGGCAGTGTCTCGCCCATAGCATTGAAAACCGCCACCGCGGCCGCGTAGGTCGCGGGCAAGCGCGCGAATGCATAGGCAATGACGTCGGCTTCGGTGTCGATCGGGTCCGATCCGCCGCCCGCCCGGTAGTGACGCGACAGCGCGGCTGCTCGTTCGGCAATTGCCGTGCGCGACACGCCGTGGCCGAGCCGCTCCAAAGCCGCCTTAAGGTCGAGCGGCAGATCGGGAGAAATAGACATTGGATCGTTTTGGCCTTGACGCAAACGCCGGATGTCGATCGATCTATAGCGTCGGCCGTCGTTACCGTGCTTGTCCCGGTGGCGACGAAATTAAAGGCACGGCCTATCCATAGCAATCGTCGCCGCCGGGACAAGCCCGACCACGACCGCACAGAGATGAACGCTCCAGCCTGATGGAACCGGCTACGCGACCGCCTCGCGTATCTTCACCGCATCTTCGAGATCAACCGAAACGAGCTGCGATACGCCGCGTTCCGCCATGGTGATACCGAACAGGCGATTCATCCGGGCCATCGTGATCGGATTATGGGTGATGATGATGAACCGCGTTTCGGTCGATTTCGCCATCTGGTCCAAGAGGTCGCAGAAGCGATCGACATTGTGATCATCGAGCGGCGCGTCGACTTCGTCCAGCACGCAGATCGGCGCCGGATTGGTCAAAAATACCGCGAAAATCAGCGCCAGTGCGGTGAGCGCCTGCTCTCCGCCCGATAAGAGCGACAGCGTCGCGGGTTTCTTGCCCGGCGGCCTGGCCAGAATCTCGAGCCCCGCCTCCAGCGGGTCATCATGCTCGATCAGCTGGAGCTCCGCGGTGCCGCCGCCGAACAGGTCGGTGAAAAGGCGCTGGAAGTGGCTGTTGACCACCTCGAAAGAGCCGAGCAACCGTTCGCGCGCTTCGCGATTGAGACTCTGAATCCCCTGGCGCAGCCGCTTGATCGCCTCGACGAGATCGTCACGCTCCGAAGTCAGCGTCGTATGCTGGGCCTCGACTTCGCGCAATTCCTCCTCGGCACGCAGATTGACGGCGCCGAGTCGCTCGCGGTCGCGCTTGAGTTTTTCGAGTTCGGCCTCGATGGCGGTGACATCGGGCAGAGCCGCCTCGGTATCGAAACCGGCGAGGCCGGCAAGCGTTTCGGGCTCGGTTTCCAGAATCTCCCGGATCTCGGTGGCGAGATCGACGAGGCGGCGCCTCACCGCCTCGTGGCGTTCCTCCGCGCGGGCGAACGCTTCTCGCGCCGCCGACAGGGCTTCCAGGGCGGCGCGCGCGGTGCGATCGGCGAGCGCCACGGCATTTTCACCATCGGCAAGGCGGTCGGCCGCTTCACGGCGCGCAGCTTCGGCGCCCGCAATGTCCTCGAGCAGGGCGCGGCGCTTGGCCTCAAAAAGCCGCGGCGCATCGACGAGGCTTTCATGCTCGGTCCTGGTCTCGGCGAGGCGCACCTCGATCGTGGCGATCTGGGCCGCGGCGCCGTCGCGACGCGCTCTCCAGTCCGCGTCCTCGGATTCGATCGCGACGAGCCGGCGTTGCGTCAGCTCAAGCTCGCGGGCAAGCGCCTGGGCTTCGGCGCGCACCTGAGCGAGCCGACCGCGGTCATCTGCGACCTTGGTGCGGACCTCGGCCAAGCGCGCCTCCAAATCGGCGCTCGGCGGCAGATCTGCGCGCGCCTGCGCGGCTGCTGCGCAGGCAGCATCCGCTTCCGCCCTCGCGGCAGTGAGTCTCGCCTGAGCTTCTGCGAGTGCAGAACGGCGCGACGTGATGCGGTTAAGCTCGCGTTCGGCGGCGGCATGACGATCACGGGCGGCGTCGAGCGCGCGCTGCAGATCGCGCCAACGCGCCCGAGCGGCATTCTCCGCGTCGCGGGTCGCCGCGACTTCCGCCTCGGCGGCCGTCACGGATTCGCGCCGGATGTAGAGGTCGGCGCGCACTATACGCAGTTCCGCCTCAATGTCGGCGAGCCGATTGCGGCCGGCGAGACGACGGGCGGCGCCGGTCGGCGCATGGGCCGCGACCGCATAGCCGTCCCAGCGCCACAGGTCACCCTCCCGTGACACCAGCCGCTGTCCGGGCTTGAGATCGCGGACCAAGCGGGCACCGTCGGCCCGGGCGACGACACCGATTTGCTTGAGCCGGCGCACCATCGCATCGGGCGCGGCCGTGATGAAGCCGGACAATGGCTCCGCCCCTTCCGGCAAGGCCGGATCAGTCGGATCGACCGGCGCGCCGCCCCAATGCATCGGCGCGGAAGGCTCAACGGGCGCGTCGAGGTCATCGCCGAGTGCGGCGCCGAGCGCGGTTTCGTAACCCTTCTCCACTGTCAACAGGTCGATGACCGGCGGCCACAGCTTCTTGTTGTCGACATGCAGAAGACGTGCGAGGGTCTTGGCTTCCGTCTCTAGCCGGTGCACATTGCGCTCAGCCTCGCCGAGAGGCTGGCGGGCCACGTCGAGTGCCTGGCGGGCGGCGGAGTGTGCGGCCTCGGCGCGCAGCGCGTCGGCCTCGGCAGCGGTGACAGCGGCTTGCGCGGACGCCATCGCGGCCGTGAGGGCATCGAGATCGACCGCGCGGGCCGCATCGGCCATCAGTTGGTCAAGCTCTCTCGTGACCTGGCCAAGCTCTTTCTCAAGCTTGGCGCGGCGGGTTTCGTTATCGCGAACTGCGGTGTCCAACTGGGCTCGCCTTGCCGTCAGGTCCGCGAGCGCAGCCGTCAGTTCCGCGAAGGTTCTTTCGGTTTCCGCGAGCGCCGCATCGGCAGATTTGGCACGCTCCTCGACGCTATTGCGGCGCTCCGCACTCGCGGCAGCTTCACGTGCGAGTGTCTCATGCTCGGCTGACAGGCGCGCCAATGCCGCTTCGCCGTCGGCTGCCTGCTTGCGCTCGCGATCGAGATCAGCGCCCAACTGGACGAGCCGGTGGCCAAGCTCGGCGATGCGCTCCTTGGCGCGCGCCTCCTCTCGCTCAAGGGCGTCACGAGCATTAATCAGCCGCGCCAACACGGCAGCAGCGGCGGCCTCGCTTTCACGCAGTGATGGCAGGTTTGCGGCCGCAACGGCCTGATTGGTGGCGGCGGTCGCCTGGGCCGCGGTCCGCTCCGCAACCTCGCGCACGCCCGCCTCGTGGGCGTGCGCGGCATCCTCGACCTCGCGTTTCGCCGCGACGAGGCGCACATGGAACAGTGCGGCTTCGGACTTGCGGATGTTCTGCGACAGCGCCCGGTACCGCACCGCCTGGCGCGCCTGACGTTTCAATGCATCGATCTGCCCGGAAAGTTGGCCGATAACATCTTCGAGGCGCGCGAGGTTTTGTTCGGCTGCGCGCAGGCGCAACTCGGCCTCGTGGCGCCGCGCATGCAGCCCCGAGATGCCGGCGGCCTCTTCAAGCACCCGGCGGCGCTGCTCCGGCTTCGCCTGAATGATCTCGCCGATACGGCCCTGGTGCACGAGCGCTGGCGAGCGGGAGCCGGTCGACGCATCCGCAAACAGCATCTGGATGTCCCGCGCCCGCACCTCGCGGCCGTTGAGACGGTACGTGGAACCTTCCTCGCGTTCGATCCGGCGCGACACTTCAAGCGTGTCCTCGCCGTTGAATTGGGCCGGGGCCGTCCGCGTCGCGTTATCGATCGTTACCGCAACTTCAGCGGAGTTGCGCGCCGGTCGGCTGTTGTTGCCGGAGAAGATGACATCATCCATGTCAGCGGCGCGCATCGCCTTGTGCGATGCTTCACCCATCACCCAACGCAGTGCCTCGACGAGATTCGATTTACCGCAGCCGTTCGGCCCGACGACGCCGGTGAGGCCGGGCTCGATCAGAAAATCGGTCGGCTCGACGAACGACTTGAAGCCGATCAGACGCAACCGTTGAAGTTTCATCGATGACCTTCCCGGCACGTGCCGCAGGGATGTTTGGTTCACCCGGTGAAACAGGGCTTGGATCCGGTCATGGCCGCAAGAATCAGAGAATCAATAGCCAAGTACCGCATTCATGGGACAATGAATAGGGCGGCAGAGATCGGCAACAGGGACAGAACTCTTTTCCAAAGCTTGTTGCGGCCGTGAAAAATAGCTGCCGCTTCACACGAAACGTGCTTGACGACGCGCAGCCCGGATGGCGCGACGCTTCAGGGCCGCCACATCCGAGGTTTCGTGGCTTTGTGCAGAACCGGCCCAAGCGATTCCGCTGCCCTCAATCCGGGCTGCGAACGTGGGCTACGGCTACGATCCGCTTTCAAGCCTTGAGCAACGATGCAAGGATCTTGTCGAGTTCTTCGATCGACATTGCGCCCGGATGCTTTTCGCCGTTTATGAAGAATGTTGGTGTCGAATCGACCTTGAACTTCTGCGAGCCCCGATCTCGCATCTGCTGGACCTTGGCGAGCAGCGCCTTGTCGTTGACGCACGACTCGAAACTCTGTTGCGTGAAGCCGGCCTGCTTGGCGATGGCGAGCAGCGGCGGAATCGGTTCGCGCACTGCCCATTTCTGCTGCTGCGCAAAGAGGGTCTCGATCAGCGGATAGTATTTGTCCGGCCCACCGCACCTCGCGAGCATGAAGGCTGCCGCAGCAAGGCCATCGAGCGGATATTCCCGCATGATGTACTTCACCTTGCCGGTATCGATATATTTTTCCTTCAGCTTCGGAAATGTGGTGTTCGCGAAGGCGGCACAATGCGGACAGGTCATCGAGGCATATTCGATGATCGTGACCGGCGCAGTGGGCGACCCCATCGCGATATCATCGAGCGGCCCCTTGGCTTCCAGTTCGAGCACTGAGAAGGTTTGCGCCTCGGCGCGACCGCCGCCTCGGTTGAATGCTTCGAACATGCCAATGCTGCCGAGCCCGCCGAGCGCAAACGCGATCGACGTGCTCAGAACGAATTGCCGGCGGGTGATCATCGCGAACAATCTCCGTTACGCCTGCTCGAATTATCCTGCCCCCTCCCTTACCTCCCTACGCGAAGAAGGGAAAGGAGGGGATCGTTTCCCGAAAACCGGTAGTACTTTCGCGATAGCAACGCAATCTCCCGGCCGGAGTGCGGCAGCGACCAGCCGTTCACGTTCGTTTGATGGCCGCGCCCAGCCGGCCGAGGGCGGCTCGCAGCGATTCATCATTGATCTCTGTCATTTGCGCCGCAATGGCAGTCGCGAGCGCGTCGTCGATCCTGGGCCACCGGGGCCGCGGGCGGCGCCGCATCAGCGGCGCCTGCCGCAGTGCGATCTCCCCGACCGCGTGCCATCCCAGATAACGGTTGACGCGCTCGATGATCACCCCCGACATATGTTGAATTTCGAGTGCCGCCGGTCCCTCCACCCGCAACACCAGGGTGGCTGGCGGGGAATAATCGGGATCGCGGTTGCGGATCCACTGCATGCGTAGCGGTTCCGCCACGGTGGCAATCTCCGGCCCCACGATTTCGTCCCAATGGGTTACGATGTCGCAGGACGTAAAGCCCTGGCGCTCGAATACGCCGCTGACGCAGGTCACCACGAGGTCGGCCAGCGGCTTAGGATGGGATCGCCTGTTCATCGCCAATCTTGTTCGTTGTCGCCGAGTCTGCCACACCGGTCGGCCATCATGGTAGCAGGCAGGACCGGCGACAGGAAGAATGGGGGCCGCCCGGGGCGGCAGCAATCCCGCCTTTCACCTCCCCCCGCAGACGGGATATCACCCCGCGTCAGCGGGCCGGGAGGCGGATGCCCTACCCCCAGTCACCTTCGGCAGTCCGCCCTTCCTCCTGCAGGGGACGGTCTGCAAACCGGAAAGCGGACTTTTCCCAAGTCGGTCGACCTTCTCGTCTGGTTCGACCGTCATCGGCGCGTCTTGCCGTGGCGCGCGCCGCCCG
>Ga0070734_10000564_pt1 | contig 72907 bp, 63 predicted proteins | sample Coa_R1_8_FD_66444 | JGI IMG/M metagenome (GOLD analysis project Ga0070734, IMG submission 66444) | Surface soil microbial communities from Centralia Pennsylvania, which are recovering from an underground coalmine fire - Coalmine... | ecosystem: Environmental > Terrestrial > Soil > Unclassified ...
GCCCGCCTCGCCGAGCAGGTCAAGCAGACCGGCCTCCTCAAGCTGCTGGGCGCCAAGTCGGACGGCGAGGGGTCGATTGCCGACGTCCTCGGCAAGGGTGACGTCGACCGCGACCAGGAGAAGGCGTTCCAGGGAGTGGGCGGCGTCGGCGTGGCCAACAACAACGACCAGCTGCGCGGCATCAAGTCGGGCGGCACCGGGTCGGGGCGCGTGGCGGCGGTCGGCAACCTGCGCGGCGGCGCCGGCATCGCCGGCGGCGGCACCGGCGAAGGAAAGGCCGAGAAGAAGGTCTCGGGCGTCGTGAAGAGCGAGGCCCCCGCGGTCGACGGCGAGCTCGATCCCGCCATGGTGGCCAAGGAGGTGCGCACGCGCCTCGGCGCCATCAAGGCCTGCTACGAGCGCGCGCTGAAGCGGAACCCGAACCTCAGCGGTAAGGTCGTCATTCACTGGACGATCACTCAGGCCGGGACCGTGTCGGGTGTCGACGTCGAGCAGGACACCCTGGGCGACGCCGAGGTCGCCAGCTGCATCAAGTCCCTGGTCGCTCGGTGGCGTTTCCCGGCGCCGTCCGGCGGCTCGGTGGAAGTGTCGTTCCCGTTCGTCTTCCAGGCCTCACAGTAATTGGAGTGACGTAGACGCGGCAGAAAATGCACCTACATAACAGCCGGGTAAGGGTATCTCGGCCGTTGACACACCTTCAGACGATGCCTATAATCCCTACCGTTCGGATAAGTATCTGATTTTCTTACAATTTATCTGAAGATTACTGGCGGTAGCAGGCAGGGCGAAAGGACTGGCGCTGTGGTCAAAACAAAACTCTTACTCGCGACGGCGACGATTCTCATCGGAGGGAGTGTTTTCGCGCAGGGTCCCGCCGCTCCTGAGACGCCGCCTGCGCCCGGCGCGCCTGGTGGTTCGGTCGATCTTTCGGTCAAGCAGCGCCCGGTTCTGACGCCGGCCGAGATGACCAACCAGGCCAAGGACTACTTCAAGGCGATGGGTGACGTGCTCAAGCGCATCCAGACGCTGCAGGACGAGGCGAAGCGCCAGAAGGACATCATCCGCCTCAACTGCGTCACCGACAAGCTCGTGCAGGCGCGCGTCAACGTGAACATCGCCGAGCAGTCGATGGCCACGATGCAGGAGAGCATCGCGCGCAACGACGAAGGCGCCGAGACGCACGAGTTCACGCGGCTCACGATCGTGAACCAGAAGGTCACGGTCCTGGGCGCCGAGGCGGAGAACTGCATCGGCGAGGACCTCAGCTTCGTCGGCGCGACCCGCGTCGACGTCGAGGTTGACCCCAACATTCCGCAGTACGACCCCACCCAACCGGGAAGCCCGTTCATCGACATCACGCGGCCCCCACAGGCGAGCCCCGTCGACTGACCTCCGCGCGCGCGCCCCTACGCGCAGGTCAACCCTCCTTGTCGAGATAGAGATACCCTTCTATGAACCGCCGTCTTGCTCTGTCGATTGCCTCGGGCGCGCTGGCCGTGCTGCTCCTGGGATCGGTCGCACGCGCGCAGGAAGAGGTGACCATCGGGTACCAGGGGCTCCCGTACAAGTCGAGTGGTGAGAGCAACACCGGGATCCAGGTTGCCGACGGCGTCCTGCTTCACTCCGGTGTGGGCGTCGAGGCCGGCTACGACAGCAACGTCTTCTACGCCAGCTCGAACGCCATCGGATCATCGATCCTCCGCGTGATGCCGTTCGTCGACCTGACGAACGCCACCCGGACCGGCCCCGCCTCGAAGACCCTGACGTTCGACCTCCGCGCCGGTCTGCTGTATCGCCGCTACTTCTCCGACGACCCGGCCCTCTCGCCCTACGCCAACTCGTGGAACCCGAACGCGGGCCTGTCCTTGAGCCTGGGCGGCGGGCAGATCGGGTTCGGTTTCGCCGACGTGTTCGCCCGGATCGAGGATCCTCCCTATCAGGGGCAGGCGGGCGTGCTCGAGCGCAACAACAACCAGGCGTCGGCCGAGCTTCGCTGGGCGCCGGGGGGCGGTCGTCTGAGCGGCACCCTTCGCTACACGAACATGATCGACATCTATGGCACGTCGTATCAGTACGCGAACGCCATGACCAACACCCTGATGTTGGACGTCTCGTGGAAGTGGCTCCCCAAGACGGCGGTGTTCGTCAATATCCAGCAGGGATACGTCTTCTACTTCAACGACAACGTGACGGTGACCGACGTCGTGAACAACACGACGAACATGGGGAAGGCGTCGTCCTTCCCGCTCTATGCGACCGCCGGCCTGCGCGGCCTCCTGACCGAGAAGACCTCCGGGGCTCTGACGCTCGGCTACGTCAACGCGTTCTATTCCGAGGGCACCTCGACCAGCGGGTTCCTGGGCAGCACCTACGCCGACCTGAACTTCACCGTGCGTCCGAACCAGCTCAGCCGTATCGTGCTGGGCGTCCGACACGACTTCCTGAACTCGGTCATCAGCAACTTCTCCTACGAGGATACGGTTTACGCCTCCTACGTCCAGCAGATCGCCGGGCGCCTGGCGCTCGATCTGTCCGGCCGGTTCGCCCGCCTGGACTACCAGGGAAACTTCGTCGACCCGGCTCAGGCGGGCCGTATCGATCACTTTTGGCAGTTCGGCGCTTCGCTCGATTACTTCCTGCGTAACTGGGCCTATCTGGGCGTCGGTTACTCGCTGCTCGACAACAACAGCAACAAGCCGCTCGATAGCTACGTGAAGCAGCAAGTGTTTGCGCGCCTCGGCGTGACGTACTAACCTCTCGCGCCTATGCCCGCGTGGTTCCGTCCCGGCCGGCTCGCCGTCGCGGGTATCGTCTTCCTTGGCCTGGCAGCCTGCTATCCGACCGCCAAGCACTCGGCGAACGTCACCGACGTCAGCGCGCCCGAGGATCGCGTCGGCATCGATGACACGTTCGACGTCCGGGTCTACGGTGAAGCCGACCTTTCGGGCATGTTCCGGGTCGCGACCGACGGGACCGTCGACTACCCGCTGGCGGGACGGCTGGCGGTGGCGGGATTGCGGACGGGCGAGATCCAGCAGCTCATCGTCAACAAGCTGAAGGACAAGTACCTCAAGGATCCCCAGGTCATCGTCACGATCAAAGACCGGAACAGCCAGAAGATCTCGGTCCTGGGACAGGTCAGCCGGCCCGGCCAGGTCAGCTACTACCCGAACATGACGATCGTCGACGCCATCGCGAGCGCCGGCGGCTTCACGGGGATCGCTGCCAAGAACTCCGTCAACCTGCGCCGCGAGGTGGCGGGAAAGATCGAGACCAAGATCTTTCCGGTCGCGGACATCAGCGAGGGGCGTTCTCCCAACGTGATGGTTCTTCCTGGTGATGTCCTCGTCGTCGACGAACGGGTCTTCTGACGCGGGCGCCGCGTCGGTTCCGAGCTCGAGCACAGCGGGGGAGCCCCGACGGCGTTCGGGACGGCGTCGTCGCAGCCGCCTTTCGGGGATCCTGACCCGCGGCGGCTTGGCCGTCTGTCTGGGCGTGGTGGCGGGAGCGCCCCTGCTGGCGGGCGGGGTGCACCGCGGGTCGATGCTCTTGCTCATGGCGGCCGGCGCGCTGGGGCTTGTCGCCCTGGCCAGCGGCCTGGGGATGCAAGGGCGTACCCTGCGCATCGGGGCTGGCGTGGTCCTTCCGCTGGCGTTCCTGCTGATCCCGCTCGCACAGTCGATTCCCCTGCCGATGTCAGTGCGAATCCTGCTCGATCGCAACGGCACCGCCTTGCTGCAGGACGACCAGGTGCAGTCGACGACGACCTGGCCGCTCAGCCTCGATCCCGCCCCGACGCGCGTCGACGTCGGCCGGGCCGCACTCGGGTTGATGGCTTTCCTGCTCGCCTACCACCTGGCATCCGGGCAGAGCCGCCGGCACCTCCTCCTGCGCGTTCTCGCCGGGGCGGCGCTGGCGGGCGTGGCCATCGGACTGGGGCACCGGATCCTGGGGATCGCCAGGATCTATGGAGGCTTCGCCACCTCCGCCCGGTCGCTCCTGGCCGGGCCGTTCGTCAACCCCAACCACACCGCCGAGTTCCTGGAGCTCGGGGCGTTCGTCTGTCTCGCCTGCTCGCTGCAGCGCCCGACGGCGCTCAATCGGGTCGGCTGGTTGATCGGAACCCTGCTGTGCGCGGGCGGCGCCGCGGTCACGCTCTCTCGCGGCGCCGTCCTGGCGCTGGCGGCGGGCGTCGTGGTGTTCACGTTCCTGCGCTACTTCGGGGCCGACGGCCACGCGCCGGGGCGTCGGCGCGCTTCGCTGGCCTGGGGCGGCGCGCTCCTGGCGCTGGTCATGCTGGGCGCGGGCGCGCTCGGCGCCGGCCAGCTGATCGACCGATTCAAGACCGACGCCGTCTCCACGGACGTGCGCTTGCGCGTCTGGTCGCAGGGGCTGCGGGTGTTCGCCGCCCACCCGTTCGGTATCGGCCGCGGCGCGTTCGATCGCGTCTTCCCGATCTACCGGACGTTCCACATGCCGTTCGCCTTGCGGTTCGCCTTCGTCGAGAACGAGCCGCTGCAGCTGCTCATCGACTGCGGCTGGTTGTTCACGTCGCTGTTGATCGCGGCGGCGGGGGTGGTCGCCTGGGCCATCGTCCGGCGCGGGCGGCGCGACCGGATCGAGGCCGCGCTGGTGGCCGGGTTGTTCGCCGTGGGTGTCCACAACACCGTCGACTTCGGGCTGGAAACGCTGGGGATCCTCCTGCCGTTCATGGCGGTCCTGGGGGTGATCCTGGGCCGACTGCCGACGCCAGCCGCACCCGCGGGCGACCGCTGGGACTGGTCGCGCCGCAGCTGGCCCCTGGTAGGAGCTGCGTCGTTGGCGGCCCTGTTCGGCTTCGTCTCGCTCGCCAGCCCCGCCGCCGACGATTTCGACGCCCTCCTCAAGCAGAGGATGCCGATCCCCGAGGAGCGCGCTCTTCTGACGCGCGCCGAGGAGACGCATCCGCTCGACTACTTCTACGCGCTCGCCGACGCACGCCTCCAGCCCCTCAAAGGGGCGCCCGGCACGCCGTCGCCTCGGCTGCACGCGCTCAATCGGGCGCTGCGGCTCTGCCCGTCGTGCGAGGCGGTTCACGCCGACGTGGCGCGGAACCTCTGGCGCATGGGCTTGCGGCCACAGGCCCTGCTCGAGTGGCGAACCGCGGTGGAGATCCAGCCGTCGCTCTTCCCTGGGGCGATTGGCGAGATCTTCGCGCAAGGCGGGAAGCCTCAGGAGCTGGCGGCGGTGGCGTCGACCAGCGGCGATCTCACGCTCCAGCTGGTCGATTTCCTCAGCCGGCTGGGCCGCACCGCCGACGCGCTCGTCGTCCTCGACCAGGCCAACGCGCTGGGCGCTCCACGCGGCGGAATCCTGCTCTCGCGCGCGGGTCTCGAGATCCAGTCGAGCCGCTTCGACGAGGCGGCCGCGACGCTCGAGGCGGCGCGCGCGGCCGGCGTGAACAACGCCGCGATGTCCGAGCTCACCGCGCTCCTGCTCCTCAAGACCAAGGGGCCGGCGGGGGCCGACGAGGCGCTTTCCATCCTCGACCGGGGGGCGACCCGGTTTCCGGGCGATGTGGACCTCCAGCGCCAGCGTATCGACCTCGTGATCGCCTATCAGAAATGGAACGCCGCCTCGCGCGCGCTCGAGGGGTTCAAGCAGGCGCTGTATCAGCTCGGCGGCTCCGCGGCCGAGGCGCACATCGCGGCGGCACGAATCGCCGTCCGTCTCGGCCACCTGACCGAGGCGCTGACCGAATACCGCATCGCGCTGACGGACTACAGTGAGAACACGACCTACTGGATCGAGTACGCCCAGATCGCGGCGACTTCGGGCCATGACGACCTCGCGCGCGAAGCCTACCGGCAGGCCGCCCGGCTGAGCCCGCAGAGCCCGGAGGTCGCCGCCGCGCTCCATGCCCTCGACGAACGTCGGGACCGCCTGCGGACCCTACTGGGCGAGGGGGCAGCCTCCGGGCCCGGGACCGCTGATCGCTAGGGCGGGACTCTGGTAAAATCCGCCCTCCCAACGACCAGTCATGGAGCTCGCCTGGTTCACAGCCCTGATTTCCGCCATCTGCTTCGAGGGGCTCGGTCGTAAGTACATCCCGGGTGTTCCGGACGCCGCCTTCTACTTCCTGAAGGACGTCATCCTGCTCTTCGGGTATCTGCGTTTCCGCCCGTCGCCGGCCACCTGGCGCGTGGTGCGACACCTCTATCGTGGGTTCCAGATCGCCTTCATGGGGGCCTTCGTCTGGACGCTGATCGAGGTGTTCAACCCTGACCAGCAGTCCAAGCCGCTGGCGCTGGTCGGGCTCCGCGCCTACTGGCTTTGGTGGTTGGCCCCGCCCGTCATCGCCACGGCGCTGCAGAAAACCCGTATCAAGGAACGCGCCATCTACGCCCTGCTGGCGGTCGCGGCTGTCGTGACGCTGGTCGCCATCGTCCAGTTTGCATCGCCCGCCACCTCCTCGATCAACGTCTACGAGGGCCACGGCGAGGAGTACGAGACGGGTCCCGTGACGGTCGAGAGCACCGGGCGTGCCCGTGTCTCCTCGACCTTCACCTTCGTGAGCGGGTTTGTCGCCTTCACGCTGGCGGTCCCCACCCTGTTGCTCTCATTCGGCCTCGAGGCCAAGAATCCGCGGCTTCGCACCTGGGCCCTGGCGGGGACGATGGCCGCGGCGGCGGTCGTGCCGATGGCGGGATCGCGGGGCTCGATCGTCATCGGTCTCGCCGTTCTGGGCCTCAGCGTCTGGTCCGCCGGCCTCTTCTTCACGCGGGTCGGGCGCCGGGTTTTGATCGGCGGCCTGGCCGCCGCGGTGGTCTCCGTGGTGGCCTTTCCCGAAGCCATGATCGGCGTCCAGAGCCGATTCGAGAATCAGGACGACACCCGTGGTCGCTTCGAAGAGGTCGCCACCCTGCTTCCACCGGTTGCGATCGCGACCTACAAGTACCCGCCGCTCGGCATCGGGACCGGAATGCAACAGAATGCCCGCTTCTCCTTTCACGTCGGCACGGACTGGGACGTGGAATCCGAGCTGGGCCGGTATCTGGTCGAGCTGGGGCCGGTGGGATTCGTTTTCTTCTGGGTCACCAAGCTCGGTCTGATGGTCGGTCTCGTGCGGGCGCACGGCATCCTCAAGCGCGCTGGCCGACGCGGAGGGGCGGCGGCGGCGCTCTCCTATGCGGCGATGACGATGTTCGGGAATCTCACCTTCGATCACAACTGGCAGGCGCTCTACTTCCTGGGGTGCGGCTTCGTCCTCTCGGATGTGTTGCTGGTCGTCCAGCAGCAGGCGCTCGAGGCCCGACGCCAGGCCGCGGAGGCCCAGATCCCGGCGCCACCGATTCGAGAGGTGGCCTTCGCCGCGGATCCGCGGCCGTGAGCGCGATGCTGACGATCCTCGCCGTGCCGAAGGCGTTCGAGGGGCACTTCGGGCTCATCCAGCGCAACGCCGCTCGGAGCTGGGCCCGCCTCGAGCCCCCCCCTGAGATCATCCTGTTCGGCAACGACCCCGGGACCGCCGAGATGGCCGCCGAGGTCGGCGCCAGGCACGTTCCGGACATCGCCGTCAGCCCGGCCGGGGCGCCAATGCTCGACGACCTGCTGGCGCGCGGGCAAGAGCTGGCGCGCGGGCGAGTGGTCTGCTTCGTCAACGCGGACATCATCCTGACGCCGGCGTGGATGCGAGCCGTGCAGACGGCCGCCGCCTGGCGTCCCCGGTTCCTGATGGTCGGCCGGCGCTGGAACTTCGACCTGCTGGAGCCGCTCGATCTCTCGACGCCCGCCTGGGCCGAGGAGCTGGTGGCGCGTGCCCAGCGCGAGGGCAAGCAGGCCTCCAACATGTTCATCGACTACTTCGTCTTCCCGCGAGGCCTGCTGACCGAGATCCCCCCCTTCGTGATCGGCCGCCCCGGTTACGACAACTGGCTCCTCTGGCGGGCGCGCCGGCGGGGCATCGCGCTCGTCGATGCCAGCGCGGCCGCGCCGGTGGTCCACCAGAACCACGACTACGCCCACATCAAGGCCAACCGGGGAGATCCGGGGGGCATGCAGACCTACCTCAAGGGCGAGGACACTCGGCGCAACGGCCAGCTGGCCGGCGACTGGACGCACTTTTACACCAGCGACCACGCGACGCACGTCATGACCGACCAGGGCGTTCAGCTGGCTCTCGCCCGCCGATACCTCGACGCGCGCGTCGACCTGGTCAAGCGACACGTAATCAACGTCACGCGCCCGCTTCGCCGCAAGGTCGGACTCGACTTCAACGTCTGGAAGCGCGTGCGCGCCTGGACGGCCGGCCGCTCGAGCTCTTCCTAGCGCAACCGGCGCGCGACGCCCCGCGCGCGGCGGGCGAGCACGATGGCGTCCCGCAGGACCCAGGCGGGCAGCCGGGTGCCCACCGCGACCAGGTCGTAGGCGCGCGAGGGGGCGATCTCTGCGGCCCGATCCAGCACCGCCTTGGCCTCGCCGGGCTGGCCGGCCTCGAGGAGCGTGATGGCCAGCGAGATGACCGAGCGCCGGTACTTGCGCGCCGAATGGGCGGTGATGGATGCCAGCGCGGGGTCGCCGAGGTGCCGCCGGTACACGAACTCGGACTGGCGTAGCGCCCGCAGCCGCCCCGAGAGCTGAGTCCAGGAGCGCGTCTCGTTGCCGCCGTGGACCCGATAGCGCGTGAGGCGCTCGGGACAGTAGTAGCCGGGCGCGCCCGTTCGCGCGGCCAGATAGTTCAGCCAGACGTCATAAAATGTGCCCACCTCGGCCGGAAAGTCGGCCCAGTCGATGAGCGACCGCCGGAAGACGGCGGCCATCGCCGACGGGACGGCGCCGTCGACGACGGCCACGCGCACGAGATCGGCAACCCGGCCGGCGGCCAGGGTGTGTCGGTTCCAGAGCCGGGTGTTGTCGTCGGCATGGGCCGTATCGAACTCGCCCTGCGCGTCGATCACGTGATGGTCCGAGAACGCCACGACCAGCGCGGGGTCTGCCTCGAGCGCCGGGACCAGCCGGGCCAGGAACTCGGGTTCCCAGCGGTCGTCGTCGTGGAGGGTTGCCACGTACTTGCCGTTCGCCGCTCGGAACGCCGTCCAGATGTTGAGCCCCATGCCCAGGTTGGTGGGGTTGCGGCGGTAGACGATCCGCGGATCGGCGAGCGGCGTGACGATCTTGTTCAAGACCTGATCGCTGGCGCCGTCGTCACTGACGATGATCTCCAACTGGCGATGGGTCTGGGCGATGGCGCTCTCCAGAGCCTCGCGCAGGAACTGGAACCGATTGAAGGTCGGGACGATGACGCTGACGAGCGGTGGCTCGATCGGCGTCGACGCGGGATGGCTGGTCGTCGTCATGATGGGCCTGGAAGGGGAGAACGCTTCGGCATAGCCTATGCCCGTGCCATCGGTGGCCCGAATCGTCAAGAGCCTACGCAACCGCGCCACGCCGCTCTCCACGCGCCTGCGGGGGGCGGCGATGCGCACGCTCATGCCCGGGCTCATCGACGGCGGCGCCAGGATCGCCATCGGGCGCGGGGTCGAGCTGGTCGTCTACGGCGAGCTGATCATCGGTGAGAACGTGATCCTCTCCGGCGGCTGCTCCTTGCAGGTCGGTCCGGGCGCGCGTCTGACGCTCGGCAATCGCGTCTTCGTGGGCCGCGGCACGGTCATCGCGGCGCACGAGTCGATCGAGATCGGCGACGACACCATCATCGCAGAGCACTGCTCGGTTCGCGATCAGGACCACCAGCTGCTCCCGGAGGCTCGTCTACGCCTGGTCGAGTCGAAGTCCATCACCGCACCGGTGACCCTGGCGGAGAACGTCTGGCTGGGCGCCGGCGCCCGGGTCCTTCGGGGATCGCACATCGGGGCCGGCGCCGTCGTCGGGGCCAACGCGGTCGTTCGTGGTCAGGTTCCGGCGCGCGTCGTGGTGGCGGGGATCCCCGCGCGAATCCTGAAGTCGCTCGAAGAGGCGGGGGCGAAGTAGACGCCTCGCCGTGCGGCGCCGTTCCTGGCGGTGCCGCTAGTCGGCCCGAAGGCCGCCGGCTCTGCGACGCCCCAACCACTCTCGGGGGAGGCGCGTCACCAGCGTGCCCGCGAGCCCCGGAATCTGACGGCGGGAGTAGTGCCGATGGAGCACCGTCCAGAAAGCTCGTCCGCCGAGCGCGAGACGCCCAGCCGGACCGAGCTCGGCGTAGACCGGCGAGGTCATCAGATCCCGGAACACGTTCACCGCGATCGTCAACCCCGGGTTCTCCGCCCAGACCTCGGAAAGCGAGTACATGGCCGCCAGCGCCGACCAGTCGCGCGAGGCACCGCCGAGCGACCGGTTCACGAACACGTCGTCAACCGTCTTCACCTTGCCCGCGAAGGCCATGGCTCCCACGGTGAGCCAGTCTCCGCCGAGGACGTGGCGGAAGGGAACCCGGGCCAGCAGCTCGCGCCGCATCAACCCGTAGAAGGTTCCGTTGCGGATGACCTGCCGGAAGTACGACACCAGCCGCTCTGAGCCAGAGTCCTGCTCCAGCGTGAGGCGCGTGCCGTCGAACGTCGGCTGGCCGTTCTCGTAGTAGCGATCGGCGCCCGCGACCAGGCTGTGGTCGGGATGGCTCTTGAGGATCGCGGCGCAGCGCGAGACGTAGCTCGGGTCGAGCCAGTCGTCGTCGGCGAGCCACATGAAGAGCTCACCTCGCGCGCTCTCGAGGGTATGGCGAAAGTTGGCGGTGGCGCCACGGTTGCTCGGAAGCCGGATGTAACGGATCCGCCGGTCCGACTCCGATTGCTCTCGGCAGACCGCCTCCGTCTCGTCGGTCGAGGCGTTGTCCGAGATGACGATCTCGAGGTCGCGGTAGTCCTGAGCCTGGACGGAGGCCAGCGCGCGCCGCAGCCCCCTCACGCGGTTGAAGGTAGGGATCCCGATGCTGACCGAGCAACGGTCGAGGTCGGTCGACGCGGTCATGGACGCGGTAGGGTAGCCGGGCACCGGCGGCCCAGCAACCGGCCAGTCAGCTCGGCTTGACGGAACCGGACCGGACGGCCAATCTTGGCCCCTTCATGGCAGAAGATGGCGCGACCTCGGCGATCTCGGGCCGCACTCTGGTGATTCGTCCGACGAGCGGGTTCTCTTGGCAAGACATCGTCGACATCTGGAGGTATCGAGAGCTCCTCTGGATCCTGGGCCTCCGCGACGTCAAGGTTCGGTACAAGCAGGCGAGCATGGGCGTGTTGTGGGCGGCGCTGCAGCCGCTCGCGCAGATGGTGACCTTCACGGTGATCTTTCACCGGTTCGCGGGCCTGCAGGGGGATGGCAGCGTCCCCTATTCGATCTTCTGCCTGGCCGGCGTCACCGTCTGGGGGCTGTTCTCCAACGGGCTGTCGCTGGCGAGCGAGAGCCTGCTCAACAGCACGAACCTGGTCACCAAGGTTTATTTCCCGCGCGTGATCATGCCTCTGGCGACGATCTTCACCGCTGCGGTCGACAGCGCGATCGCGGGATTCCTGCTCCTAATCTTCATGGCGGCCCAGCGCGTCCCCCTTCACGCCAGCGCCGTGCTGGCGTTGCCGATCGCCGCCATCGGGGCGCTCTGCGCGGCGGCGATCGGGCTCTGGACCTCGGCCATCAACCTGCAATACCGCGACGTCCGGCACGCTTTGCCCTTCTTCATGCAACTGCTCGTGTACACGTCCCCGGTGTTCTATTCGAGCGCCATGGTCCCCGCGCGTTATCGGTCGCTCCTGTTCCTGAACCCGATGGTCGCCGTGATTGACGGCTTCCGGGGCGCTCTGTTCGGGACCTCGATCCCGTTCGCCAGGCTGGGCCTCTCGCTCCTGATCGCGCTGGTCGTCGGTTCGTTGGGCTTCCTTCGGTTCCGGCAGCTCGAGCGCACCTTCGCGGACCGAATCTGATGCCCGCTCCCATCATAAGCGTCGACGGCCTCGGCAAGCGGTACTACCTCCAGGGCCCCGGAAATCGCACCATTCGCGAGGCGATCCTGGCCGCGGTTAAAGCTCCGTTCAGCGCCTTCGGCCGGCGGGCGCGCGGCGAGGAGTTCTGGGCCCTTCGCGACGTGAACTTCACCGTCCAGCGGGGCGAAGCGGTCGGCATCATCGGCCGCAACGGCGCGGGAAAATCGACCCTCCTCAAGGTCCTCTCGCGCATCATGGCTCCCACGACCGGCGAGGTCCGCCTGGGAGGCAAGGTGGCGTCGCTGCTGGAGGTGGGGACCGGATTTCACACCGAGCTGAGCGGCCGCGAGAACATCTTCCTCAACGGGGCTATCATGGGGATGACGCGCGCCGAGGTGCGGGCCCGCTTCGACGAGATCGTGGCCTTCGCCGAGGTCGAGAAGTTCCTCGACACGCCCGTCAAGCGCTACTCGTCCGGCATGTACGTTCGATTGGCCTTCGCCGTCGCCGCCCACCTGCAGCCCGAGATCCTGGTCGTCGACGAGGTGCTGGCCGTCGGCGACGCCTCGTTTCAACGAAAGTGTCTGGGGAAGATGCAGGATGTGGCGTCGGGGGGACGGACTGTCCTGTTCGTGAGCCACAACATGGCCGCCATCTCGCGCCTCTGCACGCGGGGGATCCTGCTGACCCACGGGACGGTTGCGGCGGACGGACCTGTCTCGCAAGTCGCCGCCGTCTACGCGGGGGGAACGAACGGCGAGAAGCCGACCGAGGTCGACTATCGGGTCCGCGACAAGCAGCCGGGGACCGAGCACGTCCGGTTGCTGGCGGCGCGCCTGCTCGGTGATCAGGTCGATTCTCCGACCATCGACATTCGCCGCCCCTTCTCGGTGCAGATGGAGTTCGAGGTGCTGTCCGATCGATACCCGCTGAACCCCAACGTGCACCTCTACAACGAGGAAGGAGCCTGTGTCTTCGTCAACAGCGACAGCTACATCCCCGAGTTCCAGAAGCCGCGTCGGCCGGGGATTTATCGATCGACGGTCACCATCCCGGGGAACTTCATGGCGGAAGGAATGTTCTCGGTCGACGTGGCCATCTCGACGCTCGATCCGGTCATCGTCCACCTGTGGGAGAGAGGGATCTTCACCTTCCGCATTCACGATCCAGGCGAGGGCGACTCGGTGCGCGGCACGTACGCCGGTCCAATCCCCGGCTCGGTTCGCCCGATGCTCGACTGGACGACCGAGCGCCTCGACGAGGGACAGGCGGTTGCCGCCCGCCGGAGCTGACACGTCGCGCGTCGCGCGCGCTCGACGCCCGGGTGCCAGGGCGTCATGAGCGGCGCCGACGAGCGCCTGCGGGCACCGATGCTGGCCGCCATCGTGGCCACCTTGCTCATTGCGCTCGCCGGGCTCGCGGCGGCGGCGCTCCCCGTCAAGCAGGTCGCGGTCGGCCAGCAAGCCATCCCCGAGCACCGCCAGGAGATGCACCTGACCGACTCGACGCGGCAGCGGCGCGCTTACCTCGCGCTGCTCTTGTCCGCCGCCGTCCTGGTGGCGGTGGCGCGTCGAGACCGCGTCCGCGCGGGCGTTCTGCGGTGGGCTCAGCCCCGGACCGAGACCGCCGCCCCCGCGGTCCGTGCCGTCGCGCTCGCCCTCCCCGTCGTGATCCTCTTCCTCTGCCGCGAGCGTTCGGCGACCTACCTCGCCAGCGTGGCTCTGGTCGCGGGGTTGGTTTGGTTTGGCCGCCGGACCACCTGGCGCCGGGCCGACGTCGTCGTCGCGGCCGCGGTCATCCCGTATTTCTTCCTGTTGTTCGTCCCGGGCTTCCTGTTCCCGCTCGATCCCACCATCGCCGGTGTACCGGCCGGAATCGCGGAGGCTCACTACGGCGCCGTGGTCTCCCAGGGTGATCGCCTGGCGCGCGGGCTCCGGCTGTTTACGGACGTCATGCCGCAGTACGGGCTGGTGGTCCCGGAGTTCCTGGGCCTGACCGAGGCGGCCCGCGGTCTGCTCAGCTTCGGCGCGCACGCCCGCCTGGTTCAGGTCGCGCAGGTCCTCTTCGCGCTGGCAGCCGTCAGCGCCTACCTGATCTGGAGTCGCGGGCGCGTCCTGGAGGCGGCCCTGGCTTTCGTGCCCGTGCTGGCGATGATCCATACGCTGCACGCCAGCGTGTTCTGCCCCAACCAGTCGGGGCTGCGGTTCCTGGGCATTCCCCTCGGCGTTCTCTGCCTGCTGAGCGTACGAAGAAGGGAGCGCGCCCCGGCGTTCTTGCTGGGTCTCGCCGGGGGGGCGCTGATCGCATTCAATCCCGAGACCGGCTTCGCGCTGGTGGCGGGATACGTGGTGTACCTGCTGAGCGCGGCTGTCGGTTCGCCGGACGGCCAGTCGAGGCGCGGCACGCTGTTCCGACTGGGAGCGGGCCTGGCGGTCGTTCCCCTGCTGCTGGGCGTCGTGTTCTGGATCGGCTACGGCTATCCGCCGGCCCCCATGGGGGGATCGCGTGGATATGCCCTGCTGAAGTTCTCCGGCGGGTACGGGGGGCTGCCGCTCTACTTCGGGATCGGCTGGATCGTCGTTCTGACGCACGCGCTCTACGAGCTCGCGTCCGGGTTCTTTCGTTCGACGGCGCCGTCGTCGCGGAGGCGCGTGCGCATGGCCCTGGCGGCGACGATCGTCCTGTGGTTCGCCTACTTCTTCAATCGCCCCGACGAGTGGAACCTCTGGACCGTCTACTTCCTCTACGGCTTCTTCATCATCGATCTCGTCAGCCCGGCGCGCCGTCGGCTCTACGTTCGGCTGCTCAAGCAGAGACGCCTGGCGCTCGGCTGGGCGATCGTGGCGATGTTCGTCGCCATCCAGGCCCGCAACGTCACCAACGCCCTCCGGACGAACCTGTCGGTGGTCCGCCATCGCACCGCCGCCTTCGCGCCGGCGACGCTCTCCGATCTGCGTTTCACCGCCGACTACGCCGACGCGGCCGCGCGGCGGGCGCAGTTGGTGAAGGACGAAGCCGCCGCCGGGCGCGACTTCTACTATTTCTCCGGCAACATCTACCTGGTCCCGCTCATGAGCGGCGTGTTCCAGCCCTTCGGTGATCCCTATGAGGTCTACTCCAACGACGACTTCGATCGCACAGTGGAGAGACTCCGCGCTAGCGGCCCGCCCGAGCTCTTGTTCGACGACGCGCGCCAGGGCTTCGCCGGGTCCGTCGAGCGCAATCACTACTACGCGCGCCTGAAGGATCGCCTGCTCGGGGTCTATCGCTTGCAAAAGCTGGAAGCGGGATGGGAAATTTGGCGGCGCGGCCCCCAGACGTGACGCCGATGGGAAAAAGCGACGAAATCCTGGACGCGGTCCGCGTCTACTACAGCGACAAGATCGTCGCGCACGGGGCCACGGCCCGGGGCGTCGACTGGAACTCGACGGAGTCCCAGCGCGTCCGCTTCCGCGAGCTGTTGCGGGTGTGCGGCGACGGCCCGATCGGCTCGCTCAACGACTTCGGCTGCGGGTACGGCGCGCTCCATGATTTCCTGGGCGAGAGCGGTCGCCCGACCGACTACCGCGGCTTCGACGTGTCGGCGGCCATGCTCGAGGAGGCGCGGCGGCTTCATCCGCAGATCCCGCCCGAACGTTTCGTGCACGCGATCGAGGAGTTGCCGGAGGCCGACTTCACCGTGGCCAGCGGGATCTTCAACGTCAAGCTGAATGCGCTGGTGGACGACTGGAAGGGGTACGTCGCGGCCACCATCGACCAGCTCGCCTCTCGCAGCCGGAAGGGTTTCGCGTTCAACATGCTGACCAGCTACTCCGACCGCGACCGCATGCGCGACGACCTCTACTACGGCGACCCCTGCTTCTACTTCGACCTGTGCAAGCGGAAGCATTCGCGCTGGGTCTCCCTGCTGCACGACTACGGGCTGTACGAATTCACCATCATCGTGAAACTGGAGGTGTGAGTCATGGCGGACATCGTGATCTTCGGCGCGGGCGACATCGGCCAGCTCGCGCATTTCTATTTGACCAAGGACAGCCCACACAAGCCGGTCGCCTTCACGATGGACTCGGCTTACATCAAGGAGCCGTCCTTCCTCGATTTGCCCGTCGTTCCGTTCGAGGAGGTGCAGCGGCTATTCCCGCCCCAGCAATTCAAGATGTTCATCGCCGTCAGCTACTCGGCCGTCAACAAGGTCCGCGCCGCGAAATACGCCGAGGCCAAAGAGAAAGGATATGAGCTGATCAGCTACATCAGCTCGAAGGCCAGCTACTTCGGGACGCCGGTGGGCGACAACTGCTTCATCTTCGAGGACAACACCATCCAGCCGTTCACCCGCATCGGGAACAACGTGACGCTCTGGAGCGGGAATCACATCGGTCACCACTCGACCATCGGCGATCACTGCTTCATCTCCTCCCACGTCGTCATCTCGGGCGGCGTGGTCGTCGAGCCGTACTGCTTCCTGGGCGTCAACTCGACGGTCCGCGATCACGTCACGATCGGAAGCCGCTGCGTCGTCGGGATGGGCTCGATGATCACGAAAAACCTGGAGCCCGGCGGGGTGTACGTCGGATCTCCCGCCAAGCGGCAGGCCTCCTCCGAGGAAATCAAGAAGATCTGACCCGCCCATGCGCCTAGCCGTCGTCAGCACGCTCTACATGTCGGGGCCCTACATCGAGGAGTTCCACCGCCGGATCTCGCAAGCCGCCGCCAAGCTGACCGACGACTACCAGATCATCTTCGTCGACGACGGGTCACCGGACGATTCACGGCAGAAGGCGGCCGCGCTGTGCAAGGCCGACCCCAAGGTCGTGCTCATCGAGCTGTCGCGTAACTTCGGCCATCACAAAGCCATGATGACCGGCCTCGAGTACGCCGACGGCGACCTGGTCCTGCTCATCGATTCGGACCTGGAGGAAGAGCCCGAGCTCCTGCTGACATTCCACGAGCTCCTGGAGAAGAACCAGATGGACGTCGTCTACGGCGTCCAGCGGGCCCGAAAGGGCGGGATGTTCGAGCGAGTGACGGGCAACATCTTCTACTCCTTCATCAACTCCGTCTCCCCTCATCCCGTCCCCCGAAACCTGGTCACCGCACGGCTCATGCGCCGAGCGTACGTGCAAGCCCTCGTTGCCCACCGGGACCAGGCGCTCTTCCTGGCGGGAGTCTGGGCCGCGACGGGGTTTCGCCAGATGGCGGCGCCGGTGACGAAGCTGTCGCACAGTCCGACCACCTACAACCTTGTGAAGAGGGTCCGTAACCTCGTCGAGGCGGTCACTTCGTTCTCCACGACGCCGCTCTCGCTGATCTTCTATCTCGGGTGCCTCATCTCGCTGACGGCCGCGGTCTACGGCGGTTACCTGGTGGCCAGACGCGTCTTGTTTGGCGAGCTGATGGAGGGGTGGGCCTCGCTCATCATCTCCATCTGGTTCCTGGGCGGTTTGACGCTGTTCTGCCTGGGCGTGATCGGCATCTATTTATCGAAGGTCTTCGTCGAGACCAAGCGGCGACCGTACACGGTGATTCGCGAGATCTACGGCGCCACGGCCGGCGCGCTGAAGGAAATACAGAGGAGGCCTTAGCGTGCATTGGCGAAAGCTGGGTTTGATCTTCCAACCACCAACGCAACTGCTCTGGGCGCGGACGCACGCACAACTTCCGTACGCCGAGCCGGTGGCCGGCGGCCTCCATCGCATCCACTTCTCCAGCCGTGACGAGCTGGGGCGCTCCCAGATCGGATCCGTGCTGTTCGACCTGGAGAGGCCAGACCATCCTCAGCAGCCACCCGACGCCACACCCGAGATTGCGCTCGGAGAGCTGGGATCGTTCGACGATCGCGGCGTCACTGCCTCCTGCGTGGTCGACCACGGCGGCGTCAAATATCAGTACTACACGGGCTGGTCGCTCGGGGTGACCGTTCCCTTCTACCTGGGGATCGGCCTGGCAGTCAGCGAGGACGGCGGTGCCACCTACCGGAAGGTCTCCCCCGCGCCCGTGCTGGGCCGGACCGCCAGCGACCCCTACCTCACCGCCAGCCCGGTCATCCTGATTGAAGGCGGCGTCTGGCGGATGTGGTTCGTGTCGTGCGTGAAGTGGACGATGGAGGCCGGTAAACCGAAGCACCACTACCACATCCGGTACGCCGAATCGAAGGACGGACTGGCCTGGAAGACCGACGGCGTGGTGTGCATCGGGTTCGCCGACGCGGGCGAATACGCCATCTCGCGCCCGGCCATCGTCAGGGACGGCGACCTCTACAAGATGTGGTACGGCCACCGCGGGCACGCGTACCGCATCGGCTACGCCGAATCCCGCGACGGGATTGTCTGGGAGCGCAAGGACAGCGAGGTCGGCATCGACGTCTCGCCCGACGGGTGGGACTCACAGATGATGGAGTACCCGCACGTCATCGATCACAACGGACGTCGCTACATGCTCTACAACGGCAACACTTTCGGCCACGGCGGCTTCGGCCTGGCGCGGCTCGAATAGCAGCGTTGAACGGATTCTCTTGGCCCCGGCACCCCTCACGACCGACCCTCGAGCCTGTCGGCCCTACCCCGAGCCCTGCCGGCGGGCGCCCCAGATGTACGCGGGCGCCTCGGGCCCGACCGCGAACAGGAGGTCGAGCACGCTGACGAAAGGATCGAACGGGGTCGCGATCTGTTCGTACTCGGGGTAGCCGCCGTAGTCGGCCCAGGCGAGGGCAATCCCCGCCGACTCGAACTTCTCGGACTGGATATAGGCCTTGGCCGCCGGCCCCGAGAGATAGTACGTCCCGCCGATCTTCTGGACCAGATCGATGAGCCGGTCGTCCTTGCTCCCTTGCGGCGCCAGCTCGGACGAGCGGTGGAACGGGCGCCGGCATGCGAGCCAGTCGCAGATGAGCTCGGTCAAACGGATGTCGATCTCGGACAGGCTGGTGCCGGCCGCCAGCAGCTGCTCGCTGATGGCGGGGAAGAACTGCTCGAAGAACGGCGTCTTCCCGTAGTTGTGGCGCAGCGACTCGAGGTGCTTGCGCCGCCACGCCTGACCGTCGTCGACCTGCACGTCGGCGATCCGCTGATCGCGCCCGCCCAGGATGGGAATGGTCAGCCAGGTCGTCCCGCCCTGGCGCAGCCGGATCCGGTTCCGGTTGCGCCAGTCGCGGACGGTGTACTGGACGTCGTCGAGGAAGATGAATTCGTCGACCGACTGGATGACGTCGAAGAATCCCCGCCACGGGATGTAGCTCGGCTGGATGATGGCCACCCGCTTCATGCGCGTTCAGCCTCCGAGATGACCACCTCGACGATCTCCTCGAGCATGGCGTCGGTGAGATCGGGCCAGAGCGGCAGACGAAACAAGCGCTCGGAGATGGAGTCGGTGACCGCCATCGCCGACCCGACGCGCCCCAGCCGCCGGCCCGCCGGAGAGGAGTGCAGCGGGACGTAGTGGAACATGCACCCGATCCCGCGGGCGCGCGTCGCCTCCAGGATCTTCGTCCGATGGGCGAGCGAGCGCGCGAGCAGGTAGTACATGTGCGCGTTGTGCGTGCGCTCGGGCAGCTCGACCGGCCGGAGCAGCAGCTCGCGACTCTCGGCGTCGGTGAACGCCTGATGATAGCGGGCCCAGCGGTCGCGACGGCGGGCCGTGATCTCGGCCGCGTGTTCGAGCTGGGCCAGCAGCACCGCGGCCGTGATATCGCTGGGGAGAAACGAGGAGCCGACGTCCACCCAGGTGTACTTGTCGACCTCGCCGCGAAAGAACGCGTTCCGGTTGGTCCCCTTCTCGCGCAACACCTCGGCCCGCGCCAGCAGGCGCTCGTCGTTCAGCACCAGCGCGCCGCCTTCACCGCACCCGATGTTCTTCGTTTCATGAAAGCTGATCGCGCCCAGAGCGCCGAACGTTCCCAGCGCGCGACCGCGGTAGCTCGCCATCAGACCCTGCGCGGCGTCCTCGAAGACCAGCAGGCCGTGGCGCGCGGCGATGGCCAGAATGTCGTCCATCGCCGCGCCGACCCCTGCATAGTGCACCACGCAGATGGCGCGCGTCCGCGGGGTCACGGCCGCTTCGATGAGCGACGCATCCAGGTTCAGACCCTGCGGCTCGACATCGACGAAGACGGGCGTCGCGCCGCGCAGGACGAAGGCGTTGGCCGTCGACACGAAGGTGAACGAGGGGAGGATCACCTCGTCACCCGGCCCCAGATCCGCCAGCAGCGCGCAGAGCTCGAGCGCCGCCGTGCAGGAGTGGGTCAGCAGCGTCGGCGCGCCGTGGTGTGCCCGCAGCCAGGCGTGGCAGCGCTTGGTGAACGGACCGTCGCCGGACAGATGGCGTCCGGCAAACGCCTCCGCGACGTAGCGTCGCTCGTTACCCGCCTCGTGGGGGCTGTTGAAGGGAATCCGCATGCGCGTCCGGTGGCCGGCAAGATTTGTGCAGTCGCGCGGGCGGGCGTCAACTAGAATGCGGCCCGTCGATGCTCATTGTGGCCTCCGAGGAAGAGCACCGTTCCGCCGACTTCGATCTCGATCCCGAGGTCATGGCCGCGCTCTGGCGGATGGAGGAGAGGCACTTCTGGCACCGGGCGCGCAACGTCTGGATCGCGCGCGTGCTGCGTCATTACGGGGCGCTCGCGCCGGCGAAAGTGCTGGAAGTCGGCTGCGGCTCGGGCGCCGTGGCGGGCCACCTCCAGAGCCTCGGCTATTCCGTGGTCGGCGTGGACACCGCGGCGCCGCTGGTGCGGAAGGGGCACGAACGATTCCCGGCTGTCACCTTCATCGTCGGACGCGCCGGGCAGGTCGACCCTACGCTCGGCCCGTTCGACGTCCTGGGGTTCTTCGATGTGCTCGAGCACCTCGACGACCCGGCGGCGCTGCTGCGAGAGGCGCTTCCCTACGCGCGTCCGGGCGCGCTCGTGGTGGCGACCGTCCCCGCGCTGCAGTCGCTCTATTCGGTGGTCGACGCGCTCTCGGGTCACAAGCGCCGCTATGAACGCGGCGAGCTGACCGATCTCTTCGCGCGGGTGGGTCTGGCGGAGACGGTCGAGCACGGGCTGTTTCGGACGCTGCGACCGCTGATGGGCGCGCGGCGCAGCTCGAGCGCTCCGCCCACCGATCCCGACGCGCGGCGCCGGATCTTGATCGACGACACCAAGGTTCCCTTCTCGCCGTTGAACGCGTTGCTGTTGACCGCGTGCAGCGCCGAGGCGCGAATCGGGGTTGGCTGGTCGAAGGGGAAGAACGGACCGACGCTGCTGGCCATCGGCCGCACGCCCAGTTAGGAGTCACCATGCGCGGAATCATTCTGGCAGGCGGCAAAGGAACCCGGCTCTATCCTCTGACCAAGGTCACCAACAAGCACCTGCTGCCGGTGGGGAACTTCCCCATGCTCTTCCACGGCGTCCGCCAGCTGGGGAGCGCCGGCATCGAAGAGGTGCTGGTGGTGACCAGCACCGAGCACATGGGCGAGATCGTGAGCGCGCTCGGGTCGGGCCGCGAGTTCGGCGTCAACCTGACCTACCGCGTCCAGGAGCGCGCCGCCGGGATCGCCGATGCGCTCGCGCTCGGGGAGGCGTTCTCCGCCGGCGGGCCCATCGCCGTGCTGCTGGGCGACAACGTGTTCGCGGAGCCCCTGGCGCCGGTCATCGAGCGATTTCGCCAGAAGCCTCAAGGGGCGCGCGTGCTGCTCAAGCGGGTGTCGGACCCGGCGCGATACGGCGTCGCCGCGCTCGACGAGCGCCAGATCATCGGGATCGAGGAGAAGCCGTCGGCGCCCAAGACCGACCTCGCCGTGATCGGCTTCTACCAGTATGATCCGACCGTCTTCGACATCATCCGCAAGATCGAGCCCAGCATCCGGGGCGAGCTGGAGATCACCAGCGTCAACAACGCCTACGTCGAGCGCAAGCAGCTGGGCTACGACATCTACGAGGGCGACTGGACGGACGCCGGGACGTTCGAGAGTTACATGTACGCCAACCGGATGATGGCCGAACGCCCGCTGTTCTAGGCCCGCAGGCGACCGAGCGCTCGAACGCCGCTCAGCGCCGGCGCAGATAGGCGCCAGGCCAGTGCGTCACGCGCTCGGTGACCTCGCCCTCGTTGAAGGGGAAGGGCGGCTCCTCCAGCACGAACTCGGCGTGCGCCTGCGCGAACTCGGCGGCCGCCGCGGTCGGGTTGTCGTCGACCCACTCGGGCTTCCCCCGCGGGACGTCGTGCAGGATCTGCATGACGCCGTCGGTCGCCACCAGGTAGGAGCCCGAGCTGACCAGCGGCGCATAGGCGCGCAGCTCGTCGGCGACGTGCTTCTTGGTGTGGTTCGAGTCCAGGATGACCAGCGCCTTTTCGCCCGGGCGCAACAGCGCCGAGACCTGCTTGACGATCGCGGGGTCGGTCGACGATCCCTCGACGAGCGTGATGTACGAGCTGAGCTCGTGGCTCTCGATGGCCTTGCGGTTGTGGGGCCGGATCTCGATGTCGACGCCGATGACGCGGCCCTTCCCCATCGCCTTGAACAGGCTGGCGTAGAAGATCAGCGAACCGCCGTGCGCGACGCCGGTCTCGATGACCACGTCGGGGCGCACCCGGTAGATCACCTCCTGGATGCGGACCAGGTCGTCCGGCAGCTGGATGATCGGCCGGCCCATCCAGGTGAAGCCGTAGATGTACTTCACGCCCCAGCCCACCTTGACCCAGGCCTCGGAGAGCTCGGAGAAGGCCTTCGCCGAATACAGCGGGTGCTCGGCCGAAACGCCGTCCCGCTCGACGGTGAGCCGCTTCTCGTCGGTGTCGATGCTCAGCTTCATGAGAGGCCGAACAATAGCCCAAGAGGGTCGTCGACGAAGCAGGTTTTACGCTGTTTGACTTTCACCCGCGCTCCAAGAAACTGCTCGCATGAACGTGCTGCTGACCGGCGGAGCAGGATTCATCGGATCCAACTACGCGCGGATGTTCAGGCGAACGCGGCCGGATGACCTGCTGGTCAACGTCGACGTCCTGACCTACGCAGGTAACCTGGAGAACCTGAAGGACCTCGAGGGGGACGGCAAGCACGTCTTCGTCCGCGCCGACATCCGCGACGGCGCCGCGATGCTGGACCTGATGCGGCGTCACCGGATCGAGGCGGTGCTGAACTTCGCCGCCGAGAGCCACGTCGATCGCAGCATCATGTCGGCGTCGCCGTTCCTCCACAGCAACGTCGAGGGGACGCTGGCCCTGCTCGAGGCCGCGCGCGCCGCGGGCGTGCGGCGGTTCCTGCAGGTCTCGACCGACGAGGTCTACGGCAGCCTGGGCCCGACGGGCGCGTTCGAGGAGACGACGCCGCTCGCGCCCCGCAGCCCCTACTCGGCCAGCAAGGCGGCCGCGGACCACTTCGTCATGGCCTTCCACCACACGCACGGCATGGACACGGTCATCACGCGCTGCTCGAACAACTACGGGCCGTTTCAATTCCCCGAGAAGCTCATCCCCCTCATGATCCTGAACGCCTTCGACGGCCTGCCGCTGCCCGTCTATGGCGACGGGCTCTACGTGCGGGACTGGATCCACGTCGAAGATCACTGCGAGGCCATCGACCTGGTGCTCCGGCGCGGCGTCGCGGGCGAGGTCTACAACATCGGCGCCGAGAACGACCGTACGAACCTGGACGTGATCCGCGCCATCTTGAAGCTTACGGGGCGCGACGAATCGCTGCTGCGCGAGGTGCCCGATCGCCCGGGGCACGACCGGCGCTACGCCATGAACGCAGGCAAGATCCGGCAGCGCCTCGGATGGCGCCCCCAGCGCGCGTTCGACGAGGGGCTCGCCGAGACGGTGGCCTGGTATCGCACGAACGCCGAATGGGCGGCGCACGTCCGCAGCGGCGCATACCGCGCGTACTACGAGCGCCAGTACGGGGCCGGCCTGGGCGGGGCCGGCTAGGCGGCCCCGCCGAGGGCGTCCGCGAGCCCTCCGCGCAGGTCGAACCGCGGCGCCCACCCGAGCGCCCGCAAGCGGGCGGAGGTCCCGGCCAGGAACATCGTCTCCCCGAGGCGATGGGGCCGCGCCCCGAAGCGCAGCAGCTCCGGCCGGCCGACCAGATCCCCGACCGTCTCCAGCACCTGCCGCAGCGTGACCGGCTCGCCGGAGCAGACGTTGAAGATCCCCGCGGCGCCGGGGGCGAGCAGGGCGCGCAACCCGGCGGCGACGTCGGCGACGTGCAGGTGATCTCGCACCTGCGTTCCGTCGGTCAGCTCGACCGGGCGCCCGGCGCGCAGCTCGCCAGCCACCCAGGGGATGAGCCGGCGCCGATCCTCACCCGGTCCATGCAGGTGAAAGATCCGCGCCCAGGAGAGCTCGGCGCCGGCGCTGCCGCAGAGGACGCGCGCCACCGTACCCGCGGCCTGCTTGCAGGCCCCGTACAGCGTCGTGGGAGCGGTGGCGTCTCGCTCGTCGAGGGGCCGCGTCGACGCCGCATATTCCACGCAGCTGCCCGAGACCACCAGCTTGCGACACCCCATCTCGAGGGCGGAGTCGAGCAGGCGCAGCGTCACGGACAGCGACGAGAGGTTCGCCGGCGAGGTCAGGTAGTCGGCGGGGTCGGCGTACCAGGCCAGGTGAACCAGCGCCTCGGGACGCAGGTCACGCAGGCACCGCCCGACGGCGGCCGGATCCTCGAGGTCGATCGCCGCCTCGCCCGCCAGGGCCGGCCAGCGCTTGCGCCGGGCGCCGGACGCGGGGACGCGATCCACCGCCAGCACGTCGTGACCCGCACGCCCCAGGTCTTCGACCACCGCCGACCCGATGAACCCGCTGGAGCCGGTCACGAGAACCCGCATTCGCCCCTCGTTCTAGCTGTTTCGCGCGGGGCGGTCCATCGCCCCGGTTGCCTTCACTTCGGGTCGGGGCCCACGGTATAAGGGAGCGGAATGAAAGCGGTCATTCTCTGCGGGGGCATGGGGACGCGCATCCGCGACGCGAGCGAGAACCTCCCCAAGCCCCTCCTGCCGATCGGCGGGCGCCCCATCCTGTGGCACATCATGAAGGGCTACGCTCATCACGGGTTCAAGGACTTCGTGCTCTGCCTCGGCTACAAAGGGTGGCTCATCAAGGAGTTCTTCCTGAATTACCAGAGCATGAGCTCGGACCTTCGGGTCACCCTCGGCGCCCAGGGGGCGACCGAGTTTCTCACGCCGACGCCCGGCGAAGACTGGCGCATCGTCCTCGCCGACACGGGCGAGACGACCATGACGGGCGGGCGGCTGGCCGCGGTCCGCCGCTACGTCGACGACGCGCCGCTGGTCATGTGCACCTACGGCGACGGCGTGGCCGACCTGGACGTGGCGAAGCTGGTCGCCTTTCATCGCAGCCACGGGAAGATCGCCACCATCACGGCGGTCCGCCCGCCCGGACGGTTCGGCGAGCTGGCGATCGCCCAGCGCCTGGTCACGGAGTTCGACGAGAAGCCGCAGGCCTCGGGCGGGTTCATCAACGGCGGATTCTTCGTCTTCGACGCCCGCCGGATCTGGGACTACGTGACCGGCGGACCCGAGCAGGTGCTGGAGCGCGAGCCGATGCGGCGCCTGGCCCGCGACGGACAGCTGGCGGCGTTCGAGCACACCGGGTTCTGGCAGCCGATGGATACACTGCGCGAGTTCAACATGCTGAACGACCTGTGGGCCTCCGGTCAGGCACCCTGGAAGGTCTGGCCGTGACGGCCCAGAGCAAGTTCTGGCTGGATCGCCCCACCCTGGTGACCGGGGCGACCGGGCTGGTCGGCTCCTGGCTGGTTCGCCGGCTCGTGGCGGCGGGGGCCGACGTCGTCTGCCTGGTGCGCGACTGGGTTCCGCAGAGCGAGCTGGTCCGCTCGAAGCACCTCGAGAAGGTGAAGGTGGTGCGGGGCGACGTCTGCGATCAGGCGCTGCTCGAGCGGACGCTGGGCGAATACGAGATCCAGACCGTCATCCACCTGGCGGCGCAGACCATCGTGACCATCGCCAACCGCAACCCCGTCTCGACGTTCGAGGCCAACATCGCCGGGACCTGGGCGCTGCTCGAGGCCTGCCGGCGCAGCCCGAAGGTCGGGCAGATCGTGCTCGCCTCCTCGGACAAGGCCTACGGCGACCACGACAAGCTGCCGTACACCGAGGAGACGCCGCTCGTGGGGCGGCACCCCTACGACGTCAGCAAGTCGTGCGCTGACCTGATCGCGCAGGCCTACGCCACCACCTATGGCTCGCCCGTGGCGATCACCCGCTGCGGGAACTTCTACGGCGGCGGCGATCTCAACTGGAACCGGATCGTGCCCGGCACGATCCGCTCGATCCTGCGCGGCCAGCGCCCGATCATCCGGTCGGACGGGACGTTCATCCGCGACTACTTCTACGTCGAGGACGGCGCCATCGCCTACATGCTCCTGGCCGAGAAGCTGGCGGCGGATCCTGGGCTCAAGGGGCGGGCCTTCAACTTCTCCAACGAGATCCAGCTCACCGTGCGGCAGCTCGTCGATCGGATCCTATCGGTCATGGGCTCGTCGCTCGTGCCCGAGGTGCTCAACGAGGCGAGCCACGAGATCCTGCACCAGTACCTGTCGGCCGCGGCGGCCCGGCGCGATCTCGGGTGGACGCCGCAGTTCACGCTGGAGGAGGGGCTGGGCCGCGCGATCGCCTGGTACCGCGACTTCTTCCAGGCGGCGGGAGAGAAGGCATGAGCCGCGAGACCGTCTGCCGTTCGTGCGGGGCCGCCGCGCTCGAGCCGGTGCTCGATCTCGGGTCGACCCCGCTCGCGAACTCGCTGCCCACCGAGCGCGATCCGGCGGCCGAGCCGCGCTATCCGCTGGAGCTCGTCTTCTGCAGCGCCTGCTCGCTGGTGCAGATCACCGAGACGGTCCCGCCCGAGGACCTGTTCCGCGACTACCTCTATTTCTCGTCGTTCTCGGACACCATGCTGGCGCACGCGCGCGAGCTGGTCGGCCGGCTGGTCGCCGAGCGCAAGCTGGGCGCCGGCGCGCTGGCGGTGGAGATCGCCAGCAACGACGGCTACCTGCTGCAGTACTACAAGCAGGCGGGGGTGCCCGTGCTGGGGATCGAGCCGGCGCGCAACGTGGCCAAGGTCGCCATCGAACAGCGCGGGATCCCGACCGTCGTCGAGTTCTTCGGCCACGCGCTGGCCACGCGGCTCCGCGCCGAGGGGAAGCGCGCCGACGTGCTGCACGCCAACAACGTGCTGGCCCACGTGGCCGACCTGGGCGGCTTCGTGGCGGGGATCCGCGAGATCCTGGCCGACGACGGCGTCGCGGTGCTGGAGTTCCCCTACCTGGGCGAGATGATCGATCGCTGCGAGTTCGACACCATCTATCACGAGCACCTCTGCTACTACTCGCTGAGCGCGCTCGACCACCTGTTCGCGCGCCAGGGGCTCAAGGCGATCGAGGTCGAGCGGCTGCCGATTCACGGCGGCTCGCTGCTGCTGCAGGTGGCGCGCGCCGAGGCGCCGCGCGCTCCGGGGCCGTCGGTGGCCGCGCTGCTCGAGGAAGAGGCGCGCCGGGGGATGAAGACGGCCGCCTTCTACCGGGGATTCGCCCAGCGGGTCCTCGACCTCAAGGCGGAGCTGCGCGCCGTCCTCGCCAGGCTCAAGGCCGAGGGGCGGCGCGTCGCCGCCTACGGCGCCGCGGCCAAGGGGAGCACGCTGCTCAACACCTTCGGCATCGGGCGGGAGACGCTCGACTTCGTCGCCGATCGCAGCACCTACAAGCAGGGGCGGTTCATGCCCGGCGTGGGGGTGCCGATCGTCGCCCCGGCGCGGCTCGTCGAGGCGATGCCGGATTACACCCTGCTGCTCACCTGGAACTTCGCCGACGAGATCCTGGCCCAGCAGGCGGAGTACCGGAGCAAGGGCGGCAAGTTCATCGTGCCGATCCCGACCGTGCGGGTGGTGTGACGCGGGGGCGGACATGATCTTCACGCCCACGCCGCTCGAAGGGGTGGTCCTGATCGTGCCGCAGCGGATGGAGGACGACCGCGGGTTCTTCGCCCGCCTCACCTGCCAGCGCGAGATGGCCGAGCACGGGCTCGATCCAACCGTCGTCCAGCGCAGCGTCTCGTACAACCGGCTGCGCGGGACGCTGCGCGGGATGCACTACCAGCTGGCGCCCCACCAGGAGAACAAGCTGGTCTCCTGTCTCAGCGGCGCCATCTACGACGTGGTCGTCGATCTCCGGCCGGGCTCGCCCACCCACCGCCGCTGGTACGGCGCCACGCTGACCCCCGAAGGGATGGAGGCGCTCTTCGTTCCCCGGGGGTGCGCGCACGGGTTCATCACGCTCGCCGACGAGACGCGCGTGCACTACGAGATCTCCGACTTTCACCACGCCGAATCGGCGCGCGGCGTCCGCTACGACGACCCGGCCTTCGGGATCGCCTGGCCGCTCGCACCGGTGGTGATCGCCGATCGCGATCGAAGCTATCCGGCGTACACCGGCTGACGCCGTCAGCCGAGGCGGCGATAGGCCTCGGCGGTCTTCTCCGCGGTGCGGGTCCAGGAGAACATCTTGACCCGCTCGGCCCCCAGCGCGCGGAGCGCGTCGGCGCGCGCGCGCGAGGCGAGGATCCGGGTCGCCGCGTGGGCGATGTCGTCGACCGACCGCGGATCGAAGTACTCGATCGCCTCGCCCCCCACCTCCGGGAAGCAGCTGGCGCGGCTGGCGGCCACCGGGCACCCGGCCGCGAAGGCCTCCAAAAGCGGGATCCCGAAGCCTTCGTACTCGGAGGGGAAGACGAACAGCTCGGCCTGGCCGTAGATCCGCGGCAGGGCCAGGTCGGCCACGCTCGCCTGCTGCACGCGCCCGAGGACGCCGCTGGCCTCGAACGTCCGGCGTTCCTCTTCGCTCAGCGGCTGGCCGACGACCGCCAGCGACAGCTCGGGCCACTGCGCGAGGACGGGGACCAGCGCCGCCGCCAGCCGCTGGAAGTTCTTGTAGCCGCCGCGCTGGCCGACGAAGAGGACGTACGGCGCCCGGAACGGGTTCGTTGCCGAGGCGGGCGACACGAACTCGGCGAGGTCGATGCCGAGCTGCGTGGTCACGATCTTGCCCGGGTCGAGGCCGTAGACCGCCACGATGTCGCGGGTGGTGCACTCGGAGATCGAGAACACCAGATCGCAGGCCGCCGCGACCTCCCGCTTCCGCTGGTGCGGGTTCCCCGCGAAGTGCTGGGGAAACAGGTCCGGGATCATGTCGACGATCGTGCAAGCGGCGCGGCGGCGGGTCCGCGGCGGCTGCGCGTAGTACGTCTGGTGCAGCACCCGGTACTGCCCGGCCGCACGCAGCAGCGCGTCCGTTCGCTGCAACGCCGAATGAACGAGCCGGCGTCCCAGTCCGTGACGGGCGAGGAGCGAGGTGGAATGCCGGTTGGCGATCCCGGTCGACGCGGCATGCTCGTTGTCGACCAGGGGCATGAAGACCTGCGGCTCGATTCCGCAACTCGGGAGTCGGCGAATCAACTCGGCGAAGTAGCGCGAGATCCCGCCGACGCGCTGCATCCGAAAGGCGTAGGTGTCGAAGAGGACCTTCACGGGTGGTCTGTCTACCGCGGCCGCCGGCAGGACATCCAGGCCCCCGAGGAGATCCAAGGTCCCGGAAGACGCGCGAGGGCACTGTCCGGCGCGCCAAGTATGCGAAATCCCGGCCTGTTGCGGGGACCTCCCCGATGCTATAAAGTTCGCCGGTGAGCGCACCCCTAGACTCGAATGCCGGCGACCTCCTCGAGGGCGGCGACTCCAAGATCGACCTCCGCGCCTACTGGCGAACGATCCGCAAGCGCTGGCCGTTCGTCGTGCTGTCGATGATCGTCGCCACCGTGGTGGCGTTCGTCTACACCTACCGGCAGCCCAAGATTTACGAGGCGACCTGCCAGGTGATCATCGAGCCGATGGCGCCGCAGGTGTTGCCCGGGTCGAAGGACGTCGTCGAGCTCGGCACCGGCTCGTTCTGGGCCAACAAAGAGTTTTACGAGACGCAGTACCGGATCATTCAGTCGACCAGCGTCGGCCAGCGAACTGCCGAGAAGCTCGGACTGCAGTACGACCCCGACTACGCCGGCGTGGTCGGGAAGAATCACGATCTGGCCGCCCTCGGGCGGACCATCGCGGGCCAGCTCAGCGTCAAGCCGCTCAAGGATTCGCGCCTGGCGCTCATCACCGTGTCGGACGGCAAGCCTCAGCGCGCCGCGCTGATCGCCAACACGGTGGCCGACACGTACATCGAGTACAACCTCGACTACAAGCTCGAAGGGGCGCGCTCGGCGATGGCCTGGCTGGCCGAGCAGGAGTCCGATCTCAAGCATCAGCTCGAGCAGTCGGAGCTGAAGCTCTATCAGTACAAGAAGGATCGCAATCTGCTGGCGGTCAGCCTGGACGACAAGCAGAGCATGCTGAGCGCGAACCTCTCGAACGTGAACGCCAAGCTGACCGAGCTGCACATCCGGATCCTCGAGCTCGACTCCAAGCGCAAAATGATCGAGCGCGCGCGCAACAACATCGGCGAGGAGGAGACGCTCCCCGAGATTCGGGAGAAGGGCACGATCGAGAAGCTGCGCGACAGCTACGTACAGCTGGAGAAGGAGGCGGCGGACCTCTCCTCCCGCTATGGCCCTGAGCACCCCAAGATGAAGGCGCTCCAGGGGCAGATGGACACCATCAAGCGGACCTACGAGCAGGAGGTCGACGGTGTTCTGGCGACCTTCGAGAAGAGCTATCAGGAGCTCCTCGACAACGAGCGTTCGCTGAAGGCGCTCATGGAGCAGCAGAAGAAGGAAGCGATCGAGCTCTCCAAGATCGAGGTCGAGTACAAGCCGCTCCAGCGCGCCGCGGAGCAAGAAGACAAGATGTACGGGATCATCGCCAGCCGGCAGAAGGAGATCGACATCACCGGCCCGATGAAGACCAACAACGTCCGCGTCCTCGAGCGGGCGATCGTCCCCGGCGTTCCGGTGCGCCCGAAACCGGTGCAGAACCTGCTCCTCGGTCTGATGCTCGGGCTCGGCACCGGCATCGCGCTCGCGTTCGCCATCGAGGCGCTGGACAACACGCTCAAGACCCAGCAGGACGTCGAGCAGTTCCTTGGGACGCCGGTGCTGGGGCTGGTCCCGATCATCGGCGCCGCGCCCGGCGGCGAGGCCCTGCAGGAGGGGGACAACCTCCGCGAGCGGGATCTGGGTGTCTTCCTGGATCCGAAATCGGTGGCCGCGGAGTGCTGCCGCTCGATCCGCACCAACATCCTTTTCATGTCGCCCGATCGGCCGCTCAAGACGATGGTCGTCACCAGCCCGAGCCCCCAGGAGGGGAAGACGACGAGCGCCATCAACCTGGGCGTCACCATGGCCGAGGCCGGGGGCCGCGTTCTGATCGTCGACACCGACATGCGGCGCCCGCGGCTCCACCGGTCGTTCGGCGTCCCCAACCAGACCGGGATCTCGACGGTCATCGTCGGCAAGGCGACGCTCGAGCAGGCCATCAAGCGCACCGACGTCCCGAACCTGGACGTGCTGACCTGCGGCCCGGTCCCGCCGAACCCGTCGGAGCTTCTGCACACCGACCGGTTCGGCGCCGTGCTGGCCGAGTGCGCCAAGCTCTACGACCGCATCATCCTCGATTCGCCGCCCACCTCGGCGGTCACCGATCCGGCGGTCCTCGGCAACCTGGCCGACGGCGTGGTGCTGGTCATCAAGGCGGGTGAAACGACGCGCGAGGCGGCGATGCACGCGCGCCGCCAGCTGGCCACCGCCAAGGCCCGTCTGTTCGGCGTCATCGTCAACGCCATCGACTTCTCGAACCCGGCCTACGGGTACGAGTACTACTACCGGAACTACTACCGCTACGGTTACACGTACGGGAACGGACCGGACTCGAAGGCCACCACCTAAGCGCGGCGCCGGGAATGGCGACTGCCCTCGTGACCGGCGTAACCGGCCAGCTCGGCCATTTCGTAGCGGAGCGCCTGGCGGCCCGGGGCGACACGGTGTGGGGTCTGGTCCGCCAGTCGACCATCGGCCGCGACGAGGGGAAGCGGGCGCTCCCCTATCGCCCGGTGACCGGCGACCTGCTCGACGAGTACTCGCTGCTCTCGATCCTCGAGGAGGTCCAGCCCGACCGGATCTTCAACTTCGGGGCGCAGAGCTTCATCCCCGCCTCGTGGACGCAGCCCATCCTGACCGCCCAGTACACCGGGCTGGGCGTGGTGCGGCTGCTCGAGGCAGTCCGCCGCGCCGTGCCTCGCTGCCGGATCCTGCAGGCCGGGTCGAGCGAGCTGTTCGCCGGGGCCGACCATTCGCCGCAGGACGAGACCGCCCCTATTCGTCCGCTCAATCCGTACGGGATCGCCAAGGCGTTCGCCTACCACACGATGCGGGCGTACCGGGCCCAGTACGGGCTCCACGCGACGAACGCCGTCTTCTTCACCAACGAGTCTCTGCGCCGCTCGCCCGAGTTCGTGTTCCGGAAGGTGACCCGCGCCGTGGCCGAGATCGCGGCGGGAAAGTCCGAAAGCCTCAAGCTCGGGAACCTGGAGACGATCCGCGACTGGGGCTACGCGCCGGAGTACGCGGCGCTCTCGATCGCGCTTCTCGATCACGACGTGGCGGACGACTTCGTGGTGGCCACCGGCGAGGGGCACACCGTGCGCGAGCTGGTGACGGGCGCCTTCGGACTGGTGGGCCTGGACTGGCAGCGGTATGTGCGGGTGGACGACAGCCTGGTCCGCCGCAGCGAGCAGGTTCCGCTGGTGGGACGCACGACCAAGCTCGAGCGCGCCGTCGGCCACGGGCCGCGCGTTCGGTTCGAGGCGGTGCTGAAGATCCTGCTGGCGCACGATCTCCGCCATCTGGGGGCGCCGGTGCCGTTCACCAGCCCGGATCCGACGACCGTCGTCGCCTGACCCCGGCGCTCGCGCGCGGGACCCTCAGGCGGGCGGGAGCGCGACCCGGGCCCGTCCGGCGGCGCGAACCAGATCGAGCGCCTCGCCCAGGTGCTCGCAAAAGATCTCCGCGGCGATCTCGGTGTCGCGGTCGAGCTCCTTGCGGCCGTCCGCCCAGCCGAGCTCGAGCGCGCGAGCGTCGAGCTTGCCGCCGGGGACCACGAACCGGAACCGGAACGGCGCGTTCTGTCCTGCCTCGACCTCCCCGGGCGGAGCGGCCTCTGCGGGCCCATGGCTGAAAGTGACCGGCGTGGCCGTCGCGGACGCGCCGGGGAGGTCGAAGCGCCAGGTGGCGGCGATCGCCCCCAGCACGCCAGCCGCCTCGATCACGATCGGCCACATCTCGTCGGGCGTCCGGAGCTGCCGCAGGCGACGACCCAGCGGCTGCAAGGCCCCGCGCATGGCGCGGTTTCGCTTTCGATCGAGCGCAGACTCGGGCATGCGGTCGAGCCGCACGTAGCCGAGCGATCGCAGAAAGACGAACGCCACGAGCGCCAGCACAAGGAGCAGGAGCGCGGCTTGACCGCTGCTGGCGTAGGTGAGGATCAGCGCCGCGGCCCCCAGCAGGATGCAGAAGCCGTAGAGCACCAGCACGGCCTGTCGGTGCGAGAGGCCCCGATCCATCAGCTTGTGGTGAATGTGCTCCTTGTCGGGCTGAAACAGCGGCCGGCCGCGGATCGCGCGGCGCCCGATGGCCAGCAGCGTGTCCATGATCGGCAGGCCGAGCGCGATGCCCGGGATCAGGATGGCGACCGCGGTGGAGGCCTTCTGGTTGGTCTGGATGGCGGTGGCTGCCAGCACGAACCCCAGGAACATGCTCCCGGTGTCGCCCATGAAGATCGACGCCGGGTTGAAGTTGTAGAACAGGAACCCGATGATCGACCCGGCCAGCGCCGACGAGAACAGCATCATGAGCGGGTGGGCGCGCTGAAGCGAGACCAGGAACGTCGTGACCACCGCCACCAGCGCCACGCCGCCGGCCAGGCCGTCCAGCCCGTCGATCAGGTTCATCGCGTTGATGACGCCGGCGATCCAGAGCATGGTGAGCGGCAGGTTGGCCCAGCCGAGCGTGATGGGCTCGCCGAACGGGTTGGCCAGCACGTCGAACCGGAACCCCAGCTTGTAAAGGAGCACCGCCACCGCGAACTGGACGACGAACTTCTTGGTGGCGTTGGCGCCGCGCAGGTCGTCGTAGAGGCCGAGGAGCGCGATCGTCAGTCCGCCCACGAACAGGCCGATCACGTGATCGCGCTCGGCGACGAACATGCCGCCCACGCCGCTGTGGAACAGCAGCAGCCCGATGAGAGGGGCGTAGAACGCGATGACGATGGCGATCCCGCCCAGGCGCGGGATGGGGGCGCCGTGGATCTTGCGAGACGAACGGGCGTGGTCGAGCACGCCGAAGCGGTGGGCGAGACGCCGCACCAGCGGCGTCAGCACCGTGCCGCACAGCATCGAGAGAATGAAGGCGGCGGCGGCGGTTCTCATTCAACCGGTCGCGTCAGCACCCAGTTCCCCAGCGCCAACACGTCCATGCGGGTCTTGAGATAGCAGGCCAGCGCCTCTCCCGGCGTGGCGACGATCGGCTCGTGCTCGTTGAAGCTGGTGTTGAGCACCAACGGCACGCCGGTCTGGCGCTCGAACTCGGAGATCAGGGCGTGGTAGCGCGGGTTGGTGGCCGCGCTCACCGTCTGCAGGCGCCCGGTGTCGTCGACGTGGGTCACCGCCGGAATGCGGGTGCGCTCGGCCTCCCGCACCTTGTAGACCAGCATCATGAACGGCGAGGGCTCGGCGCGTTCGAAGATCTGGGAAGCCTTCTCCTCGAGCACGCTGGGGGCGAACGGGCGGTAGGTCTCCCGGTGCTTGATCCGCTTGTTGAGGATGTCCTTCATGTCGGCGCGGCGCGGGTCGGCCACGATCGACCGGTTGCCGAGCGCGCGGGGCCCGAACTCCATCCGCCCCTGGAACCACCCGACCACCCGCCCGGCGGCCGCCGCCCCGGCTACCTCGCGGTAGAGGTCGGCGTCGGCCAGGCGGCGGACGTCGATGCGGGCGTCCCAGCCGTTGCCGCGCGCCTTCTCGATGGCTGCCTCGATCTCGCGGTCCTCGAACCCGAGGCCGGTGTAGGCGTCGCGCATGACGTAGCCGCGCGGGCGGCCCAGCACGGCGTGCTCGACGTAGAAGGCGGCGCCGATGGCGGTGCCGTCGTCGCCGGCGGCCGGCTGCGCGTACAGCTCGCGGAACTTGGTGCGCTCGAAGATCTTCCCGTTGGCCACCGAGTTGAGCGCGCAGCCGCCGGCCAGCGCCAGCTTGTGGAGGCCGGTGCGGCGCTGCAGGTCCTCGAGCACGTGGAAAAAGATCTCCTCGTACACGATCTGCGCGCTGTGGGCGATGTCGGCCCACTTGCCGAAGAACTCCGGGTCCTCCGGGTCGCGCGCCGGCCCCAGGAGGTCGGCCAGCTTCGGCGAGTAGACGAGCCCCATCTGCGGCGCGCCGTCGTCCCAGGTCATCTCCACGCCCTCGGTGTGATGCCGGAAGTACTCGAGGTCGAGCTCGAAGTGTCCGTCGGGCAGAGGGTGGATCACCTGCCGCAGCTTCTCGACGTGGGTCGGCTTGCCGTAGGGGGCGAGGCCCATCATCTTCCACTCCTCGCCGTACCTGTGGAAGCCGAGGAACTGGGTGACCGCCGTGTAGAACAGGCCGGCCGAGTGCGGGAACTCGACGCGGTCGATGATCTCCAGCTTCCGATCGCGGCCCACGCCGCGCATCGTGGAGACGAAATCGCCGAACCCGTCGATCGACAGACAGGCCGCCTCCTCGAAGGGCGAGACGAAGAACGCGCTCGAGATGTGCGACTTGTGGTGCTCGACGGCGTGGAACTTGGCCTTGAGGGCCTTCGGCTGGACGCCCAGGGCGGCCGCCAGGGCGTCGTCAACGCCGCGCACCTTGGCCACGTTGGCCAGCCGATCCTTGACCAGCTTGGTGAAGGAGGGACGCTTCTGGATGGCGAACAGGATCTTCTTGTGGAGGTTCGCCTTCGGATCGCGCGACACCGCCACGTGGTCGAGCTCGCCGGGCGCCACGCCAGCCTGCTCGAGCACCGCCTTGGCCGCCAGCGATGGAAAGCCCGCGCAGTGCTTGCGCCGGTTCAGGCGCTCCTCCTCCATCGCCCCCACCAGCTGCCCGTCCTTCACCAGCGCCACCGAGGCGTCGCCGTGATAGGCGTTGATTCCCAGGATGTTCATTTTAACGGCTCGACAGTATAGGAGATGTTCGACGAACTAGGGTTGCTTAGCGTATATGCTACGTCATTCAAACGCGATGACGACATCGCTTTCTGCCACCGACGCCGAGACGTCCGCCGGGCTGCGCGTCGCCGTCTTGCACAACTACCGGGACGAGCAGCAGCCGAGCATGCGCCTCTACGCCGAGCGACTGGGCGCGGCCCTGCAGCGCCGGCAGGTCCAGCTGACCCGCGTGCGGCCGTTCGGCGTGGTGCCCGACCCGTGGCGTCGCCGGTCGGCCCTCTGGACGAAGGTGGACGGCTACGTGGGGCGGTTCGCGGTCTACCCGCGCCTGGTGCGGAACCTGACGGCGGACGTGATTCATGTCGTCGACCACGGGCAAGGCTACCTGGTGGCCAACCTCGACGCCCGGCGCACGGTGGTCACCTGCCACGACGTCATCCTGCTGGCCCTGGCCTCGGGGCGGATCGGCTCGATGCCGGTGCCCCAGATCGCGCTCCAACTCCTGCGCATGGCGCTGGAGACGATGAAGCGGGCGGCGGTGGTGGTGGCCGACTCGACCCAGACCAAGCGCGACCTGGTGCGCTTCGTGGGGATCGATCCGGCCAAGGTGCGGGTGATCTTTCCCGGCCTCAATCAGTCGTTCCGGCCGGACCGCGCGCTCGGGCAGGCCTTTCGCGCGCTGCGCGGCCTCGGTGACGGCGCGCTCATCCTCCAGATCGGACGGGGGTTCTACAAGAACATGCCGGGCGTCCTGCGGGTCCTGCACCGCCTGCGCGTCGAGGGGATCGATGCCCGGGTGGTGCGCGTCGGTCCGCGGCTCGTTGGCGAGGACCGGGCGCTCGCGGAGCGGCTCGGCGTGCTCGAGGGGGTCGTCGAGCTGGGGATGGTGAGGGACGCGGAGCTGCCCGCGCTGTACAACGCGGTGGACCTGCTGCTGTTCCCCTCGCTCTACGAAGGGTTCGGTTGGCCGCCGCTCGAAGCGATGGCCTCGGGGACGCCGGTCGTCTGCTCGCGCGCCGGCTCGCTGGACGAGGTGGTCGGCGACGCCGCGCTCACGGCGGATCCGGACGACGTCGAGGCGCTCAGCTGGCATGCCGCCGCCGTGCTCACCGACGCGCGCCTGCGCGAGACGCTGGTCGAGCGAGGGATGGCCCGGGCGGCCGCCTTCAACTGGGACCGGACCGCCGCCGAGATGCTGGACGTCTACCGCGACGTGATCGCGCGGGCCGCCTAGCATGTGCGGCATCGCCGGCATCCTGCGCTTCGACGGGCGGCCGGTGGCCGCCGACGAGATCGCGGCGATGATCGGCAGCATCCGCCACCGCGGCCCGGACGATCACGGCGTCTACGTCGAGAACGGCCTGGGTTTCGGGATGCGGCGGCTCTCGATCGTCGACCTCAGCCCGACCGGGCACCAGCCCCTCTTCAACGAGGATCGCTCGGTCGCCGTCGTGTTCAACGGCGAGATCTACAACCACCGGGACGTCCGCTCGCGGCTGCTGGTCGAGGGGCACACCTTCCAGGGGACCAGCGACACCGAGGTGCTGGTCCACGGCTACGAGCAGCTCGGCGCGCTCGAGCTCTGCCGGCGGCTGTCGGGGATGTTCGCCTTCGCGCTCCTCGATCGGCGGCGGGGGCGCCTCTTGCTGGCGCGCGACGGGTTCGGCATCAAGCCGCTCTACCTGCGGCGCAGCGCGGGCCAGCTCTCGTTCGCCTCGGAGATCCGCGCGCTGGCCCACGACGGGCAGGGCGGGCTCTCGATCAACCCCGAGTTCACGCGCACCTTCCTCCGCATCGGCTACGTCCCTTCCCCCGGCACGGCGTTCGCCGGGATCACCAAGCTCGAGCCCGGGACGCTGCACGAGATCGATCTGCGGACGGGGGAGACGCGGGTCGAGACCTTCTATCGCCTGGCGCCCGAGGCGATGGGCGACACGCGGCCCGAGGTGTTGCTGGAGCGCCTGCGCGAGCTGCTCAACGGCTCGGTGCGGGCCCATCTGATGGCGGACGTCCCCACCGGCCTTTTCCTTTCAGGCGGGCTCGACTCGAGCGCGCTGACCGTGTTCGCCAACCGCCACGTGGGGCCGCCCAAGACCTTCTCCATCGGCTTCTCCGCCTCGGATCGTGGGGACGAGACCAGCTTCGCGGCGGCGGTCGCGCGCCGCGCCGGCAACGAGAACGTGCGCATCGATCTCGGGCCCGCCAACCTCGACGATCTGGCGCCCATCGTCGACGCGCTGGAAGAGCCGCTGGCCGACAGCGCGGTGCTGCCGCTCTGGTACCTCTGCGCGGGGACCTCGAAGCACGTCAAGGTCGCGCTCTCCGGCGAGGGGGGCGACGAGGTGCTGGGCGGCTACGCGCGCTACTTCTGGGGGCCGGTCGTCGACGACATGCAGCCGTTCCTGGTGCGCCACGCCCCGACCGTCCTGGCCGTCACCCAGCGGCTGCCGTCGCGCTCGCTCGGCATCTTCAACGTCGCCCGCCGGGCGGCCAAGCTGGCGGACTCCGTGCCGCTCGACATGCCGTCGCGGTACCTGGCCTGGTTCGACATCTTCACGCGCGACGAGCGTGACGCGCTGGCCGGGCCTGGGCGCGACGGGGCGGCCGAGCGCTACGAGTCGCTGTTCGCCGCGGCCCACGAGCTGCGGCTCGATTCGGTGCAGACGCTGCAGTACGTCGACTTCCGGACCATGCTGCTCGACAACCTGCTCATGAAGGCCGACAAGATCTCGATGGCGCACAGCCTCGAGGTGCGGGTCCCCTTCCTCTCGCGCCAGCTGGTCGAGTTCGGCCTGGGGCTGCCCGCCGCCCAGAAGATCGCGCCCATGCGCGACAAGCGGCTCATGCGGCGCATGCTGGGGCCCGAGCTCGGGGCGCGAATCGCCAACCGGCCCAAGCGCGGCTTCGAGATCCCCGTCGATCGCTGGTTCCGCGAGCCGGCGGCGACCGAGGTGCGCGAGCGGCTGCAGACGGGCGCGCTGGTCTCGACCCTCGGCTTCGCGCCCCAGGCGATCGGCGGGCTCGTCGAGCGCCATCTTTCCGGCGAGGACATCGGCCGCAAGCTGTTCGCGCTCACCGCGCTCGAGCAGTGGGCGCGTCGGTTCGCCTGAGTTACCGGCGCGCCGCGATCAGCGCGCGGTAGCGGCTCCAGACGCGGTCGGCCACCGCGGTCACGTCGAACTGGCGGGCCGCCTCGGCGGCGCCCGCGCCCAGCCCCGCGGCGCGCGCGCGATCGGACAGCAACCCGCTGATCGCGGAAGCGAAGGCGGCGTGGTCGCCCGCCGGCGCGCACAGCCCGAACCGGCCGTGTCCGACCAGCTCGGGCGGCGCCCCCTCGTCGGTCACCACCACCGGGCGCGCGGCGCCCATCGCCTCGCCGACCACCCGGCCGAACCCCTCGTGGCGCGAGGTGAGGACGAAGACGTCGAGCGCGCGCATCACGTCGGGGATGTCGCGCCGCGCCCCGGCCAGCGTCAGCCGCCCCTCGAGGCCGAGCTCGCGCACCAGCGCCAGGATCCGCTCGCGGTAAGCGGTCTCCACCGGTGCTTCGGCGGTGCCGACGATGGCGAAGCGCGCCCGCGGCTCGGTGGTCGCCACGCGCGCGGCGGCGCGCACGAAGGTCTCGAGATCCTTGCGCGGGTGAATTCGCCCGACGGTTCCCACCAGCGGCTCCCCCTCGGCCGCGCCCAGCGCGGCGCGCACCCCGGCGGCCGGCGCGCCCGGCGCGAAGCGGTCGAGATCGACGGGGTTGTAGAGGACCTCCACCCGGTCGTGATGACCGCGCCGCCGGAAGACCTCGGCGGTCGCGCCCGAGATGCAGAAGACCTGATCCGAGGTCCGGGTCCAGAGGGCCGTCAGCGCGTCGAAGACCCGCTTGGGCCGATCGAGCGTGTTGCCGCGGTAGTGCAGCACGTGCGGCAGGCCGAGCGCCCGCGCCGCCAGGCCTCCCTCCAGCAACACCTCCATGTTGGTGTGGATGAGATCGATCGCCAGGCGGCGCGCCAGGGAGCGGATCGCCAGCGCCGCCCGCGCCAGGCGCGCCGGAAACAGCGCCGTCTCCAGGCTGACGTCGCGGCGAAGCGGCGCCAGCGGCGCGACGTGGACCCGCGCGCCCAGCGCCTCGTAGCGCGGAACCTGCGGCCCGGGCGCCGGGAGGACCAGGTGCGCCTCGAGCCCGCGCGGGATGAGCGCGCCGAGGAGGGTGCGCAGGCTCTCGTCGGGGCCGCTCACCTCCTGGGAGAAGGGGTTGAGATAGAGGACGCGCACTAGAGATCCAGCGCCCGAAGGATGGCCGTCCCCGCCTCGCGCCAGGTCGATCGCTCGGCGCGGGCGCGGGCGGCGCGGCCGATCGCGCCCGTTCCGTCGCGGTCGGCGGCCGCGGCGCGAAGGCGTTCCACCAGCGCGTCGATGTCGCGCGGGGGGACGATCCAGCCGTCCACACCGTCGGTGATGCACTCGGGCCCGCCTCCACAGGGGGTCGTCACCACGGGCGTTCCCGCGCACATCGCCTCCTGGATGACCAGGCCGAACCCGTCTCCCAGGGTGGGGAACGCCAGCAGGTCGGCGCCGGAGTAGTGGTGTGCGAGCTCGGACTTGGCGACCGGCGGCCAGTGAACGAAGAGCCCGGCGTAACGATCGAGGAAGGCCTTGGTCAGGCGGAGCGAGCCCACGATGTGGAGCTCGGCGTCTTTGAGCGCCGCTCTCCTCCAGGCCTCGAGGAGGTAGGGCGTACCCTTGCGCAGGTCCTGCGTGCCGACGGCTAGGACCTTGAAGGGGCCCGAGGGCGGCGCTGATTTCGGGGCGAAACCCTCGATCGGGAAGCCGTAGGGTCCGACGGCAATCGGCACGCGAACGTCGAGCCGTTCGAGCGAGCGCTTGGTAAAGGCAGAGGCGACCGAGACCTTGGTGGCCAGCGCCAGCTCGGCGTCCTTGGTCGCGCGCTTCCAGGCCGGCTCCGGGTCGGGCGACGACGGGCTCGCGCCGGGCCAGCGACGAGATTCGTCGCGCACGGTCTCCTCGATGGTCAGGTAGTGAGGGAGCGGCAGGTCCCAGATCCGTTCCAGGTCCCGACGGCGTGCTCGTTCGAAGGTACGACGGGCCCCGTCCTCGTAGGCGTAGACGGCGGTCGTCTCGCCTGGCCAGCGGGCCATCGACACCGCCCTGTCGTGGGTCGAGAAGAGCGCGTCGTAGACGGGCCGCCGCCCCCCCAGCGCGGCAGCCACCCGACCGCCGAGGCGCGCACAGACCTCCAGGAGGCGGCCGGCGTGCAGCCGCTCGGGCGGTATTTCGGCGAGCAGTCGGTTGCGCAGCGTGGGGGCCCGGCCAGCCACCCGGGTGGCCAGCCTTCCCATCTGACTCTCGAGACTGAACGCTATGCCCGTGTAATAGCCGGCGAGCTTGTGCTCTCGTTCGAGGGCGTTGGCCAGACCGACCGAAACTGCCGCGACGTGCGGGTGGCTGACGAGGACTGACATCGCTGGGCGGTCGGGGCGAGATTCGATCAAGAAGGCCGGTGGGGTGTCAGCGTACGACAGAACCCGGGAGCGGTCGACGCCGGCCGAGCCGCTGGCGAAGGGGCGATCTGATGGTGGACCGGGCTTGGCCGGGTGGTCATGATGAGCGCCCGTGCCGAGCCGCCCCCTCCGTTCCAACACCTCGACCAAGGACTTTTTATTCGTTCAGTCGACGACGGAGCTGGGCGGCGCCGAGATCGTCCTCCTGAACTTGCTCGCCGGCAGCGAGGAGCTGCGCCGACGGAGTCTGGTCGTCTCGCTCGGCTACGGCCGCGGCGATCTGCCGAGGCGGCTGGCGGGCGTGGGGGCAGAGGTGGTCGAGATGAAGGCGCCACGTCTCCGCCACTTCTGGCGGTTGGTGCCGACCTACCGGGATCTCATCGGGTTGGCGCGGGAGGCCGGCGTGCGCGCCCTCGTGGCCAACGGAACCCACCCCCAGGCCGTCGCCGGGCTGGCCGCCCGCCTGACGGGCCTCAAGTCCGTCTTCTGGGTCCACTCGATCTATCGCGAGCCGCTCCTGCACAACGACGCACCCGACGTCGTTGCGCTCCTGCATCGCTGCGATCTCGCGCTGACGGTCTCGCGCGCCGCCCAGGAGGTGTTGGGCCGGTTGCGTCCTTCGGTCGCCACCCGGCTCCTCTACAACGGGACCCCGTCGCGCGAGGTGACGCCCGACGAAGCCCGCGCGGCGCGCGCCGAGCTGGGCGCGGGTGAGGACGACACGCTGATCGGGGTGTTCGCGCGCCTTCAAAGAGGGAAGGGTCAAGATCTGTTCATAGAGGCGGCGCGCCAGATCGCGCCCGAGCGGCCCAGGACACGGTTCGTCGTGGTCGGCGGGTCGGAGGTCGCCCACGAGGCCGACTTCCTCGAGGAGATGAAGCACGCGGCGGCCGCGCCGGAGTTGCGTGGACGGCTCCTCCTCACCGGTCACCGCGCCGACGTCGCGCGCCTGATGGCGGCATGCGACGTGGTGTGCCACACATCGCGCGCCCCCGAGTCGTTCGGGATGGTGCTCATCGAGGCGATGGTGCAGGCGCGCCCGGTGATCGCCACGGCGCTGGGCGGGCCGGGTGAAATCATCGACTCGCCGGACAAGGGGATCGTCATTCCGCCCGACGACGCGGGGGCGCTGGCGCGGGCGATGCTGGCACTCATCGATGACCCCGCGCGCCGGCACGCCATGGGGGCGGCTGGCCGCGCTCACGCTCAGGCGCGATTCAGCATCGACGTGATGGCCTCGACGATGATTCGCTACCTCGACGAGCTGCTGGCGGGGACCGGGCCAGAGCCCCGCGTCACGCCGCGCGCGTCGACTGGATGAACACGCTGTCGGCCAGGCGAGCCATCGGGGGGAACCGCCCGGCCACACGCTTGAGGGCCTCGGAAGAACGGACCACCGTGCGCGCCAGCCCATCCATCAGATCGACATCGGTGGCCTGCGCGTTGAGTGAGAAGAAGCCGTCCGCGGTGAGCCGCGCCGGTCCCACCAGCTCGCGGAAGGTCGACAACATCTCTCCGGGCGTCCAGCGCCTCACGCGAAACAGCCCCTGCTCTCGGTGCAGGAGGTCGCGCGCCTGGTTGTAGAGCTGGCGGATGCCGAAGAGGTTCGCCAGCTGGATGAGGACCACTCCGCCCGGGCGGGTGACTCGCGCCGCCTCGCGGATGCAGTCGCGGGCGTCCTCCTTCGAGAAGTGCTGGAGCACCGAGTAGGAGAACACGACGTCGAAGCTGCCGTCCGGGAAAGGGAGGTTCCGGCCGTCGCTCACCACGAAGTCGGCCGGGGCTTGGAGAGCGCGAGAGACCCGGTAGGCGGCTTCGATCGCCCCCAGGCCCGGGTCGACGCCGATCGCGCGGTAGCCCCGCCGGCTGGCGGCGATGCTCCAGCGGCCCCAGTTGCAGCCGATGTCGAGCAGGCGCGCGCCCGAACCCTCGGGGAGGGGGATCGCCGGGATCGGGTACCGGGTCAAGGTGCCGAGCGCCTTCCGGTAGAGGATCCCGTTGGTCTTGACGATCTCCTGCTGGACGAAAGGATCGATCTCGTCCGAGCGGCCGGCTCCTTCGCCGGCGGCGCGCGCATCTCCCGCCCGTGCGGTCAGGAGGGACTCGTCGAAGTAGGGGTGGCTGGCCGCGACGTCGGGGCGTAGGAGAACCGTCACCTCGCCGACGCTGGGATAGCGATGCCCACCGGCGCAGACCAGCGCGCCCGCCGCGGCGCCGAGCGCCAGCTTGTCGATGGGACAGACGAGGGGAACGCCGCTCAGCGAGGCGGGGGTTTCGGGCGAGCTCGTTTCCGTCGGCGGGGCCAAGCGCGCACACTACTTCGGAGGAGAGATCTTTGCCAGGTCGACAGGCTCGCTGCCTCGGGGCGGAAGGCGCAGGCGCTCGCGCGCCGAGCGCCCGCGCCAGCGGCGTTCGATCTGCTCGCGGAGGTTGCGGCGCGACTGCGTGAGCAGGTAGCGGGCGGCGTCGGTCGGCCCGTCGAAGTGGCGCAGCTTGCGCCAGAGCTGCTCGCGCCGGGGGAGCGGCGCCGTGGTGCCGTAGCCCGCGATGACGGGCGCGGCGCGCAGGTCCCCGTCCCCCAGCGGACGGACGCCGGGGAGGAACGCGGCCGCCAGGCGGGTGGCGGTGGCGAGCGGGCCGAGGCAGCGCCAGCGGCGCCCCAGGTCGACCAGCGCTTCCGGATCGCCGCAGAGGTCGAGCAGCCGCCCGAGGTCGAGCAGGTAGATGGCCGGGACCGCGAAGTGATCGATCGCCATGTGCAGCGCGTGGAACAACGTCGCGTGCGCGGGCGCCAGCACCGAAGCGTCGGTCGCGCCGAGCCGGACCGGACGGACCTCGGCCCAGACCGCGGCGTAGTCGATCCGGCCGCGGACGAGCGGCGCGAGCGCCAGGTGCAGATCGATCTCCGCGTCGGCGCGCGTCCAGGCCACCTCGTGGTAGTCAGGCTCGTCGAACCCGGGGGCCGCGGCCCGCGGCTCGAACCCCAGCCGGTCGAGGACCCGAAAGGCGTCGCGGCGGGCGCGGTCGGGGACCAGCAGATCGACGTCGGCGGTGGGCCGGACCCCGGCCGCGTCGTAGAGCCGCGCCTGATAGTCGACCCCCTTGAGCACGACGGCCGGGATCCCGGCGGCCGCCAGCTGGCCGATGCACGACTCGGCGACCTGGCCGAGCACCAGCTGGCGCGCCGCGGTCTCGATCCGATCGCGGCGGAAGGCCTCCGCCAGCGTCGGGGGCAGCGCCGCCGGGCGGGTCGCCGACAGGAGCGGCGTCAGCCGGTGGTGACGGGCGACTGCGATGGTCGTCTCGTCGGCCGGGAGCGTGGCGGCGCGCGACGCGTCCTCCAGCGCCGCCAACAGCGCGACCAGCCGCTCGCGTTCGCTCGCTGCCGAATTCACCTTCTCCGCAGCAGAGCATGCGAGAAGATGCCGATCAACGATGGAGCGGATCGCCATGCAGGACCTCGGCGCGCTGCACGCGCCGCTCGGCGAAGAGCTGCGCGCGGCGGCGGCCCGCGTCCTGGCCTCGGGGCGCTTCATCCTGGGACCCGAGGTGGCGGCCTTCGAGGACGAGCTGGCGGCGGCCACCGGCGTCCCGCACGCCGTCGGTGTCTCGTCGGGCACCGACGCGCTGCTCGCGCTCCTGATGGCGGGCGGCGTCGGTCCGGGCGACGAGGTGGTGACCACGCCGTACTCCTTCATCGCCACGGCAGAGGCGATCGCGCGCCTCGGCGCCCGCCCGGTGTTCGCCGACGTCGAGCCCGACACGCTGAACCTCGATCCGCGCGCCGCTGCCGCTCGGATCGGCCCGCGGACCCGGGCGGTGCTGGTGGTGCACCTCTTCGGTCGGCCGGCGCGCCTGGCGGCGCTTCGCGACCTCTGCGCCGGCGCGGGCGTGGCCCTCTACGAGGACGCCGCGCAGGCGATCGGCGCGGAGGCGGTCGGGTCGGGGGGCGCCGCCGCGCTCTCGTTCTTCCCGGCCAAGAACCTGGGCGGGTTCGGCGACGGCGGCGCCGTCTTGACCGCCGCGGCGCCGCTCGCGGCCGCCCTGCGCCGGATCCGGAACCACGGGGCGGGCGACAAGATGCACCACGAGCTCCTGGGTGGAAACTTTCGGCTCGACGAGCTGCAGGCCGCCCTCCTGAGGGTCAAGCTGCCGCACCTCGCCGGCTGGACGGCCGAGCGGCGGCGCCTGGCGGCGCTCTACCACGATCTCCTCGGAGCGCTCCCGGTCGCGCTCCCGCCGGCCGACGGTGGCGCCGTCTGGAGCCAGTTCGTGATCCGGGTGCCCGCCGAACGGCGGCCGGCGCTGCGCCGCCTGCTCGACGAACGCGGCATCGCGACGGCCGTTTACTATCCGCTCCCGCTGCACCTGCAGCCCGCGCTGGCCTTCCTCGGCCACCGTCCGGGCGACTTCCCCCACGCCGAGCGCGCGGCGGCAGAGGCGCTGGCGCTGCCGATCTACCCCGGACTGGCGGATGCCGGGGTGACGCGCGTCGTAGAGGCCGTCGCTGACTTCTTTCGCTGACCCTTCGTTTTTCGCCGATCCTTCGGCGGAAGGGACGCGCTCCCGCCGATTCAGTCGATCCGCACACCGCGTGCTTGTACGCGCGCCAGGTCGGTCGTCGCGAAGACGTTGGGACCCGACCTCGCGTGCACGAGACCGCCGAACGGTGAGAGGGCGATCTGGTCGGTCGACGGCCGGTGAGCCTGGAAGAAGCGGTAGCCGAGGCCCTCGAGAAGCGCGAGCACCTGCGCGGCGGAGCTGCCCAGCCGCCGGAGGTGCTCGTCCTCGATCTCGATGATGAGATGAGGCCGCACCTGCTGAAGGATCTCGGCGGCGCCCAGCAAGGCCGCATGTTCGGCCCCCTCCAGATCGAGCTTGACCAGCGCGAGGCGCCGGCGATCGGTCGGGCCCAGCACCGCGTCGAGCGTCGTCAGCGTCACCGACTCGACGGTCCCCGACTCGCCCTCGCTCGGCGCCAGGTGGTTGAGACCCGCGCCCGCGATCTCGAAGCTACGGAAGGCGGCCTCCCCCGGGCCCGACGAGAGCGCGAAGGGGACGATCTGGACCTGCGAGAGCCGGTTGAGCGCGACGTTCTGGGTAAGCCGCATCCGAACCTCGCGCGCCGGCTCGAACGACACGACCTTGCCCGTCGCGCCCACCTGAGCGGCCGCGGCCAGCGTGAAGAGACCGATGTTCGCCCCACCGTCGACGAAGACGTCTCCCGGCGAGAGGAGCTTCTTCATGAGCGCGATGTCGGTGTCCTTTACGCCATATCGATAGAGGAGCAGTCCGAGGGGGGTTCCCAGATCGGCGTATATCGAGGTCCGGCCACCGTCGTACCGGACCGGCGCCAGCCGAAGGGGCGAGAACCGTTTTCGGACCAGGCTGCTTATCACGCGGAGACCAGTCCTCAGCGGCGTGGCCTTCCAGGCTGGGTCGTCGAACCTCATAGGGCCGTGAGAATAGGCATATCGACTATCGCTGGCCAGCACCGCGGCGGCCGAGCGCATCACAGTCGCACCGCGCAATCTCTTTCGCTGAACCGCGGGTCGCACCGCAGCGGCAGATCCAGCCGGTGCGGCGCGCGGGGACGCCGGTCATCACCGCGTGCGGGGCGACGTCGCTCGTGACCACCGCGCCCGCGCCGACGAAGGCGTAGGGGCCGATGGTCGCGCCACACACGATCGTCGCGTTGGCGCCGATGGTCGCGCCGCGGCCGACCAGGGTGCGCGCGAGCTCCGCGCGGCGATCGACGGCGGCGCGCGGCGTGCGGACGTTGGTGAACACCGCGGACGGCCCGACGAACACCTCGTCCTCGAGCACCACGCCGTCGTAGATCGAGACGTTGTTCTGGATCCGGCACCCGGCGCCGATGCGGACCTTGGATCCCACGAACACGTTCTGGCCAAGCACGCAGCGAGGTCCAATCCAGGCGCCTGCCATGACGTGGCCGAAGTGCCAGATCTTGGTTCCGGCGCCCACGCGCGCGCCCCGATCGACGAGGGCGGTGGGGTGTCGCCAGCCGGCCACGGTCACACGACGTCGATCGGGGCCCCGCCGGCGGCGATCGAACGCGCTCCCGCCTCGAGCACGCGCACGACCGTCAAGGCGTGCGCGCTGTTCCCGGCCGTCGTGTCGCCGCTGGCGACGCCCGCCACGAAGCTTCGGCACTGGGCGGTCAAGGCGTCGACCGGCGCGACGGGAAGCGACTCGACCTGGCGTGCGCCTGCGGGATCGTGAACCTGCAGCGCGTCCTCCGCGGCCAGCTCGTCGAAGGTCAGCGCCCGCTGCGTCCCGACGATCGAAAAGCCACGCTGCTTGCGCCCCGCCTGCCGGGCGGCGTGAACGTGGGCCAGCCGCCCGTCGGCGAAGTGGAGGGTCGCCCAGACCACGGATTCGGCGCCGGCGCCGCGCCCCGGGCCGCCCACGGCCGTCACGTGCGTCGGGGTGGCGTCGAAGAGGTAAAGGGCGAGGGAGACGTCGTGCGGGGCCAGGGTCCACCAGGCCGAGACGTCGCGGTGTCCGGGGCCGGCCAAGCGCGCCGCCTCCAGCCAGAGGACCTTGCCGACCACCCCGTCGGTGACCAGCTCGCGGGTGCGTTTCACCGCCGGGTGATGCAGCAAGAGGTGCCCCACCGCCAGGACCCGGTTGCGCGCCTCCGCGGTCTTGTGCAGGTCTGTCGCGTCGGCTGTCGAGAGCGCCATCGGCTTCTCCACCAGCAGGTGTCGGTCGGCCTCGAGCACCTGGCGTCCGACCGCGTGGTGCCGGGGAGAATCGACCGCCACGAGCGCGGCGACCACCAGCGGATCATCGAGCACTTCTCCCAGATCGTCTGTCAGCCGAGCGAGTGGGTGGATGGCGCTAGCGCGGGAGCGTCGGTCTGGATCGAGCTCGCAGATCCAGCGGAGGTCGGCGCTGGGCACCCGGGTGACGGCCCGACCGAGCGTCGTCCCCCAGGGCCCTGCACCTACGAGGGCGACGCCGACCGAGGTCATGGGGGCCGAATGTAGTCGATCATCGTCCCCACGGCGAGAGTTCAGGGCCAGGCTGGATCGGCCGATGGGCCGGAGAGATCAGGGGACATGGTGAGGCGATTCGTCGGAAGCGTCGGGATCCTCGCGGGGGCGCTCTTGACGGGCTGCGCCTCGGCGCCCGTCCCGGCCTCCCGCGACTCGCGCGAGTTGGTGATATCGTATGACGACGCGCACGCCTCGTCGACGATGGCGTTTCCCTCCGGGACCTACGAGAGCGTCCTCCGCGTCGAGCTTCCGGAGGGGGAGCACCCGCCCTTGCGGCTCCGCTTCCAGGCCCAGTCGGCCGGGCAGGTCGAGATCACAATCTACGAGAGCACGCTGCTGGAGACGCCCGGCGAGCCGCTCGAGAAGTTCAGCCGGGAGCTGGCGGCCCAGGATCTATCGAACGGAATTGACGGCCGGTGGGTGGTCGAGGACCTCGCGTCCATGAAGCCGCTCAAGGGCGTCATCTGGATCGGCGTTCACAAGACCGCCGGGTCGCCCACGATCTGGACCTCCAACGTGGTGACCGGGCAGGCGTTCATACGCGACAACGACCCGCACAACCCGATGGGCCTCCTGCCGACCAAGCGGACGCCGATGCTCCGCCTGGAGCTGGCCCGCTAGCTGGGGCCCAGCGTCTCGAGGAGGGAGTCGGCGATGCACGCCCAGCTGAGGTGCTCGCGGTAGAGGCGCGCCCCCCCTTCGCCGATTTGCGCGGCGAGCGCCGGATCCGCGAACAGCTGCCGGGCGGCGCGCGCGAAGGCCGGCCCCTCGAGGCCGTCCGCCAGGAACACGTTGTCGCCGTGGACGAAGAGGGGGTCGGTCTCGGCGCCGCGGATCGCGACCACCGGCACCCCGGCGCCCAGGGCGACCGGAAGCGTCCCGCTCCGCGTGTTGGCGCCGGTGTCCATGATGAAGAAGTAGAGATCGAGGTCGGCCACGGTCGCCGCCACCTCGGGGAGCGAGAGCTTTCCGGTCAGGTGAACCCGCCGGCCGGCGGGGCTGGCGGCGATCGTCTGCTCGAGGGCCGTCCGCCGCGGCGAGGCCCCGATGTCGCCGATGAGGTGCAGCTCGGCATCCGGGAACGCCGCCGCGATCTCCTCGAAAGCGGCGAGCGCGACGTCGAATCGCTTCCCCAGCGCGAGCGTCGAGAAGAGGCCGATCCGGTGCCCGCCGGGTGCCCGAGACTCGACCGGCAGCGCGTTCGGACCGATGCGCATGACGGCGACGGCGGGCGGGGGCGCGAGCGCTGCCACGGGCCCGGCGATCAATGCCTGCCGCGATTGCGTGGTGACGAAGACCCGGTCACAGGCGGCTATCAAGGCGCAGAGCTGCAGCCGGAGGAGGGCAGAGCCGACCAGCAGATCCGGGCGCCAGGACCAGTCGGTGTAGAGCTCGTGCAGCGCCAGCGACACCGAGACGCCGGCCTGCTCGAGGCGAGCGGCGAGCAAGGGGAGCGCCGCCGATCCGAACCGCGAGGCGCCCCACATCTGGGCCGTGTATTCGATGATGGCGTCGGTGCAACCGAAGGCGAGCACGCGCTCCGCGATCCCGTGAGCGATCGCGATCGGCCCGCCCGGGACACTCTCGACCGGGATCTCCGGCGCCTCGGGGTTCGCCGCCGCGGGGGCTCGCGTGAAGATGGCTGCCTCGTGACCGCGTCGGCGAAGCTCACCCGCGAGGCGCATGGCGTGGTCGCCCACGCCGCAGGTCACCGGGAAATAGTTGGGCGTGATCAGGGCGATGCGCCGGGAGCGCGGGCTCTGCGGAATGAACCACCTCCGATGAAGCGACTGTATATATCGCGCGGTCGAGGGACGCCACGCTCGTCGCTCATGGCAGCCGCCGTTCGCCGCCGACGTCGCGTGCCGCGGCGATCCGCCCGGCCAGCCACTCGCCGCCTGATGCCGCGGCGGTCGCGAGCTCTCGCCCCCGCGCCAGCTCGACGGCGATCGCGGTTGCCAGCGCGCAGCCGGTGCCGCGCGGGCTGGCGCCGGCGAGGCGCGGACGCCGGAGCCGCACGACCTGGGACCGCGTGACGAGCAGGTCGACCACCTCCCCGCCGTCCGCGGCGAGGTGCCCCCCTTTCACCAGGACGGCCGCCAGCCCTGCGGTTTCGACCAGCTGGCGGGCCGCCGCCTCCGCCTCGTCCGGCGTCGTCACCGCGCAACCGGCCAGCGCGGCCGCTTCGACGGCGTTGGGGGTGACCAGAGTCGCCCGCCGCAGCAACGGCAAGAGGGCGCCAGGAGCGTCCGCCCACAAAGACCCACCTCGCGAGCTCGCCAGCACCGGGTCGACGACCACCGGTCCGCCGAAGCCGGTCAGGGCCTCGCGCAAAGCGGCTCCGGTGGCCGGCCCGACTGCCATCCCGATCTTCACCGCCCCGGGCTTCAGGGTCGCCAGCGCATGGGCCAGCGCCTGGCGCACGGCCGCCGGGTCCCGAGGCTCGACCCGATGAACCCCGTTCCCCTGCTCGGTCCAGGCGGTCCCCACGGCGTGGGCCCGCGCCCCCAGGGCGGCCACGGTCGCGAGGTCGCGCAGCAGGCCAGCGCCCCCGCCCGGGTCGAGCCCGCCGACGACGACTACCTGCGGCGACTCGACGACTTGCGGCGACTGTATTTGCGGCAAAGCCACGGGATCGCTATCATATGCTGCCCCCGGCGAGACACGCGCGGGTCCGTCGGTGGGCACGCTCGGGCGGCAGATCTGTCGTGGCATCCCAACTCAGCGAGCCGATTCAGTTCGGCAAGTACTCGCTCTTCGAGCTCATCGGCCGTGGTGGCATGGCCGAGGTCTACAAAGGGCGCATCCAGGGCCCCTCCGGGTTCGAGCGCACGTTCGTCGTCAAGCGGATCCTGCCGCATCTGTCGGGCGACCCGACGTTCATCAAGATGTTCGTCGAAGAGGCGAAGCTGTCGGCGCGGCTCGCCCACCCGAACATCGTCCACATCTTCGAGCTGGGGTCGGTGGAGGGCGAGTACTTCATCTCGATGGAGTACATCCGCGGCCACGACCTCTCCGAGACGATGCGCGCCATCTGGAAGACGATGGGGCCGCCCCGTCCGGAGATGGTCGCCTACATCGGCCGCGAGGCCTGTCGCGGGCTGGCCTACGCGCACGGGCTGACCGACGAGCGGGGCAAGCTCTTGGGGATGGTCCACCGCGACATCTCCCCCTCGAACGTCATGCTCTCGTACGAGGGCGCGGTGAAGCTGCTCGACTTCGGGATCGCCAAGGCGCTGGGCGACGCGCCCGAGATCACCAAGGCCGGCACCATGAAGGGCAAGTACGCCTACATGGCGCCCGAGCAGACCGAGGGCGACCACGTCGACAACCGCAGCGACATCTTCGCCTGCGGCATCGTCCTGCACGAGGTGCTGACGGGCCGGCGGCTGTTCAAGGGGAACAACGACGTCCAGACGCTGGAGCGCGTGCGCCGCTGCGAGGTGCCGCCGCCGTCGCTGCAGAACCCCGCCGTGCCGCCCGAGCTGGACGCCATCATCCTCAAGGCGCTGCAGCGCAACCCGGCCGATCGGTGGGCCGACGCCTCGGACATGGCCAACGCGCTCGACGACGTCGTGCACGCCGCGCGCTACCAGCCCGACCACCTGGCGCAGCTGCTCTACGAGCTCTTCCCCACCGAGGGGGCGGGGCCGCCGCGCACGGTTCATCCGCCCACCAGCATCTCGCACGGGACGGCGTCGAACAGCAGCCTGCGCTCGCCGACAGTGCCGCCGGTGTCGCGCACCGCCTCCGGGGCGGGGCCTCATCCCTATGGGACGGGGGTCGAGCCTTCGCTCAAGCCCAAGCCGACCTCCAAGCTGGCCTACCTGGTGCTGGCCCTCGTGGTCGGCGGCGGGGCGTTCGGCTGGAAGATGTACGGCCACAAGCTGGTCGGCGGCACGCACGTCGCTTCGACCAGCGACCCGAACCGGCGCTTCTACGTCTACGTGAAGACGGTGCCCGACGGCGCCAACATCTTCCGGGCCGAAGGGCACAAGCTGATGGGCGCCTCGCCGATCACGCTGCCCATCGATCTGACGGGCGTCAGCTCGGTCCACCTCAGCATCGAGAAGCCTGGCTACGAGAACTACGATCAGATCGTGGTCAACGACGACCCGATCTCGGTCTCGCTGACGCCGAACGACGGGACCAAGCCGGCCGCCTCGGCCGACGCCGGCGCCGCGGCCGCCCCCACGCCCCCGGCGCCCAAGCACCACCACCACACGCAAAAGCCCGCCAAGCCGGGCGCGGGTGACGGCGACGAAGCAGCGCCCGACCCGAACGAGCTCGAGTAGCGGTCGTTTCGTCGAGCCGGACGCCGAATGCGGCGGCGCGCTAGCTGAATCGGGCCTTCAGCGCCAAGAACGGTCGCTCGACCACGTAATGTGAGAGCACCGCCAGGGTGACGGCGACGGCGATGCTGACGGGAAAGGTCCGAAGTCCACCCCAGGACGGCGTTCGCAACACCACGAACGGTTGCTGCCAGAGGTAGAGAGAGTAGGAGATTCGCCCGAGGAACCTGAAGGGAACCGACGCCAAGATGCGGTAGAGGGCGCTCTCGAGCGGACAGACGATCACGCTGAAGGTCACGGCGGCCGCCAGCAGCGCCTGCAGCGTCAGGCTGAACGGATCGAGGGGTGAGGTCAGCGGGATCGCCGTGGCCAGGATCAGGAGAGGGATGGTCAGCACCGGATGCAAGAGGGCGGTGATCGACGACCAGCGCCTGGGGACGCTGCGCCCGCGGAGCAAGATGGCGATGAGGCAGCCGTACAGGATCGAGTCGTATCGAAACCACGGCCGCGTGTAGACGGCGCCTCCCGCCTCGCTCACCAATCTGAAGTGGAGCACGCCGGCGCGCACCGCCGCCAACCCGAGGAGGATCGCGATCGTGACCGCTTGCCTTCGCCGGAACGCCAAGAGGAGGAGGAGCGGCCACGTCAGGTAGAACTGCTCTTCCAGCGACAGCGACCATAGGTGCCCGGTGCCGTCTCCGCTGCCGACGATGTTCCGCAGGTAGAGCGCCGAGGCCGCCAGCGCGGTCCAAGAGTCTTGACGGAACGAGCCGAGGCACTTCAGCACCGTCATGACCGCCAGAAAGAGGAACAGGGCCGGCAGTAGCCGTAGCGCCCGGCGCGCGTAGAAGTTCTTGAAGCTGAAGCTTCCCGTCGTCTCGACTTCGGCGAGGAGGATGTTCGTTATCAGGAAGCCGCTGAGCGCGAAGAAGATGGAGACGCCGGCGCTGGCCAAGGTCGTCCACACCCCGGCCTGGCCGAGCGAAAACCGAGCGGCGTGGCCCACGATCACGATCGCGATCGCGACACCGCGCAACCCGTCCAGCTGCGGATAGTGCTCCCGATTCCCCTGCATCGAAGCCGTGCATTTTAAGTCCGCCCCGCCCGGCGCCGGCGAAAATTCGAGCGCAACCCAGTTGACGACTGGTTCGCGGGGGGAAATGCTGCAGCATGTTCCGACAGGCGGTCGTCGCGGTCGTCGTTCCCGCGTTCGATGAGGGGGATAAGATCGCGGCGACGATCCGCTCGGTCCCGGGGTTCGTCGATCACCTCATCGTCGTCGACGACGGTAGCGGCGACGCGACGGCGGCGATCGCGCGGGGCGCGGGCGGTCGAGGCGGGCGTGCGGTCGAGGTGATCGTCCACCCGGAAAACCGCGGCGTCGGCGCGGCCATCGCTTCTGGCTACACGCGCGCGCTCGCGCTCGGGGCCGATGCGATCGCGGTCATGGCGGGCGATGGCCAGATGGATCCGGCCGATTTGCCGCGGCTCCTGACGCCGGTCGTCGACGGTACCGCCGACTATGCCAAGGGAAACCGGTTCGCCTGGCCGGGCGGCTGGCGCCAGATGCCGCCGGTGCGCATGGCCGGAAATCTGGTGCTGTCCTGGCTGACCCGCCTCGCCTCCGGTTACCGGCGGCTCGGTGATTCGCAGTGCGGCTACACCGTGGCCTCGCGGCGGGCGCTCTCGGCGGCCCGCCCCGAGCGGATGTTCGCGCGCTACGGTTACCCGAACGATCTGCTGGCTCGGCTGGGCGCGGCCGGGGTGCGGGTCGTCGATGTTCCGGTGCGGCCCATCTACGGGCCCACCTGGCGCTCGGGACTGCGTCCGTGGCGGGTCGCGCTGCCGATCGCGCGGCTCTTGCTCGCCGCGTTCGTGCGCCGGCTGCGGGCGCGGGGCGCGCCCCCGCCGGTCGAGGAGGCGCCGTGCGAATTGGCCTCCTGACGACCTCGTTCCCCCGGCACGCTGGCGACTACGCCGGCAGCTTCGTGGGCGATCGGGCGGCGCGGTTGCTCGAGGCCGGGCACTCCGTCGAGGTCCTGGCGGCGGGCGATCGGGCTTCGACGACGACGGAGCAACGGCTCGTCGTTCGCCGCCTGGCCGCGCCCGGCCGGCTGTTCTACGGCGAGGGGGCGCCCGAGGCGCTCGAGCGTGGCGGGGCGATCTGGCTGGCGGCGGTCGAGTTCACGGCGCGGCTCGCTGCGGCGGCGCGCGCGTCGGCCGCGCGCTGGGAGGCGGTCGAAGCGCACTGGCTGGTCCCCTGCGCGCTCGCCGGCTCGGCCGCGGCCCCGGGGCTCCCGCGGCGCGCGTACGCGCACTCGGGCGACGTCGCGCTGCTCGAGCGGATTCCCCTGGGACGGGCGATCGCGCGGCGTCTCGCCCGCGACGGCACCGATCTCCGCTTCGTGAGCGCGGCGCTGCAGGCCCGGTTCGCCCGCCTGGCCGGCGCGTCTGCCCCGGTGGGGACGGTCGAGGCGCTCGAGGTGCCGCGCGCGTTGTTCTCGCCGCGCGCCGGCGCGGACGCACGGCTGAGGCAGCGCCTCGCCGTCGGCGCGCCGACCGTGCTGGCCGTCGGGCGGCTGGTGCCGATCAAGGGGCACGCGCTCCTGCTTCACGCCTGCGCGCGCGCGCCACGGCGCGCGGCCGGCGCCACGCCCGAGGTGGTCATCCTGGGCGAGGGCCCCGAGCGCTCGCGGCTCATGCGGCTCGCCGGCGCGCTCGCGGTTCCCTTGCGGCTGCCGGGGGCGGTGCCGCGGGCCGAGGTGGCCGACTGGATGCGGGCCGCCGACCTGTTCGTTCACCCGTCGCTGCGGCTTCCAAACGGAAGGACCGAGGGCGCGCCGATCGCGGCCCGCGAAGCGAGCGCCGTCGGCATCCCGGTCGTCGCCTCGAGTGACCTCTCCGTGCTCGCCAGCGCGATCGGCGCCCTGTAACGGTCGGGTCAACGCCGTGTAACTGAATACGCACGTCAGCCCCTTGACGTGCGTATTCAGGTTCGCACCTGACACCATTCCGAATATCTAAGATATTGAAATTGCAGCGGCCCGGAGGCCGGCATGTTCCATGCTGGTCAATCCACACGCCGATGCGGAACAGCCCTCTGTCGCAGCGCGTGCCGGAAATCTCGGTCGTCATCGCGGTCGGCGACCACGAAGACTCGATCGGTCACGAGATTCGCTCCATCGCGGCGCACCTCGGCCGGCTGGGGCGGTCGTTCGAGATCCTGGCGGTCAACAGCGGCTCGTCGGACAACAGCTTCTCGATCGTCAACCTGCTCGCCGGGACGGTGCCCGAGCTGCGGGTGCTCGGACGCGAGGCGGCCGGTCGTCCGTTCCTGCGCGGCTCTTCCGAGGCGCGCGGCGATGTCGTCGTCCTGATCGACGCCGGCAAGCGCGTGTCGTTCGCCCCGCTCGGCTGGGCTTTCTCCCGTCTGGCGGCCGGCCGCGATGCGGTCGTGCTGCGCGGGCGCTACGTGGTCGCCAGGCGCCTGAAGGCGCTTCCGGTGATCGTGCGCGCCAGCAGCCCGGGGCTGCTGTTCGAGGCGGTGTTCGAGCGGCGCGCGCAAGAGCTGGGGATCGACGTCGTCGGGTCCCGCCCGCGCCGTCCGATGCCGCTGCTGCTGCGGCCGGTCCTGCGGTTCCTCGCAGCGTAGCCAGCCGCGGAGCTCGGAGCCCGGCCTCGCTGCCGCAGAGCGGCTGGCCCCCGTAGCCCGTGCTACCATTGCCCTAATGTTGTCGATCCTCGTCGCGATCATCGGGCTCGGCCTGCTCATCGTCTTGCACGAAGGGGGGCACTTCCTGGTGGCCCGGCTGTGCGGCATGCGGGTCGAGCGGTTCTCGATCGGGTTCGGTCCGACGCTGCTGGGGTTCGAGCACAAGGGGACGACCTTCCAGATCGCGCCGATTCCGCTGGGCGGGTTCGTCCAGATCACCGGGATGAACCCCAACGAGGAGTTCGACCGCAACGACCCGATGGTCTACCCGAACCGCCCGCGCTGGATGAGGATGGCCACCATCCTGGCGGGGCCGGCGGCGAACTACCTGACGGCCTTCGTGCTGACGCTGTTCGTGTTGCTGACCTTCGGCATGCCGTCGAAGACGCAGAAGATCGTCGAGCCGGTGGCGGGGCGCCCGGCCGCGGTCGCCGGGTTGAAGACGGGCGACGTGCTCGTCTCGGCCAACGGCCAGTCCGTCGACGCCGACCACCCGATCACCGACGTCATCCAGGCCTCGCAGGGCAAGCCGGTCGCCATCAAGGTCATGCGCGAGGGCAAGCCGCTGAGCTTCGACGTCGCCGCCGAGAACAAGGCGGGCGTCTACCAGGTCGGGATCCAGATCGGCCCCATCGACGAGCGGACGCCCATCGGGGTGGGCGGCGCGGTCAAGGAGGCGGTCGTCTACCCGTATTACGCCTCGGTGGGGATCCTCGAGGGGCTCTACGGAATGGTCCGCGGCAAGGTGCACGCCGACCTGTCGGGGCCGATCGGGATCACCAAGCAGATCGCCAAGGCCGCCTCGCGCGGCGCGGTCGACTTCCTCGGGATCCTGATCCTGCTCTCGGTGTACCTGGGCCTCTTCAACCTGCTGCCGGTGCCGGCGCTCGACGGCGGGCGGGCGATGTTCCTGGCGATCGAGTCGATCAGCCGCAAGAAGGTCAACCCGAAGATCGAGGCCGCGGTCCACACGGCCGGGTTCGTGCTCTTGCTCGGCGTGCTGGCGATCGTCAGCTTCAAGGACATCTTCGGGAAGGGCTAGGGCCGTGGCGCCGCCGAAGGCGCGCGGGCGCCGCGGCTCCGCCATCCACGACGGTCTGGTCGGCGCGCGGAAGCTCGTCGGGACGCCCTACCTGGCTGACGCCGAGCTGCGGGGCGAGTACGCGCGCGAGATCGCACCCCGGACCGAGGCCGCGCTGGGTCGCGTCCTCGGCGACCCGTCGGTCCTGGGCGCCCCACCGCGGCGGGCGCTCGATCTGGGCGCCGGTACCGGGGCCGTCGGGCGCGCGCTTCGCGCCCGCTTCGGCGACGCGTTCGAGCTCCGCGAGGTGGACCGGACCGCGGGGTCGGGGCAGCGGCCAGGCCAGCAGATGGTCCGGGCCGATCTGGCGGTCGAGCTGCCCCCGGTCGCCGGCAAGTTCGATCTGGTGGTCGCCGCGCATCTTTTGAACGAGCTCTTCGTCGGCCGGTCCGAGCGCATTGCACTGCGGGCCCAGCGGGTCCTGGCCTGGGCCGACGCGCTCGTCGCCCCGGGGGGGCGTCTGCTCCTGCTCGAGCCGGCGCTGCGCCAGACCTCTCGCGATCTCCTGGCGGTCCGCGACCAGGTGCTGCGCGCGGGCCTGCACGTCGTCGCCCCTTGCTTCTTCGCCGGTCCCTGTCCGGCCCTGGCGCGCGAGCGCGACTGGTGCCATGACGCCGCCCCGGTCCCCTCGCAGCCGCGCGTCGACTTCAGCTACCTGGTCCTGGCGCGGGAGCCGGTCCCACCGCGCCCCCTCCACCGCGTCGTCAGCGACCCGCTCCCGGAGAAGGGCCGTCTGCGCCTCTTCGTCTGCGGGCCCGACGGCCGCCACCAGTTGATCCGTCTCACCCGGCACCGGGGCGCGAGCAACGAGGTCCTGGACGCCGTCGCGCGGGGCGACGCGCTGTCGATCCAGAACGCGACCGCCGGCGACGACGGCGTCCGCGTCACCGCGGAGACCACCGTCGACCGGCCGACCTAGCCAAGGACCGCGACAGAGGACCGCAGTCGACCGCGGCCTGTCCGTCGAGGGACGGTGCGGCATCGGGTCGACCCATGATAGGGTGAAGGGACTTGCCCTCGCGTTTTGCGCACGAGTGGTCGGCCCAGGGATCGCTTCCGGTCATCGCGGTTGCCCTGCTGACCGTCCTCTTTCTGCTGAGATTCATCGTCCCGGCTACCGAGCGCGGTCGCGTCAAGGCCGGGATCTTCTTCGCCGGCGCCTACCTGGCGGCGCTGCTCGCGCTGGCGGTGTTCCAGCCGCCCGTGCCGTCGGCGGCCCACCACGACTGGCTGCGCCTCCTGCCGGTGATGCTGTTCTCGTTCGCCCTGGTGATCGTCTCGGGGCTGGTGCTGTTCGACGTCATCCTGGTCCGCCGCGAGATCCCCCGCATCCTGCGCGATCTCTTGCAAGGGATCGCCTACCTCATCACCGCGGCGCTGATCCTCACCCGCTCCGAGGTCGACGTCACCAAGGTCTTCACCGCCTCGGTCCTCACCACGGCGGTCATCGGCCTGGCGCTGCAGGAGACGCTGGGGAACGTGATGGCCGGGCTGGCGTTGCAGCTGGAACGCGACTTCGAGGTCGGCGACTGGATCAGCCTCGACGATCGGATCTCCGGGAAGATCCGCGAGGTCCGCTGGCGCGCCACCACCATCGTCAGCAAGAACGGCGACCTGATGATGATCCCCAACTCGGCGATCACCCGCGCCACCATCGTCAACTACAGCCGCCCGACCACCGCCCACCGGCAGTGGATCAGCGTGCGGGTCCACTTCCGCCATCCGCCGGCGCGCGTGCGCGAGGTGATCATCGAAGGGGTGCGCGCGCTGCCGTTCGTGCGCGCCGAGCCGCCCGCCGACTGCATCCTGCACGAGTTCAAGGACGACGCCTCGATCTACTCGGTCCGCTACTGGATGGACGACGTGCAGCGCGACGACTCGATGGACAGCGCCGTGCGCAGCGCGATCTGGTACGCGCTCCACCGGGCCGGGATGGAGATCCCCTTCCCCTCGCGCAACGTCAACCTGACCGAGATGAACGAGGACCGCGCGCGCCGCAAGGACGACGAGGAGTACGCCCGCCGGGTCGACGCTGTCTCGCGCGTCGACGTCTTCCGCGCGCTCGACGCCGAGAAGATCGATCGCCTCTCGCGCCGCCTGCGCATGATGATCTTCGGTCCGGGCGAGACCATCCTGCGCCAGGGCGACCCGGGGGACTCGCTGTACGTCGTTCGCAGCGGCGAGGTGGCGGTGCGCATCGGCGTGCTGGGCGCGTCGAAGGAGGTCGCGACGCTGAGCGAGGGGCAGTTCTTCGGCGAGATGTCGCTGATGACCGGCGCCATGCGCGCGGCGACGGTGGTCGCCAAGACGGACGCCGAGTGCTACATCGTCGACAAGGAGGCGTTCCGGGAGATCGTGCAGGAGAAGCCGGAGCTGGCCAGCATCATCGGCGACATCCTGGCGCGCCGGCAGGTCCAGCTGGGCGAGGTCCCCGCGCTGGCCGCGGTCCCCAGCGCCGCGCAGAAGACGCAGCTGATGACGAAGATCGCCGCCTTTTTCGGGATCAAACAGCGGGCGTCGTGACGCCCGGCTTCGCGGCGGCCGCCGCGATCAGCGGGCGGACGTCGACCGGGCGCATGCCGGCGCGGCGGGCCGCTTCCAGGCCGATGTCGGTGTCCTCGTAGACGGTGCAGCCGGCCGGTTCGGCGCCCACCCGGCGGGCGGCCTCGAGGAAGACGTCGGGCTCGGGCTTGTGGCGGGCGGTGTCCTCGGCGCCGACCACGGCCTCGAACCAGCCGGCGATCCCCAGCGCGTCCAGGGTGCGGGTGATGAGCCGCCGCACGCTCCCCGAGGCGACGGCCAGCGGCCCCTCGTTCCCTTCACGGTGCGTGCGCGCCAGCGCCAGCACCGGCTCGATGCCGCGGATTCCGCCCGGGCCGAGCGCCTCGTAGTAGGTCTGCTCCTTCTCGAGCGCGATCGTCTTGGGATCGAGCGTCAGGCCCGCCTCCGTGATCAGCATCGCCGCGATCTTCTCGGTCGGAACGCCCCCCAATGAATAGAACCGCGGTTCCGGAAAAATCAGGCCGTGGCGCTCGGCCACCCTGGTCCAGGCGACGAAGTGCGAGGGCATCGTGTCGGCCAGGGTGCCGTCGAGGTCGAAGATGAAGGCGCGCTCGGGTCGCTGCATTTTGGTCGACGAACTCTGAGAAATCGGGGCCCAACATGTCAAGCTCCGCGGAGCGGTTGTAGACTGAGATTTCCCGCGTGCCCGTCTGTTCCAGCTGCCATAACGATTACCCCCCCGAGACGGAGGTCTGCCCGCGCGACGGCACGCCGCTGCGCGGCGCCGCGTCGGACGAGGCGAACCGGGTGAAGCTGGGGTCCGCCCCGACGGTCCCCGAGGGGCCTGCCGCTGCGCTGGGGGCCACCGCTCCCGCTGCCGCGCCGGCGCAGGAACAAGCCCAGGCGCAGCAGTTCGATTCGCTCATCGGCACCGTCCTGGCCGGGCGCTACGAGGTGCTGCGGCGGATCGGCGAGGGGGGGATGGGCGCCGTCTACGAGGCCAAGCACGCGCTCATCGGCAAGCGGGTGGCGGTCAAGGTGTTGCTCGAGAAGTTCCACGCCAAGAGCGACTTCGTCGCCCGCCTGCTGCAAGAGGCGCGGCTGGCCAGCTCGATCGGGCACGAGAACATCGTCGACGTCACCGACTTCGGCACCACCGACGACGGGCGCTCGTTCGTGGTCATGGAGTTCCTCGACGGCGAGTCGCTGGCCGAGCTCGAGCGGCGCGAGGCGCCGCTGCCGATCGAGCGCAGCCTGCGCATCGCGCGCCAGGCGGCCAGCGCGCTGGGCGCGGCCCACGCCAAGGGGATCTTCCACCGCGACGTGAAGCCGGAGAACCTCTACCTGGTGCGGCGGGGCGACGCCGACTTCGTCAAGGTGGTCGACTTCGGCATCTCCAAGGCGGTCAAGCCGGGCGGCGACGACGGCGCCGACGCTTACCGGCTGACCCACACCGGGCTCTTGCTGGGGACGCCGCTCTACATGTCGCCCGAGCAGGCGCGCGGCGACGAGGATCTCGACCACCGGGCCGACATCTGGGCGCTGGGCGTCTTGCTCTACGAGTGCCTCACCGGCGAGGTGCCGTTTCGGGCCAACAACTACCTGCAGATCATCTCGCAAGTGCTGACCCACGAGCCGGCCTCGCCGTCGCGGCTACGGCCCGAGCTGGGGATCCCCGACGCGGTCGACGCGGTGGTGATGCGCGCGATGGAGAAGGACCGCGCGCGCCGCTACCAGACGATGGCCGAGCTCGAGCGCGACCTCGAGCGCCTGCTGGCCGGTGATCAGAACGTCGGGCTGGCGCCCGTCACGGGCCCGGCGGCGCCGGCCCCCGCCGGGCCGAAGCGCTGGCCGCTCGTCCTCCTGGGAGTGGTGGTGCTGGTGGGGGGCGTTTCCTTGGCGCTGCGCCGCCCGCCGGTGGCGGTCCGGCCGGCGCCGGCCCCGCTCGCGCCGCCTACCCCCGTGCCGTCCACCGCGGCCGCCCCCGCCCCGGTGGCGCCTTCCACCGCGGCCGCGGCACCGCCCGCCGCCCCCGCGCGCAAGGTCCGCGTGCGGGCCGAGCGCCACCCTGCCAGGCCCGCGGTGACCGCGCCGGCCAACGCCGAGACCAGCGACGCGGTCAAACGCGGCGTGCTCCCCTCCGGCTCGCGCGAGGCCTATCCGGAAAAGTGAAGGCCGCGCGTCTCCTCTTGCTGCTGCTCTGGGTGGTCGCGTCCGTGGCCGCCGCGCGTCCGGCGCGCGCCGACGACGACGGCGCCACTGCCGCGGCGCGCTCGCACTACGAGATGGGCCTCAAGCTGTTCGACGCCCGCGACCACGAGCAGGCGCTGATCGAGTTCACCAAGGCCAACGAGCTCAAGAGCCGCCCGGCGGCGCTGTTCATGATGGCGCAGTGCCAGTACCTCCTGGGCCGCCTCAAGGAGGCGCGCGGCAACTACCAGCGCTACGTCGACCAGAACCCCGACGGCGAGTTCGCCGCGCTGGCGCGCGACCGCGTCGAGGCGATCGACAAGCGCCCCAGCACCTTCGTCATCAACGCCGTCCCCGACGACGTGACGGTCTTGATCTCGCACGTCGGGATGCTGGGCGAGGCGGTGGCGACCGGCCAGGCCCCCAACAACTTCTCGGTGCCGCGCGGCCGTTACCGCATCGACGTCACCAAGCCGAACTACCAGGGGCAGACGCGCCTCGTCGAGGTCGACGTCGCCGAGACCAAGGCGCTGTTCTTCAAGCTGGAGCCGATCCCGGCGCGGCTGGAGATCGAGACGCTGCCGTTCGGGGCGACGCTGTACGTGAACGGCAACCGCGCCCGAAACCCCTACCGCCAGGACGTGGCGCCGGGGCCGGTCGAGATCTTCGCCGAGGCGCCCGACTACGAGCCGCGCTCGATCGATCTGACGCTGGCGCCCGGCGAGCACAAGGCGCTGGTCGACGGGGCGCGCTTCCAGCTGGCCTACAAGCAGCGCTCGGGGCGGCCCGAGCTGCTGGCGGCGTCTGCGGTCGCCGGCGGTCTCTTCGGAGCGGGCGCCGTGGTGGCGGCGATCGGCAGCTCGTTCCAGGACCCCAACGTGTCGTCGGTCTTGTTGGCCAGCGGCGGCGCGATCTCGGGCGGCATCGTCGGCTGGCTGATTGCCTCGCCGATCGTGCCGAGCTACATCCCCGACAACCAGGCGCTGTTCATCATCGGCGGCATGTGGATCGGCCTCGCTGACGGTGCGGCCGCGGGGGTGGTCGTGCAGCAGGTCGTGACGGCCGGCAACCAGCGCGAATACCCGTGCCCGGGCCCTGGGCCTTGTCGCGGGACGCTCGGTGACCAGCTGCGCGCCGGGTTCATCGGCAGCGCACCCGGCCTCGCGCTCGGGTTGACCGGCAGCGTCCTGCTGCGCCACCGCGCCCCGACCTACGGCCGCGTGGCGCTGATCCAGAGCGCGGCGCTCGGCGGCGCTCTGTCGGGCGCGCTCACGCAGCTCGCGCTGCGCTGGAAGCCTTACGGGCTGGGATGGGCCTACACCGTTCGCCAGGTCGACAGCATGAGCGGCGATCCCAACAGCGTGCCGGTAGCCAACAAGGTCGCCGGAGGGGTCGCCGGTCCGGGGCCGAACAATGATTGCATCGCTCCGATGAGCGGCCAGGCTCCCTGCGCGTTTCAGGAGAACAGCGTCCTCGATCTCCTGCCCGGAACGCTGATCGGCCTGAACGTCGGGTTGGCCGCCGGGCTCCTCGGCGCCTACCTGCCGGACCAGACGAAGTACGGTCCGTCGTGGCAGCGCGTGCTGCTCGTCGACGCGGCTACGCTCGCCGGTGGCGTCGCCGGCGCCACAATCGGCTGCGTGGCCAACCCGAGCTGCCTGAACCAGAACCCCAGCGATCGCGATCGCGCCATCGTCGCCGGCGCGGCGCTGCTGGGCGGTGGGATTGGCCTGGTGAGCGGCCTGGTGCTCACGCGGCGCGACGAGGGGAGCCCGCCTCCGCCCGACGACACCGCGGCCGCGGCGCGGTTGCCGATCGCCACCGTGGTTCCGATGCGCGACGCGGCCGGGGCGACGATCCCGGCGTTCGCGGCGATGGGATCCTTTTAGTAGACTCTCCGCGATGGCCGAGCGGCTGCGCGAGGTGTTCGTCGTCGACGCGGTGCGCACGCCCATCGGGCGGCACCGCGGCGCGCTGGCCGAGGTGCGCCCGGACGACCTCGGCGCCCTGGTGATCGCCGAGCTGGTCAAGCGGACGGGGGTCGAGCCGGCCGCCGTCGACGACGTCCAGTTCGGCTGCGCCAACCAGGCCGGGGAAGACAACCGCAACGTCGCGCGGATGAGCGCGCTCCTGGCCGGGCTGCCGGTGTCGGTGCCGGGCGCCACGGTCAACCGGCTGTGCGGCTCGGGGCTCGAGGCGGTGGTCGACGGGGCGCGCGCCATCGCCGTCGGCGACGCCGACCTGGTCGTCGCGGGCGGCGTCGAATCGATGTCGCGGGCGCCGCTGGTGATGGGGAAGGCGCGAGAGGCGTTCCCGCGCGGCGACGTGACCGCCTACGACAGCACGCTCGGGTGGCGCTTCGTCAACCCGCGGATGGAGGCGCTCTACGGCACGCACCCGCTGGGCGAGACGGCCGAGCTGGTCGCCGAGCGCCACCAGGTCTCGCGCGAGGCGCAGGACGCGTTCGCGCTCGAGAGCCAGCGGCGCTGGGCGGCCGCGCAGGCCGCGGGGCGCTTCGCCGACGAGCTCGTCGCGGTCGAGGTCGGCAGCAGGAAGGCGCCCAAACGCTTCGAGGTCGACGAGCACCCGCGCCCCGCGACGACGGCCGCCGACCTGGCGGCGCTGCAGCCGGTGTTCCGCAAGACGGGCGGTACGGTGACCGCCGGCAACGCCTCGGGCATCAACGACGGCGCGGCGGCGGTGCTGCTCGCCTCCGAGGCGGGACTCAAGCGGCTGGGGCGGCCCGCGCTGGCCCGCTACGTGGCCTCGGCCGTCGCCGGCGTCGAGCCTAAGCTGATGGGCCTGGGGCCGATCCCGGCCACGACGAAGGCGCTCGCGCGCGCCGGGATCAGCGTGCGCGACGTCGATCTGGTCGAGCTGAACGAGGCGTTCGCCGCGCAGGCGATCCCCTCCGTGCGCGAGCTCGGTCTCGACCCCGAGGTGGTCAACGTCAACGGCGGCGCGATCGCGCTGGGCCACCCGCTGGGGGCGTCGGGCGCGCGCCTGGTGACGACGCTGGTGCACGAGCTCGGGCGCCGGCGGGCGAACTTCGGCCTCTGCACGATGTGTATCGGCGTCGGGCAGGGGATCACCGCCATCTTCGAGCGCGCATGACGGCGGAGCGGGCGCTCGACGGGGACTCGACCCTGGCGCTGGCCGCCGCCGCGCACGAGATCAAGAACGCGCTCGGGCCGCTGGCGATGACGCTGCAGCTGGCCGAGCGGCAGCTGCAGGCGGGCCAGCCGGTGGCCGCCGGCGATCTGGCGTTCGCGCGCGCGCAGGTGCGGCGGCTGAGCGCGCTCGTCGAGGATCTGCTCGATCAGACGCGGGCCGATCTGGGCGAGCTGGCGTTTCGCCCCTGCGCCTGCGATCTGCGCGAGGTCGTCGCCGAGGCCGTCGAGACGTTCCGGCGCGGCAAGCCGGCGCCCATCGCGCTGGAACTGCCGCCGGCGCGCATCACCGTCTCGGCCGACGTGGGACGTCTGCAGCAGGTGCTCGCCAACCTGCTCGAGAACGCCGTCCGCTACTCGCCGCCCGGCTCGAGCGTGACGGTGCGCCTCGCGCCGTCGGTCGCCGCGACCTCGGCGCGGCTCGAGGTGATCGATCGCGGGCCGGGCCTGCCGCCCGAGGAGCAGGCCCGGGTCTTCGATCGCTTCGTGCGGGGCGCCGCCTCCGAGGGGACCGGCGGCCTCGGTCTCGGCCTCTACCTCTGCCGGGCGATCGTCGAGCAGCACGGCGGGACCATCGGCGTGGACAGCGCCCCTGGCGCCGGGGCCACGTTCTGGGTGGAGCTGCGGACGACCTGATCCCGCCGCGGGCGCCGGCCTGTCCGCGGTGCTTGCCGCGACGGCGGTTGCTCGTTATCCTCACCCTTCCGACGGAGATTGACGGTTGCCACGCGATCCGAAAATCACGCCCATCACCCGCCACGAGCCGCGCACGTTCTACGCGACGCGCGTGACCCGCACCCAGGCCGGGGAATCCTGGGACCTGTGGTCGGTCGAGGACGGCCGCCGGATCGGGTTCCTCTCGGTCGTCGACGATGGCCACGTGGTCTACGCGCTGGCCACCGTGAAGCGCGGCACCTCCCACGAGGAGGTCGCCGACCTGGTGGAAGGTTTCTTCACGCCGTCCTCGACGGACGCCCACAATCGAGAGATCATCATTTCGGACTATGACGAAGAGCCCGAAATGCTGGAGTCGGACATTCGCCAGAGCTAGGCGCGGATGACCGAGGCCGGCGCCCCCACCGGCGGTCTGTTCGGCGCGTTCGTGGCGTTCGACGAGCGAAGCGCGGAGACCTTCTTCGGGCGCAATGACGAGATTGCGCTGCTCGATCAGCTGCTGGCGGGGGAGGCGCGCGTCGTCACCTTCATGGGGGCCTCGGGGGTCGGCAAGACGTCGCTGCTGCGCGCGGGGCTGACGCCGGCGCTGGCGCGGCGGGGCGTCGCCGCGGTGACCTTGGGAAGCTACCGGGACCTCGAGCGGGAGCTGGTGCGCGAGACCAGCCGGCTCGGAATCGCCCCCCCGGTTCCGGGGCAGGATCCGGCCAACTACCTGGGCGGGGTCGCGCGCGAGGCCAAGGGGGGGCTGGTGCTGATCCTCGATCACCTCGAGGAGGCGCTGCCGTTCAAGTCGGGCGAGGGGACCGACGTCATCGCGCTCGCCTCGCAGGTCGTCGACGAGGGCGGGCCGCTCCTGCGGCTGGTGCTGTCGATCGACGAGGCGGCGTTCGCGCGGCTCGAGACGCTGCGGATGGCGCTGCGATCGAAGATCGGCGCGCGGGCCTCGACGACGCTGCCCCGGCTCCCCGAGGCGCGCGTGGCCGACATCCTCGAGCGCAGCGCGGTCCAGTCGGGGACCCCGTTCGAGAACGGGCTCCCGGGCGCGGTGGCCGCTGATCTCTGCCGTGACGGCCCGTGCCGGGCCATCGATCTGCAGGTCATCGCGCGCGCGATCGCCGACCTGCGGCTCGGATCGCTGCGCCGCTATCGTCGCAGCGGGGGCGCCGCCGTGCTGCCCGCGGTCTGGTTCGACCGGGTGGCGGCCGAGTCGGGCGGGGCGCCGGCGCGGCGCGCGCTCATCGCCGCCGCCACCGCCGGCAGCGTGTCGGCCGAGGATCTGGCGGCGCGGGCGCGCAACGGGCGCGACCTGGGCGCCGAGGCGCTGTCCGCGCTGCGGGCGCGGGGCCTGCTGACCGCGTTGCCGCGTGGGCGCCAGGAGGTCTACGCGCTGGCGCACCCGGCGCTCGCCGACCTGGTGCTCGCCTCGACGATGACCGATCGGGCGCGCGCCGATCAGGCCCGCCGCACCTTGATGCGGCGCCGCGCCGCGGGCGAGCGGCTGCGCATCGGCGAGCTCGTGGCCATCAGCCGCGACCTGCGCGGCGCGCTGACCGACGACGAGCGCCGGGCGGTGTTCCGCAGCGTCGGCGGCGTGGCCATGCGCCTCGGCCTGGCGCTGGCGCTGGTGGCCCTGGTCGTCGCGGGGCTGTTCGCCGACTCGCGCCGGGCCTACACCCTGGCGCTCGATCCTCCCGACGCCGGAGGCGCGGCGCGCGTGGTGGTGCGGCTCGGGCGGCGGCGGCTGTCGCTGCTGAACTTCATCCCCAACCGGCCGCCGCTGGGATCGATCCTGGCCGACACGGGCTACACGGCGGGCGGGCTGTCTCACGACACGGTGGCCCGCATCGCCAGCGGCGGCGCCACCGGCACGCTGGACACCCCGCCGCCCGGTCCGGGGGGCCGGTCGCACGTCCCGGGCTGGCTGCGCGAGGTGCTGAACGGCCTGCGGCCCGTGCCGCGCGGGATCGCCAAGGCGCTGCTCGGCGATCCCGACGGTGTCGCCGCGCTCAAGCAGGCCTTCGCCGATCCGTCGGCGCGCGGGGAGATCCTCTCGACGCTGGCGGTGATCGGGCACGGCGGCGCCGGCGAGGACGAGATCCTGGCCGACGCGCTGGCGGACCACGCGGCGGAGATCCGCCGGCGTGGCGTCGAGGTGGCGGCGGGCATCGATCGCCGTCGGGCGGCCGAGAAGGCCGAGCCGCGCCCGGCCGAAGGCGCTCACGCCGCGATCCTCCGCGCGGCGCTGGCCGACCGCTCGCCCAACGTGCGCGCGGCGGTGCTGCAGGAGGCCCCCACGCTGCCGCCCGCCGAGGCGGCCGGGATCCTCACGCTGGCCCTGCGGGATTCGGACCCGACGCTGCGACGGCGGGCCGAGGCGGAGACCGCGGCGCTGGCCGAGCGCGCCCCGGCCGTGGTGGTCGAGGCCCTGGTCGACGTGCTGCAGAGCCCGGACGCGGGGGCGCGTCGCGCGGCCCTGACGCTGTTCGAGTCGATCGCTGCCAAGGCGCCCACCCAGAGCGCGGCCGCGCTGGGGCGGGTGGTCACCAACGAGAAGGTGGCTGACGACGTGCGGGTCGCCGCCCTCTCGATCCTGCGCCGGGCCGGCGCCCCCTCGCCTGCGCTCAAACCGGTGCTGGAGAAGGCGATCCGTCCCGAGGCCTCGCCGCGGCTGCGTGCCGCCGCCCTGCCGCTCTACGCCCGCCTCATCTCCGTTCCCGAGGCCGAGGACCTGGCGCGGACCGAGATGAAGGGACCGCCCGCCGCGCGCGCGGCCAGCGCGGCCGTGTGGGGCGCGGTGGCCGCCAGCCGCCCCGACGACGCCGAGAAGCCGCTCAAGTCGATGCTCTACGATCCGGCGACCGAGGTGCGGATCGAGGCGGCGCGCGCCTTCGGCGCCCTGCGCCGCGACGGCCTCGACCTGACCGACAAGGCGCTCAAGGACCCCAGCCCGGAGGTCGAGCGGGCGGCGATCGAATCGGCGCTGGTGCTGTCGGCGCAGTACTCCGGGCAGGTCGCCGACATGCTGGGGCGCGCGGTGAAGACCGTCCGCCCCGCGGTCCGCCGCAGCCTGGTGGAGGCGCTCGCCCACCTCGGCGAGAGCCGCCCCGCCGCGGCGCTGCCGCCGCTGGCGCACGCGATCAAGGACCCGGACGTCGCCACCCGGCTGGCCGCCACCAACGGCTTCTGCGCGCTGGCCAAGAAGAACGGCGCCGCGGCCTCGCCCTACCTGCGCATCGCCTCGCGCGACGACCGCGACGAGGTGCGGACCGCCGCCGCCGCCTGCCTCGGTGAGGTCGCCGCCGCCGATCCCAAGGGGGCGGGACGGATGGCGGCCGAGCTGGCCGAGTCGGATCAGCCGGCCGTGCGCATCGCGACGGCGCAGGCGATCGGCGGCGTCAGCGGCGCGGGCGCCGAGGTGGTGTTCCCTTCGCTGCTCAAGCTGGTCGGCGATCCGAACCGCGAGGTGCGCGCCGCGGCCGAGCGCGCCTTCACCGCGCTGGCGGCTGCGCCGGGGGCGCCGGCGGTGCGGCGGCGCGCGGCCGACGCCGAGCGCGCGCTCGAGGGGGCGCTGGTTCAGGGCGACGTCGCCGAGCGGCAGGCCATCGTGGCCGCGGCGGTCAAGGCCGAGCTGTGGGGGATCCTCAAGCAGGCGGCGCGCGACGGCGACGAATCGGTGCGGCTCGAGGCGGTGCGGGCGGCCGGCGCGGGGGGCTCGGTCGCGGCGGCGCGCGACGGCGGGGCCAGCCCGCGGCTCGACATCGTGCGCGGGGCCGTCGACGATCGGTCCGAGGCGGTGCGCGCCGAGGCGATGCGCCTCCTCTCCGGGGCGGCGGGCGGCGGCGGCGCGCGCGACGTCCTGCCGACCTTCGAGGCGATGCTCCACGGGGGGGACCGGGCGGCGCGCGAGGCGGCGGTGGCCGGCATCGGCGCGCTGCCCGATCCGGGCGACGGCGGGTTCCGGTTGCTCGACGAGGCGATGGCCTCGCGCAGCGAGTCGCTGCGCACGGCGGCCGCGCGCGCGCTGGGCAAGCTGGCGCCGCGGGCACCGGCGCGCGTGGCGCCGGCGCTCGAGCGGGCGGTGCGCGATCCGGCTTACGACGTCCGCAGCGCCGCGCTGCCCGCGCTGGCCGCCGTCTGGGCCCAGCAGCTCGACGCCAAGACCCTGGCGCACCGGCTGCTCACCTCCGACGCCGACAGCACGCGCCGCTTCGTGGCGCTCGAGGCGCTGGTCGATCTGGCGCAGCGCCCGGCCGCGCAAGCCGCCCTTCGCCAGGAGGCGCGCCGCGAGCTCGACCAGGTCGCCGAATCAGGCCCCGCGCTGGCGCGGCTGGCGGCGCAGATCGGCCGCAGCTTCGTCGACGCGCCCCGGGCCGAGCTGCACGCGTTCATCGAACGGCTGTTCGGCGGGTAGCGCCTACGGGCAGACGTCGCTGCAGAGATCGGCGGGTTGCCAGCCGTCGCTGCAGATCACCTCGCGGCCATGATCGTAGTGCTGGTCGAAGAACTGCCGGAAGGCGGCCGGATCGAAGCAGTCGGCGCGGAGGGTCCAGTCCCACGACGAGGCGGCGAAGCGCACGCCCAGGTTCGGATCGGGATCGGGCATCAGGATGACGCGGTTCTTGCCCAGCGAGGGCGCGCAGTCGCTGTCGAGCGGCAGCCCGTCGATGAAGGCCTGGATGTTGGCCACGTCGGCGGCGCACCCGTCGGGGCAGTTGTAGACGATCACGATCGCGCCGTGCTCCAGCGAGTGGACCAGGTTCCCCCAAGGGATCGGCGCGCTGTAGGTCTGGTAGGCGGCCCAGCAGGAGTAATGGTTCCCCGACGACGGGGGCTCGGTCAGGTAGTCGACGGTCGAGGTGCAGGGGATGTGCGTCGCCCCTTCGTCGGGCCACTCTTGGATGCTGGTCGTGCAGGAGCCAGCGTCGCCGTCCGCTCCGCCGTCGCTGGTCACGGTGCTCCCGTCGATGGGCGAGACACCAGCCTCCCCGGGCGGCGTCACCGTGGCGATCCCGGACGTGTGGCTGCCGCTGCAGCCGGCAAGGATGGCCAGAGCGCTAGCGACGGCGGCTGGCCATCGCGCGGTCGATCTCACGTTGGCTCTCTCGCTTCTTGGCGTCTTCACGTTTGTCCCAGCTCTGCTTGCCGTGAACCAGGGCCAGCTCGGCCTTCACGCGCCCCTTCTTTTCATACAGCGACAGGGGCACCAGCGTGCTCCCTTTTTCACGGATCTTGTCGGCGAGACGGTCGATTTCTCGCCGGTGCAGCAGGAGCTTGCGCTTGCGCCGCGGGTCGTGGTTGCGCTGGTGCGAGAAGGCGTACACGCCGATGTCCATCTGATGCAGCCAGGCCTCGCCCCGGTCGACGTCGGCGAAGGCGTCGACCAGCGTGACCTTGCCGTCGCGGATCGACTTGACCTCCGAACCGACCAGCACGATGCCGGCCTCCAGCGTCTCGTCGACGTGGTACTCGTGGCGCGCCTTCTTGTTGCGGGCGAGCACCTTCACCGCCTCGGCGGCGGCGGGGGTCGGCTTGGCCATGACGGCGAAGACTACAATGCGGAGCGCAAGATGACGATCGGCGACGATTGGCACCGCGCTTGCTCGCTTCCGGCCGACGATGGGCTCACCTCTTCGTTTCGGCGCCGGCTGGCTCGCGGCCCTCGCGGCTTCGTCGATCTGGGCGAGCGGCTGTTCGCTGTTCTTCGTGAACGGTCCGCCGGCCAACCACCGGACCTCCAACTTTTTCGGCTGCACCATCGCCGATTCGACGTCCGCGCGCCGGGGTTTCAAGTTGTTCGGCTCCCGGCGATGATGGGCTTCATTTGCAGCGCCTGCCCCGATGCGATCGTCGAAGATTCCGTTCCAGGAGGCTGCCGTGACCAGCGTTCCTCGTCTGCTCGGGGGTCTTCTTCGGGGCGTGCTTGGCCGCGCTTCGATCGTCGTGTCGCTTGTGGCTGCCGTGCTGGCGGCGCCGCGCGCTTTCGCCATCGACGGACCGGTGCGCCCACAGACGGTGGCGGTGCTGCCGCCGACCGGCGACAACGTCGCGCCCGAGCTGCTGCGCGCGGCGCGCGACATCCTGAAGGACCACCTGCAACGCGCGGGCAGCTACACCGTCATCGAGCCGGCGGCGCCACCGCCGGTCGTCGCACCCCCGGGGGCCGCGCCGCTCCCGGGCGCCGCGCCGTTTCCCGGGGCCGCGCCTGCTCCGGGTCCGCCGCCCGCGGCGCTGAACGAGGAGCCGACCGCGGTGGACGCGGCACGCCTGGGCGCGGCGGTCGGCGCCGAGCTGACGATCGTGCTGCGCCTGACCCACTTCGGCAGCTCCGCGCGCCTCCGGCTGACGGCCTACTCGACCGGCACCGCGCAGGTCGTCTACTGGGACAGCATCCTCATCACCGGGGGACCCGACGAGCTCGACGTGGCCATCCAGCGTCTCGTTCACGGGATGCAGACGGGCAAGCCGGTGCGCGAGAGCGCGGAGCTCGAGACCGTCACCGGCAAGGAGACGATGGCGCTGAACAGGCGCGAAGCGAACAAGACGTTCGGCGTCCGCATCTCGGAGCTGGCGCCCTTCAATGCGGCTGGGAACAACTTCGACACGCTGACCGCCGGCGGGCTCGTGTGGCTCTACGACGCGCGCTCGTGGATGGCCGACCTGGCGGTGGACATCGGCGGCGGCGCCGAGGGGCG